>OGIU01000199.1_pt1 | contig 41470 bp, 49 predicted proteins | sample 1571791 | NCBI WGS metagenome assembly OGIU01 (sample SAMEA2582104, study PRJEB24529) | metagenome | biome: Human gut stool | place: China | collected 2011
CCAGACCAACTTCATTTTACCACTAGGAGGTTCTTTCCTTTTCTCTAAGAATTTTTTGCCGACCCCCAGTTTAACTGGGGGATTAGTCATGCCTATTCGGCGTACATATAAAAGAGGCATCGACCACTACTGGCCGATGCCTCTTTATATTCATATATATCCCTTACATATGAATCATATTATAAAAGCATTGATAATTCAACAACTATTTGCGTTTTAGTGCGACAAAAGTTGAGCAACAGTTGAGCAACCGTTACAAATTTTACAGAGATTTAGAGGTCTAATGATCGTCTGACACGCTTTTTATTACACTACTTAAAGCGGATTCTTTTCCGTATAACCTTTCCATACCTTGCCGTGTAACTAGCCACATTTTCCCAGACTTCTTAAACTCGCCCTCTTTAAATCCATTCTTTACACGACCTCTACAATTCTGTTTCAATGAATCAGCAGTAACATTCCAACGCTCTGCAGCCTCCTGTGTTGTCATAATATCATCTAGTTCAAATTTCAATTTCATCACCTTCTAACTAAACGTTTAATTACTAATATCAAAACAATCAGAGTTGTTATATTAATCAGCCATTCTAAATATTGCATAATTCACCTCGTTGATTTACAATGATGTTGGAAGGTGGCGGGGCTTTCACCCGCCTGCTTTTTACTCTTTGCTAACAAGTTTTAAAATGATGATTGCTAGTGTCAGTAGCGTTAACTCATTTACTAAGCTTGTTAGCTCTTTTATTATGTCCACTTGTATCACCTCCTTACAATATTATTATACCCCATATCGAGTATAAAATCAAGCATTTTCTTTTACTTTTAATAATAAAAAACAGCCTACTAACTTAGATATTATCTAGGTTAGTAGGCTGTTTTGTGTTTTATCAAACCTATACTACCAGGAGTCCACCTGCTCCTGCTCAGGAGATAAACGGATCACCTCTCAGTCATCGACGAATTACTACTCCGATTATTGCTCCCGCTCCCACTACCTGGGATAGGTTGCGTTGCATCTTGAGTCGCTTGATTGTTCGATTGTCGTTGTCTATTTGCCCTTTCAATTCGGTCAAAGAGTTCTGCATTTCGGACAAGGTAACTTCTTGCTTCATGGATAGCGTTTTGGCTTTCATCAATTCGGTTTCCAATGTCGATATTGTATTGTGCGCTTCGTTCAATTCTTCCTTTTGCTTCATGACTAAGCTTTGAGCTTCGGTCAATGGAATACTGGATGTCTCGATTAAGCTTAACGCTTTCGCGTTGTTGGCTTTCAATTCGTTCCACTGTGTTAATGGAATCGTTATTGTGCCCTCCGCTTGGTTGGTAGAGGATATATCCTGCGCAAACACAGAGGAACCCGATAAGAGCGCCGATAATATAATAGTGGCGAGGATACTTGGCCACCATAGTTTTAACTTTTTCATACATTATTGTCCTCCTGCATAATCAGTAATGCCTCGTGCAATCGCACGGACAATAGTATCTAAATCATTAGTCAGCATAGCATGGTCTTCTTCGTTATCAATGAAGGCCATTTCTACTAATACCGCAGTTGCATCTGTACCATTTAGCACCCAAAGGTCATCACGTTTCTTAACACCACGATCAACTGTATTAATGCTTCGGATGATTTGGCTTTGAATGTCATTCGCTAATCGTTGCCCATTAAAGGACTTGTACAAAGTTTCTGTACCTCGAGCTTGCGTGTTGAATGCATTACAGTGTAGAGATACAAAGATATCAGCTCCCCAAGAATCAGATTCAGCACATACAAGGCCTAAATCATCATCTTGAAGAGTACGCACTTCACATCCTGCTGTTTCTAGATAGCGTGCTAACATCTTACCCGCATCACGTGCTACATCACATTCACGAGTACCATATACAGGATTGACTGCGCCACTATCTAAGTTAATATCATGTCCTGGATTAATAAATATCTTCATCGTTTATCCTCCTTTTCCAATTGGTCTGGAATACCGTTATTATTTCTATCTAGCCAGAGTCCTAAGAACCCTACAACAGCCATTAAGACACTTGGAATAAAGATATGGTCAATAATATTAATGCCTACATTAATCAGCTTGTTTGCATTGTCAGATACATACCCGCTAATAAACGACATAATATATTGTGCTATCACCAATAAAATAGGCACTAGCATAATGAGGACTAGTGCCCTCGTTGCTAATACACCTGTTGGCCGTATGCCAGCTATTCGGATAGACTGATAGGACCTCTTGATGCGGTTAATAATAGCTAGCTTATCCATTACCCCTCCACGCTCTGATAATCTCGAGTACGCCATGGAACACCTTTCCAAGGTCGATTAGATCATCTTCAACCATTTCTCGTAAATTTTCGATGATAGACCAACATTCTGCGAAGAATGGTATCAACATAAATACATAGGAGAAAAGATGGTCTAAAAATAAAGCTGTATTTGGAATTGGGATATCTGGTAACGAAATAAATACGATGGATAATATCATCCATGCAGGATATTGAACGCATAGTTTCTTTAACAAATCACTTCTAAGACGTTCACTCATTAAATATCTACGCCGTTCACCAGTTGTTTCATCAATATATTTACCTTTTCCCCAGCCGTACCAGGTCAACGTTGTTAGTAGCGTAATAGGATTATTAGGTCTGTGATTATCCTTGTTATACCGCAACACTTCTGAAGCAATTCGTTGAATTGTGTCCACAAATAATAATGTAGTGGTTAAAATAATCACTACCCCCATACTGACGATATGCGCATGTGATACACCGCTAATCAGCATTATTAAAATGTCATTTAGAATAGTCATTCACTCCCCCTAATGTGATAGTTAAGTAGGGAGAACATATACGAGCTTTAAGCACAAACGAATCCGTCAACGTTCGCCAAGCCTCGCTCATGAAGTGTGTTATCTCGTTCATTTATCCTCCCCTATGAAATAAGATTATAATGGTTCACTACCGGTATTAATGTATTGATGGCTAGCACTATCCCACTCTAAAGTCTCAAGTCGGAAATTAATCTGTCTAAGACCGTCACCCTTAGTGCCGATATTGATTAAGGTATTACCATTAGGATCTAATAGATGCTGGAATGTAACAAGCTCTGGCTTGTTGACAAAGATAGGTATTCTAGGTAAGCCTGGTCTTTCGGAACGTAAATAGAGACGTAATAGCTTCTTACCATTGGTTACAAGTTCAATAGAGTCAAAGTCACGTTCTGTCCACTTGCCTAAGAAATTAAAGTTATTTTTACTCCAATCATTATCTGTCTCTCGATTAGTAATATTAATCACTAGCTTACGGCCATATTTAGAGTATTTAGAGCCTAAGGCTGTGTAGATCTCGTCGGGTTGTGCGGCAGTATCATCTGGAACACCAGCGATGATGAAGTCTCCTACATTCTCACCTAAGAAATTGTGGTATGTAATTTTAACATCATCATCTCCAAGGCCATCTTCTAGGGTGATATTGCCCGTACCAGCGGGGCCTAGTTTGAACTCAGTCTCACCTACTTTTACTTTATAGTGTGGCTCACCTTCAACACCAATCACTCTTTGACCACGGAATGTATTTAATACCTTAAGCTCCTTGAAGCCAGTCCGTGGGAAAGGTTTGCCGGAATTACCTAATACCGCTGTAAGAACGTGGTCCACTGATGCGGACTCACACCACACATTACCTTCTAGTAAGGTTCGGTAAGTATTATCAGCCGTGGCACTTGTGCCGTCTCGTCCGTCCTCACCTTTATCGCCTTTAGGACCTTTCAAAGCCTCTAATTGTTCGGCGGTGAAATCTTCATATCGGAATGGTTCGCCCTTTGGTCCTGGTTCACCTTGAGGACCTTGTACCCCTTGTAAGCTATTGAGCCATTCTTGTTCAGTACCTTTGAACCCATGTGCCACCGCAATAGCGTAGGCGCTTTTACCTAGCCCTTCAAGAAGTGGAAGTGTAGTTTCTTTGTCAAATTTCAATACTAATTCGTTTGTTTCCATGCTTGTATACCCCCTTATTTATGCATTGAAATATCTGGAACGATGGTAGCGGTTCCCTGTCCTAGCTTTATCCATTTATCATCATTGTAGATAAAAGCGTCATACAGATAATCGCCACCCTTTAATTGGGCTTTAGCGGAATCCTTTCCGCTGATGAAGAACCCTACCTGTTTAGACTGTACCACAGGTGTTAACTCTAATTTCATATCATCATAAGGCCGTTTACGAATTTTGCAGACGGCCTTATGATGACTTAGGTCCATATCGGAGCCAGGTGGCACGATGTAGGTCATACCAAAATCCTGCCCCGCGTATATTGTGATGTCTTGATCAATCATAAGATGTGCCTCTCATTCATATATCAAATTACGATTTCCTAAGATTACTTACGTCGGCAACTAGCAACCTTAGGCGCGAATCAACGCCAGCATCTGCTAATGCATCTTTGGTCGTTATATCTGTTTGCCATGTAGCTCCTAGGGTCAATGTGTTTCCGCCTTTGATAGATACGCCATAGCCAAGGTATTCCGCTGAATACACGCCGTCCGATGGGCCAAAAGGAGATGGAGGGGAGTTGAGCAAGCAAACTGCAATAGACTGAACATTGTATGAACGAGACAATATATCATTACCAAACTTTAGATAACGATCATCCTTTGGGTCTTGCCAAGGCTTACAGTCATTTATATCAATATCGATATAATCTAATATGCGCAAAGCAGGATAATCTGAATCAAATAACGTTTGCCCCTGTTCGTTAAATACCTGCAATCCTGCTCGAATCTTGCCCGTAGAATTAGTATCCCGAGATGTATAGTTATCAAATAAATAACAATCAACACCCGACGATTCTGGCGATAATGCTTGAGGATGTGCATGCATTCTATAATGCGGGTATACCATACACACTTGACGCGCAAAGGCTGAGGCGATAACACAATCTTCATTAATAGGTTTAATAAAGTTCAAATACATTCTTCCGCTATCATCAGCCGCAACACGGGTGTTGAAAAATAGGCTAACAACTTTTGGCACGACGCTGTGCAATTTAAAATTTCTGTACTCATCATTAATGATGATTTGATTTTTGTCATTGTTGATTTCGAGATAAGTTGCGCTCATATTAGTACTCCCCTATAAATAACACAATAGCCAACGTATCATTATCAAAGAAATGGTTATTAATCCGTGTATATTCCCAGTGTACTGTGTCTTGATTAATCCAAGTCTTGATAAATTTCGTTGTTGGGAAATTGCCTTTATAAGAAACGGATACAAAAGGAACGACGTATATAGTTGTATCCTTTTGTTTACCTATTACTTTTGCTGACCCAGTCCATGATGTACAAGGAACGCACATTAATGACCGAGTTAGTCTATTCTCAGTTGATAGTATCTTTTCGCCGTTTTCGTTATATATTTCTATTCCTTGTGGCATTTTATGTTTTCTCCTTATTATTAGTACTACAACCGCCATCGCTAATAGTAGCAGAATTAAGCTTATTAGAATTATCATCTAAACACCCCTAACCTCACTCTCAGTACATTGTTTTCATCAAATACTTGAATTAGATTATCGCTAATTTCAACCCTTGCTCCACTGGTTTTAGTCCGAAGAGTGCCAATTGTAGCCGTGATAGCGTCTAAGCTATCCACCTTTAACTTATCAGCGGTAACGCTATCCGCTTGAAGTTTGTCACTGCTAATGGATAGGGCTTGTATCTTATCCGCACTCACGGAGTTAGCTTGGAGCATACCCTCCGTGATGATGTTCTTATCGAACAGTGCTTGGCCAGTTACGTGCAATATCTTGCCCTCAATTCGAGTGCCTTCCGGGGATAAGTTAATCCGACTAACAATATCCTTACCACTCATATTCCCGATGGCCCGTGTTACGCGAAGGTCGATACCATTGGATAGCGTAGTAATTTGACCAGATAGGTTCTTATTAAGGTTAGTTACCTTTTGGGTAATACCTTTATCGAGTTGAACCAATTTAGATTCAAACCCATTAACAGAGGTTTTCATCGTTCCAACTTCAGAACTCATCGCTTTAATCGATTCGTCCATAGCTTTTAGCCCTAATGCTTCCGCATCAAGAAGGCTCTTATCAACTCTATCCTTAATCGTGACCGACTTCTCAGCGACTAAGCTACTACCGAACACATCGACATATTCGCACCGTACATGATATACACCAGCCTTGTTAGAGTACGTGAGCATACTCGACGTAGTCTCTAAATCGTCTGTACGCTCGTCACCGATAACGTGGCAACGGATAATGTATGCCTGTGGTGGCTTTGCCCCAAAGTAAAGACTGAACCCTCCGAGTTGGTCCTTAACCTCAAACGTAGGCGCCTCTAACTGTGGCAAGTTATACGAATACGTTGCAGGCGTTGAGTATTTGCCTAGCGTACTTCGTGCGTACAAGTACACCGTGCCACTTCGTTTAGTAAGAAGTAAGTTAGCGGATGTACCTTTTACCTTTGCAAGGAGAGCGTTGGTATCCTTGCCAGGGTCATTATCTGTGCGGAGTTCGTAATAGTCCACGTCAGCGTTTAGAACATCGCTCCATGATGCGGTGGCGTGTTCCTTAAAGGCTACCGTAAAGTGCTTAGGCATATCAGGCACCTCATCCATCGCCTTGACTACGACATCCACAACTTGAGCCGTGTCGGATCTATTACCGAATCTATCCACGGCTACGGCCTTAACCTCGTACTCTTCGCCAGGGCCTAATGCTTTGATGATAACCTGGCTGCTGCTACTGCCAGCGTACTGCCAATCTTGACCCGTTACGGCTTGGCCATTTTTAGATTTAAGCTTGTACCACACCTCAGCACTGTCAAAGTTGCCAGGGTTAGCCGGTGGCTCGAACATCACTTGAAGGTCATAGTACACGCTCTTATCAGCGGTTAGGTTGTATCGACTAATGACGTGTAAGTTCTGCACATCGCCAGGTGCTTGCATGCGCGGAATGACGATTTCCTTAGTAACCCCAGTGGTGAGTTGTCCTAAATCGTTAATAGCTTGCACCTTAACCTCATAGGTAGCCCCTAATAGTACATCAGATATCTCTGTGCTATTAGGTGATGCGGGGAAGTTCCCTACATATTTCCATGTATCGCTTTTAGCATTCCGATAGTTAACTATTACGTTGGTTATCTTGCCATCACGAGGAAGTTGCCAACGAACTGCAATTCGTGAATACATAATGCCATTAGCGCCGTATACATCACTTACGAGACCAATATCCTCGATATCGCTACCAACTTCCGACTTATAGTCGATAGTTGGAACAGCCCCATCATCGCTTGTATATACTTCCGGATAGTATTCCATACACTGAATCTTACGAGTAAGGTCTGTACCGCCCTCTGTGATAGCTAGCACCCTAAATGGTTTAGCTGCTTTGGTTAGCTCACCAAACGCATACACACTACCAGGTTCGACTGCAATCGTTTCCTTAACAGTGACGTTCCGCCCGATGACACTTAATACGGTAAGCGTAGTCACCGCATCAGTGGCATTGTTACGAATAAGTAGTTGGTACGGCTTGCCAGGTAATGCCGATACTTCCTTATCAAGGGTAATAGTATTACCTGTAACAGCTACTACTCGGCCACCTTCGCCCCATTCAGGTACGTCATGTTGGATAAGAATAATATCTCCTATCGTACATGCGATGGCGTCTGTGAATGCTTCGATAGATACAGTACGCACCTCGTACTTGTTGCATCGTAGGTAGTGCTTACCATGTTTAAATGCCTGGTCTAAGCTAGTACATCCCATAAGCTCTATTTGAGCCGGATTAGTAAGAGTATCCGATTCATCGTAGGTATCGCCATATACCGGGATAACATCGCGTTCGTAGTCCTTATCCTTATTAAGGAAAGAGATTTCCACGGAGTTGGCACGGCTTTGGATACCTTGAAATTCTTCGGAAAAGCTACCTTGCTTTATATTGGCCACTGTGAATAACTGCACTGGTGTCGACTTATAATCACTAACACAGGTGAATCTAGTTCCCTGCGGAATGACTTTACCTCGCCCTACGTTTTCCGGATATTTTAACGCGTCCCATAACCGGCTAGCGCTATCGTAGATATAGTTAAAGGTGAATCCGTTCTTATCGCAGTTATTTGCCCAGGCTTTAAATGCATCGTAGTCCATACGTCCATGAGGTTGGCCAAACACTACATACTCATCACCAAACTTACGAGCCATATGAAGTAGATCATACGCCGCCCATGCCGGATTATCTGCTCGTTGGATCTCATACTTTTGTTGATACGGGTTGAATACGTACACGGCGGAGCGTTCTTGTACCCAAGATACTTCAGGGTCTGACCCATTCAGTTGAGAAGTCGCCAAGGCCTTAATACCGATAAGCGCCTTTCCAGGATGTATAAAGTCATCGTATATAATCTGCGTCAATTGGTTCCAGTACACTCGATTGTTGTATCGAATAGAGCTACCGTCCTTGTTAGAACATCGAACACGAACTTCATATTGAGCCTTATCGAGGTTATCAAATCGGTACACTCGATAGAACGCGGTGTTAGTAGCCTCTGTAACCTTGCCCTTATAGTCGCTCTCAGCGAGTTCTGCGTCAGACTTTTGACGAGTAAAGGACCATCCGTCTCCGGATTTCTTAACGAAGGCTTGCATACCCTTTTGGTTGGATAGCGGTAACTTATGCCACTCCTCATCCTCACCGACTTTGCGGATTTCCGCATCAAGAGTAACAGATGTATCATCCATCCCGCCTGTATCGTTGGAGTAATACAAGCCATTAGGGAAGCTGATAGTTAACTCGATAGCATTACATGCGTCACCCTGCACACGTTGCGTACTCCATCCGGTTTTAAGTTCATAGTTGAGTACTTGGTCCGCATAGTTATCGTTGAAATTAGGGATAACTGTTTGGTCGTTGGTACCTAATCGGATATCCACTTGCACATCCTGGTAATTACTAATGGGGTTAGCATTGATACGGATATCCTCGATTTTGGATAACTCACCTTCACCGGCACAATATAAAAGGTTGAGGTACTGCTTTTCGCCATCACTGATAATGTGACGTGATAAAAGGAGCCCGGCGCTCTTCATACGGCCATATGTCACGGCTAGAGGGTACCCTTGACCGGTTACAGTCTTAGCGCCACCCCATCCATACGTGTTAGCTTGTGCGGAGTCCGTATGGGACCGGTCAGCCTTTGGCTGAGTTAACTTATTGACCAGCATATTGCCAATCATACCAATAGCCATGGAGAGTACTGTGCGCCATATTAGACTTTGAATACCAAATATCGCACCACTAGCGATACCGCCTGTGGCGATACTAAGGCCTATGGTTAAGATGATGCCAAAGAACTTGCCATCGATCTGAGGCATGGCCACGACATAATCGCCATCGTTCACGATAGTATCAAGCGTAGCCTCTTGGCCATTAATGGAGTATACCCAGTCGCCATCTTGTTTAGCATAAAAGCTCAAAGGCCTATTCGCCTTATAAGGGCGGTATTGTGTTTCATGCCGATCCGGTTTAAACGGATTCCTTACTAGCACTACATGAATCATCGGCTACTCCTTTCTATCGTATATATGTTTAAGCCTAGGAACGTATTTAGAAATATGCTCGATACATACACCGCTTGGCTTAGTTGCGTGAATGAATCGTCCATCGCCTAAATACACGCCAACGTGGTCGAGTTCTTTACCTTTTAGCGAAAAGACCAGGACACTGCCCTCGGTAGGTTCCTTGACCTCTTGCCACTCGTCCATAGGAATATCTGTGTAGTTTGGAAGCGTAACACCATTACGTTGATACACTTCCGCCACTACATCCCAACATTTCAGCTCATCAAATGGAGTGCCGAGCATATCAGTCATATCACTTGTTAGATGCATACAGACCTCCCTGTGGAATCGTTGGCTCGCCACCGAATCGAACGCTATTTCCTAGTGCTCGACATCGTGATAAAGTCTTATTACACTCGGTCTCAGTGCCCTTATATCCGCACTGAACCCCTTTGAACTTAAATGGGCAAAAGTCCTTCATAATACGGACCAAAGGGAACCTACGTGTAAAACTGAAATCCGTACCTAGCGTGAACTCCATCCATTCTGCATTAGCGACGGAGCCAGTAATAACAAAGTGTTCCTCTATTTCGCACACATTTGGCACGTTTGTATTTATTACACGGACAATGACATCTGCACCGGTGAACCCTTGATTATCCTCCGCCAGGCGTTGGATAGTCCGTGTCACATTAGATACGGACAATTTAACGTTTGGTAGGTCAGTCGAGTTATGGTTGACGTCCGCTAATTTGAACGGAAACGCTATATATTTATTCCCTTGAAAGGTAATATCCTCCGTGTTATATACTAGCCGAACAATATCGCCTTTATATTCAATGTCAAGGAGCATGAGCCATACACCTGTGGCGTCTATTTTGTTTTTCTCAACAATAGATGCAGTTGAAAGTGTTAACATGTTATGCCTCCTGTAATTTAACGGTACCAACCCATGTGCCGTAGTCGTTCGCAGCAAAATCTAATTGATCACTGAAACGTACCTTGAGGGTTTCATTCGTTTCAGGATTCGTCCAATCGAATACCGTCGAACAGTTAACCTCATCGAAAAATGCTCTTAGCCGTAAGTACTCAGAGGTAGGCACCTTATAGTTCACGTTGTATGACCGTAGGGCCTTAGTAGTCTTACGGCGGCTGATTATCGTCATATTTTCTACTTGGCCTTTATATGTCATATCTGGTGTAGTTTCTTGGATTGGATATATTGGATATCTAATGTTTGGAAATGTTGCCATGATTAACCTGCGGCTGCTTTAATAGCATCCCGCACACCTCCTTTATTATTTGTTACGGCTTTAACCATTACATCGATGATGTAGTTTTCTCCGTCAAATCGCGAGCTTTGTTGTTCAGACTCAAGAGCTTGGCCAGACTGATTAATGATATTAACAACTACGTTGTTACTTGTAGTGCCGCCCATCAATCTGCGAGTTTCACTTGCCGTATAAATGCGATGCGATCCGGAGGATTGTAATAATTCCGGTCCGTTTTCACCGACCAGCATAAGTCCCGGGTTTGTTTTCCCCCCGGCAGCAAAACTATTGCCCGTAAATGCAGAACTAAATGAACTGCCGCCAGCAAATGATGATGTCCCTTTTGCAGCACCTAGAGAACCGATTCCGTTAACTACTCCGCCGAATAGGCTTTGTAACTTAGGCATTACATATTGTTGGAATGTTAGTTGAATCATCATCTTAATAATGGCATTTGTCATATCCTTGAATATGTCCTTAATGCCTTTACTAAACGACTTCGTTCCTGTTGCCATAGCCTCGAGATTATTTGTCCATGCTGAGTTGATAGAGTTCATTGTGCTATCGAATGTAGACTTCGCTAAGTCAGCATAGTTAGTAGTCTCTTGCTTATACTGCCGAGCGGCTTCTTGCAAGCTTGTTTTAAGACTACGACCTGCCAACTCCCATAGCTTTTGCTGGGACTCTAACAGATTCTTTTCAATTTGCAGTCTTTGTGTCGCACTTAATTGAGCCTCTTTGACTTCGCTTCGTGCGTAATCAATGTATGATTTTAACTCTTCAGCAAGTAACGCATCCGCATCACTGCGAGATAACCGGCCAAGCGTAACCATATTAGTTAAGTGGTCAACGGTTTCACTCGTTTGAGTGTATGCTAGCTCTCTGATTTTCTGCTCAGTATCAGAAGCCAATTTTAGGCGCTCTGCTTGAGCTTTCTTTTCAGCGAGTTCCTTATCGCCTGCGGCTTTAGTGTACTCACGAACGTTGTCATCAATTTGGGCCTTTTGCGCTTCAGCTTCGGCTTTGAGTAATTGTAAGCGGTCGCCAGTACGTTCAAAATCGAGTTTCTTGATATCCTCGTTCATCTTACGAACACGGATAGCTTGATTTCGTTCAGCTTCAGCAAGTCTCTTTTGATACACCTCTTCGTTCTTAGCTCTAACTTGGGCAGTTAGATTTGACTCAGCAAGATTCTTAGCATTTGATGCACTACCTGCTGTGTCTGCAGAGGCGCTTGATGTGGCGCCTGCTAATAAACTGGTGTCTACGTACCCTGTAATAGCACCAAAATCACCCGATACGCTAGGCTTGCTAACAACGCCTGTACTGGAATTAGCCCCAGTATATCCGCCGTTTCCGTCACTAATGACTATATGATTATCGCCAAGTACAACCACACCATCTCCGGCTTTAGGTGTATATCCATCGCCTGCGTCATGCCATGCGCCAGCAGCTCTAGCTGCATCCATGATAGATGGGACATATCGAGGTACGTCCTTACCAAATGCCTGCAATACCGAATCAGAGAACAGCTTTCCGCAATCCGTTGCCCATGTACCATCTGCACCTAACTCATATGCCTTACCGAGTTGTTCATTAGCTGCATCTAGCACACTCACGGCTTCGCCAGTAGCACTTCCACTCAGTCCCGAAACAGAACGGATGATATCGCGGATATTCTTATTGTTAGCTTCATACTGGTTCTTAGCAGTTAACTTATCAATTTCGTATTGACTGCCGTCAATTTGTAAGCTTTGCAAAGTAAGTGATCGGTACAAATCCGCCATGCGTTCCACAGCACTTGTCAGCTTTTCGGCCGCTTGTTGAGTTTTCTTGGCAGCCTGTTCTTGGGCTTTAGCCGCTTTCGCTGCTTCCTCATTTGCCTTATTGATAGCTTCGGTATTCGTTAATCCGCCATTAGCAAGGTCCTCTTTCGCTTTTGCAAGATCTTCATCGAGTTTCGCTTTCGCAGCATCCGCCTCTTCTTTTTGCTTTAAAGCCGCATCGATTCTGGCGCCTTCTTCTTTTGTAGCTAAGCGGTCATTCTTTACAAGTCCAAACCATGCGCTATCCTCAATCCAATACCGAGTATCATGACTATCCTCATAAGCCTGATTTATGCCATCAGTGGAATTCGTATTCTTGTGAATACGCTTCCCGTCAACATCTACACCCATATAAGAGCCGGATGTTTTTTCGTTGTAGCGAAAATCGAGTAATGCTTTCCCAGCAAGTCCAATTACCGTGGCTAATGTTACCCAAGGACCGGCTGCAGCAAGTGTGGCCAATCGCATAAATCCGAGTGCGCTGGTTAGCGACCTCATAACTACGATTACTGCACCTGCTTCTGCGCCGAATTTGACAATTCCGCCGATAGCTTCCTTCTGCTCAGCGGTCATCGACTCGAATTCTTTAGCAACGTCTAACACGCCATTTGCGTAATCATTAAAAACAGGAACTAACTCATGGCCGATAGATACTGCAAGCCTTTTCCCTGTATTCTCTAAATCTTTTAATTCCCGATTTAGCTTTGCGGATTTAGCTGCAGTCTCATCGTCGATGATAAGCCCCATTGCTTTGGCACGTTCAGCCACTTTGTCCATCTGTTCAGCGGACATATTAAGCATGGCGTGCATCTGATACCCAGTACGTCCAAAGAGTTCCATTTCGACACGAGTCTTCTCAGCCCCGTCCTTCATCCCTCTTAAGCGTTCTTGTATCATCTTGAACACTTCAACAGTATTCTTACCCTTGATATCTTCAAGCGTGTAGCCTAATTTGCTGAATATATCAGTACCGAGTTTTCCCTCTGCCCGAGCGACTTCCATTTTCTCTTTGGCCACTCCGACGTTTTTTGAAAACTTAGCAAAGGCACCTGCACTATCCTCCATAGCAACGCCCATATAATTGGCCACTGCTAATAGTTCACTGGTTTCTTTTGCCGTAGCACCGGTAATGCCTGATAACTTTTTAACAGCTACATCCCACTGAATAGCCTCTTTGGCGAGTTTAGCGCCGATGCCTACTACACCGACACCAGCACCTATCGCCATGAGGTCATTCTTCATTTTGCCTAGGGCGGATTTGGCGCCTTCGGCACTAGCTGTAATTTTCTTGAGTCCGGCTTCCGTATTTTTATCTGTCAGCTGAACGACAATATCAATTAAATTATTGGCCATTCTTGTGCGCCACCTCCAATTCCTTGGCTTCTAATAATACGAGTAAGTCGATAAGGTGCGGTAGTGGCTCAATGCCGTAAGCCTTCGCCACTTCTAATACCGCTGGCATATCGAATCCTGCAATACCGCCTGAATGCCATCGTCGCTGCATACGACTAGCGTTGTATACTCGCATTGCTTGTCTCGTTCCATCTAATTGATGCGGGGAATTAAACTCACACTCTGAACAATCGAAATTTTGCTTCGTTTCGCGTTGCATCTTGATACAATCTGAGCAGTATTTTGGTTTGTCGGAGTTGAGCCAACTCCACGCATCAATTAGTTTTTTTCGATTTCAGCCTTTTTTTCATGCGTAAAACGCATAGTGTCAAGCGCAACTTCCATAAGATCGTTGTCTGGAGCTGCGTTGATTTCATCTTCAGTCAATCCGTAGATATGCTGCATAATCCATTGCGCAAGCTCACGAGAACGTAATAGGCGTTCTGTATCCGGTGCTCCTTCCGGAACTGGTGTATACAATGGGTCTAAACCAGATTTAATTAATTCACCACGTTCAGCGAATGTTAAGCCTCTTACTTTGATATCTTCAAATGCCATGTTGGCACCTCCTAGTATTGTTCTTGATTATTAACTAATGTAATGATGGATGCAGAACGACCAGAATCTGCACGGTAGTACGCCTTAAACGGTAATTCGATATTAACGCCTCTAGGGCCATCGATACCTGGGGATTGTCTTTCATATACAAGTTCAGGCAACTTAAATGTAAGTGACCAGTCGTCTTGTTCGAGTCGTAATTCCAAGCTGGATTCCGTACCGTTAACCGCTTTGTTTAAAAGGTCCTTATTTTGGAAGAACGCTTTAATCGTCCCGGAAATTGACGCAATACCTGGATCGATGTATGTTCTAAATCCTTTACCGCCGATAGCGTAAGAGTCGCCATCCAATCCAAAATCAAAGTTGATATCACAACTTAGAATATTGGCCACGGTAACGCCGCCCTCTTTGATAGTCGCGTTTAGATTTTGGAACGGTAAGAAATTAACCGCTTTTGCTGCAGCATCGAATGTAGTTGATGCCAAAGTTTCCTTACACCCCATCACATCAACGGATGCAGTCAACTCAGCATCACCACCGAATTTAAAGCCTAATTTACTAATTCGCACACCCGCGAATTGTTGGAATACGTTAACATCTGGATAGCCCTGTTCAATAGTTAATGATGGCATTGTATTGCCAATTTTAAATACGTGCTCAGACTTCTTATTTGGCGCTTGACCTGTTGTATTAGAAGTCGGTTGACCAAATGCAGCTTTTAGCCAGTATCCGATGTCGATTACACCAACAGGTAGGGTTAGACTACCGGACGTGTCGATATTACCACGGAATGGCGCTGCTGGATTGCGATCACCACGAATTACTGTGAAGTCGTTTAAGTTTTGGCTAGCTTTTACAGAACTAGAAATAATCGGAGTGATTACGCCACCTGTTGATGGTGTTGTACCAAAGTCCGATTCAAACGCAATCGCCACATGGGACTGAGAGCCCTGTGCACGTTTAGCTGTTGCCATATGCATTTCCTCCTTTAATATTCAATATTTCCGCCGATTACATGCGGGATTTCTATAGTAGCTGTTAAACGTCCAGTAAACACTGGGCGCCAATTCATGCTATCAAGTTCATAGTCAATGTCGATTACTGGGAACGCCGGATTCACCTTACAAATGCATTCAATAATTAGCTGCCCTAGGTTGTCCGATTCTAGCGCTCCGTCGTATCGAATAATATTCTTAACACGAGTTGCACCTTCATGGACAATACCCCAAACGATCATTAATGAATATGTGTAGGTATCCGCAAGCCCTTCGCTTTTACTACTTGGCAGTAATATGATGCAAGGGCAGTCATCTTCAAGCGGGGCGTCAACATCGTCATAACCGATATACAGTTGCGCCGGCTTTCCATATTTGTCATTGCAAAATTTAGTCAACGCCTCGTCGTTCGCTAGAGCCTCAGCCCAACGATTGACAATGCGTGACATTGAAATTGTCTGTTGCATCAAATCACCTTACCTTGTAGTTCCGTCGTGACGCGGATTGTGCTGCTGGGCCATAAATAGCGTAGTCGCCTATCTTATCCTCGATATAAGGTTTAATCTTAGGCTGTATCGCTGCTTTCATAGGACCATAAGTATGACGCGGCTGAATTTTGAACATCGATTTTCCCTTCGGTAACGGTACACCTGCAGCAAATAACTTCTTACGCATAGGCTCCGTAATCTGCTTGGTGTATCCTTCCTCGATACGTTCACCTAACTGTTTAGCCGAATTAGATAACCACCCGACTCGGACGGATTGTTTGCCCTTGTCGTATTGGTATCCTACTGCATTCGACAACTTACCTAGAGGACTGTATCCGATTGTCCTGGCGCTAATGCCCATATCAAGTAAGGCATTTCGCGATTTAGAGCCCCATGCCTCTCGTTCAGCTCGTCCGCCACTTTGGTAAGCTTTCCGAAGTTTCGCACCAAATGCTGACTCAAATGCAGCCCGGCGAGCCGGCGCCATGAAGTTAGGATATCTACGTCCACCTGGTGCACCCGACCGAATACCCTGCTTAATTTCCTTTTGCATCATCCAACCTGTCGACTTTAATGCCTTACGCATCCAGTCCGGTTTTGTTTCTGCAATGAAATTCAGATACGGTGTGGCTGTGTCCGTAATCGTAATAGGTTCATTACTCACGGTCTCACCGCCCTCACGTTATGGACGATTTCCAAGCAATACATCGTACCATCAAAATTGGAAATGTGATCAACGTACCATTTCTCGCCATTGATATACACTTCGTCTTTTGACCGGGGTTCGGGAACATCCTTAGCACGAACCCAAATTTGAGCCTTATCGGCTAGTGCTTTATCGACGAATCCGGAACCTTTGCCATCATATTCGCCAATCTCCACGCTAGCTTTGATAGACTGGCCCTTGTAAGTAATCTTTTCGCCAAATACAGAAAGCAGTGCATTAGGCTTATATCCTAATTTCATAGTGCATTACCTCCTATGGAGTAGGCGGGCGTATGCCCGCCCTTACATTACTTTTCTACATTAGGCCAAAGAGCTACATCAACGGTCTTAGCGCTTGCAGATTTTGCAGAAATGGCAATGCCCAATACTGGATTTGTGTCTGTTTTAGTTGCACGCTTTTGCGTTTTATCAAAATACACAACATCACCTACTGCAAATGCATCTGTCACAACTGCATCAACTGTAAAGCATCCTGTGACCTTAACCGCACCGATTGCACCAGGCGCAATATCAGTTATTGCCACGCCGTGCATTTTGCCGACAGGGACAATGTCCCCTACGGCAATCATATCGGATGCTGTATTTTTAAAATCAATACGATCTAATTCTTGAATGAATTGTGCCATATCTAGTTACCTCCTAAATCAATTACTAATTATTTACCAGGGTTTTTGTACAAGCCACGGAAGTCGAGCGCTGTTGCGTTGCAATCCATTGCTACTTTGTACTCGATGCCGTCAACTTTAAAGCCTGTTTGTGTTTCCAATCGAGGTGTTTCAACACCGTTCAAGTACGTTACTTCGATAGTTTGAACATCTGTAGGACGAGCTGCTAAATACCATGCGTGTGGATCTGTTAATGCCGCATCAACTACAATAGTGAATCGACCACCGAACGGGTTAACTGTATCATTACTACGAGCTGGATCCACTGTGGATTTAACCAATTCGTAAGCCAATGCTTCGAGTTCTGGTGGAATAATCAAATATGTAGGTGCGATGTTCAAATTGCGATTTTCGCCAATATGCTTTTGACGGCGCATTGCTGCTACACCCGCAGATAAGGATGCAACACTTAATTCAGCACCAGTAGCCGCCAAGTTGCCTCTGTCAGTACCGAATAGTGCTTTACCGTCACTCAATACGGTATTACCTGTTAGCAACCCGTACACCATGCTGTTGATGGTATCCTTTGCAGAACGACCAAATTTGGAAGCGATATCTTTGAACACACCCAAATCATCATTGATGATAGCTTGTCGTGTTAAGCTGAATGTACGACCGTATGTTAATACACGAACGTCGTTACCAGCTTCTTCCAACTTAGAATCCTTGAATTGTCCACCTTCAGGAACGAGTTTCAATTCAGCTGTTTCAGAAAGTAAAATACGTTTTGCCGGTTTGAAATCACGGTTACTACCTTTGCCGGTCCATGTATCGAATGTAGCCGGTGCGGTTTCATAGCCTTGTACCAAGGACTTATTTGCTACGTTAGACAAAGCAATTGGGAATGTGGATGTGGAGTTAATCGCTTCACGTGCCAATTCCAAACGGTCAGCATAGTTAGCGGTTAAGCCTTCACGAACTAAGGACTCACGAGCTAATTCCATCAAGGACATAGATCGAAGTTCATTTGCGCCTGGTGCAGGGTTCGCAACAGGGATGCCTGCAGACATCATCAAAGCATCTTGCATAGCCATGCGGAACTTATCAGAATCTGCTTCACCAACTTTAACGGATACTGGTTTATTGCGTTCACGCAACGCATCCATTACTGCCTCACGAACTTCGGCAACAGATTTGCCGGATTTGATGAATTCATCTACACCGTCAACTTCGAAATCACGGCATAGGCTAGTGATTGTGGATACACGTTCACGTTCTGCCGCAATCAATTTTTTAGCGTCATCCGCATTAAAACCTTTAACTCCGGACTCTGGTACTTCCGGTACTACTTGTGGCACGTTTTGCTCAGTGCCTTTTGCATTTGCATCACCTTTCATAGGTTCCTCCTCATTATCATCTACACTTCTGCCTACCCCTACACTTGGATCTGCAGGGACGGACACAATACTAATTTCCAACGGTTCCCAGTCTGTGATTACATAACCCGGACCAGTAAATCGACCGTTGGAACTTTTAGAATCGGAATCGATTAATTCCTCATATCGGCTTATGTCATATCCGACACTCACACCTTGTAATGTGCCTTTTAACACTTTTTGATAAATCTTTTCAGATTCATCATCTTCATCGAATCGAACAATCGCCTTGCCACGATTATCTTCAATCCAAACTTTATCGATGTGACCAACAACGGCACTGCGATTGTGATTGAATAACAATGTGCCTAAACCGTTATTGAATCGGTCTAGATTAACGCATCCGTCGTCATGACACAATATCTCTGTTCCGAACCATCTTTCATATGGCTCTTCAGAGGAAAAGGACAATTCGACGGTACGATCATCGTTCGCTTCGATATTTGTAATTTGCGCCTCTCGGGCATATTTACCTAAGAGCTGCTTCTTTGCAAATTTCCCCACTAGCTATCATCTCCTTTCATATCAGTGGTGGTATCATCCGCTAGATTCGTTATGTCCCCATTCATATCAAGGGCAACACCCAATTCCTTAATGCGGTCTTGTTCCAGCTTCCGCTGTTCAAGTACTTCTTCCCAGTCTTTACCAGATGCACTGCATACGTCCTCGAGCGTTGTGAGTCCTGCCTTAATAGCTTCCTTGTTAGCATTAACTTCCTTAACAGGGTCAATCCAAGACCAGCCTGGAGCTAACCACGCTACTTTCTTATAAAGTTTTGGGTTTGCTGCATAGTCATTGGCCGGGATAATTCCCTTTAGGTAGCATGCTTCAATGAAAGCCCGCCATACAGGCATGCAAAAATGCTCAATTATAAAACGCTGCATCTGCTTGAATGATTGCTGGTCCTCCAGCATATTCTGCCGAGCTGCGGAGAAGTTACCACTAATATTGCGCGTCACTATGTCCGCGCTTAGACCCATACCTGACGCTATGCGTCTTGTTTGTGTCGCTGAGTATTCTGATGCGGTTCCTGCATTTCGCTTAGGTTCCGCAAATGAAATTGATTCACCTGCACGTAGATGTTGGATAATCCCTGGCGCCATTGAACGAACTTTCTTACCTTTACCGTCTGTTTTGTTGGTAATCATTGGGTTGTTTCCGGTATTGCTTGTTACGAACGCGCCGAAACATGCGGCTACACGAGCCGCTATAAGGTCGGCATCCATGTATTCATCTACGTCATGAATACGCTTTAATACGAGGGCTAACATACTAACCCCGCGCAGTTCGCTAGGCCTACGCGGTTTATGTAATAGGAAAGCCCTATTACTTGGCAGCCTTGCCTCGTTAAACGACCGTATTCCTAATGGATCTGTTTGGAATACGTGATATGCTATTGGTCTTCCGTATTTATTAACTTCAACGCCATTAACAATACTGTTACCATTCTCGCTTACCGATACGGCTCCGATATTCTCGCCCTCGATAAGCTGTAATGATAGTGGTATATCTGCGCCTTCGGAGGTCATATTAACTAAGATTTCCCCGTCATAGACCATTCGGCGCAGAGCCATTTCCTGCAATTCGTAGAACGTAGATATCCCTCTGATATCCGCATTCTCTTTATCCACCCAGTCAGACCAAGCCTCCTCAATCTTCTTATTGAGTCTTTCATTCAGCTTTCCTGCGCGGGTCTTAATTTTGCACTGTGGCTTTATTCCGGTACCTACTACATTCCGTAGTAATGCCAATACAACACTTTCAGCGAGGTCACTATTAAGTTCTGCTGCACGTGCACGCCCCCTAATCAGATCTCGTTGACCTGATGCTACCTGTTCAGCTGTACCAAATACAGGCATCCAGTCGCCGCTTAATCGGTCTGTTGACGCCGCATCATATCCACGTTCAAGCGAACTACGGAAATATGCTCTACGGGCAGCGCGCTCTGGATTGAAATATGCTATTACCTTATCGAGTATGTTCATCGTCGCTCCCATGACACGTAGGATGTCGTGCTATTACCTTCCTCATCATCAACGCGAGCCATTAACTCACGCTCACGGGCGTATAATGTTGGCAGGTCATGCGTCTTAAATCGCTTACCACCTACAGACATCTCGGCGTATCCATTCGTCTCGATTTCCTCGATTATCGTTCGAATACGCTCCAAGTCTTCTCTTGCGCTCATGGTCTCACCTCCTTCTTAACTAAACCAACCTCTGCTATCTGCGTTAAAGCCTTCATCATCCGTATCTTCGTCCTCCTCATCGGTATCCGGATTGTATTCAGGTAGGTATTTAACACCTATCGAGTCCGCCGCCATGGCGTTGTATACACACGTATCCAACAAGTGATTTGTTGGATGACTGGTTAATGGTTTCCATTGCACTGTAACTGCTCCGGTCTTTACATTTCGGATTTCTTGCTTTTCCTCCGACCGGAGGTGCTCCGAATATTCCTCTGGGCAATCCTTAAATAAATGGATTGTGCCAGGCTCATTAGCCGGACGTACCATACGTGCAAATATAAAGTCCTTCCAGTAATCGGTATTCACTACGTACAGCTTCATACCGCCGATGACGCCCTTCTCGATGCTGCTCATCTTATATGGCGGAGCTAGAGGACTGTGTGATGAATCACCTTTAACTGGTACGCATACTTCTGGGTACTGCGCACAGTACTGATATACTTCATCTGTTCGGTAGCCACTATCGATACCGGCCCTCACAATCTTACGGGCCTCACCATACTCTGATGGATATTCTCTATCGATGAGTATCTCGGTTAAATCTGCCCAACTACTTGCTTGACCATAATCGACTAAGTAACTTGATACTCCATGAGCGTAGGCTCTAACCTCCCACCAGAAATGATCTTGCTGCACGTCGACAGAGGCGATAAGTAGTGGCGCATGCTGTGGCACAATACCGCGAGGAACTTCTGATTGTGTAAACACGAGATTTTGTGTGCTTTTAGTTTTAGCAGATTTCCACGGCTCTGCTAGCCATGAATTGATGAAGTTCATTAACTCACTTGGTGTATCTTTTGATTTGACAAACTCATACGCTACATCCCCGAAGGTGACCCATGGAGAATATAGAGATGATAGATGATAGGCGACCGACCGGACGACTCGAACTTGCGATTCATTCACCGCCCGCCATTCACCTTGCCGGAGCATATCCATCTTATGCTTATCATCAATACGGTGCTTACAATGTTCGCACTCATAATATGCGGTATCACGTATCATATCCGCATTGCCATGGTGTTCTTCCGGCCATTTTATCTGTTTGAATTTGAGGGTCTGCGACACCCCGCAATGCGGACATGGCACGTAATACTGCTTACGTTCATTTGCGTCCATATAGGATTGCCAAATATTGCCACTTTCAATCGTAGGAGTTGACACCCTTACAATCTTCTTATCAACGAATGTCTTGGTACGTTCCTCAGCCAGCTTAATCGGATTCGCTTCCTTACCGGAGAAAGCTGGGTACTTATCAATTTCATCGAAGAATAAGTACTTAATTGACCGACTTGACAAGCTACTTGGTGAGTTCGCTCCTACGAGCACCATGTAATTCCCGTTAACGAAGTCTAACTCTAGTAGCTTACTGCTTTCGTCATACATGTCCGCAAGCGGCTCTACGCTCCTAATCATTGGCTGTACACGTTTATCACTAGCGAATTTCGCGATAGTATCCGTCGGATAAACCATCATGGTTGGAGATACGGTTTGATGTAACGCATATCCAATCATATTAAGCTCAGTTTCCGTCTTACCAATCTGCGATCCGAAACATAACGAGATGCTTTCAATGAGAGGGTCTGTGAATTTGTCCATAGGCTCCTTGAGATAAGGTGTCCGTGCTGTACGCCAGCGCCCAGGTTCAGCAGATATATTAGTCAGTACCCTGTACCTATCCGCCCATTCCGAAACGGTGTATCTTTCAGGTGGCTTGAATGCCTCTAATTCCTCAGGGAACCAGTCAACCTTTGGACTTACCTTTTCCCGTAGCTTTGACTTTCGGCGTGTACTCGCCTGCGCGTGCGTAGCTTTCGAGGTATTCTTCGACAAGGCCATTCACCACCTTTTCTACACGAGCACGTTCCTCAGGATCCGTGAATTCACTTCCGATACGCTTACCTAATTTGGTAAACGATGTTTTTAATTCCAATATTCGGTTAGCCCATGCCTGCGCCACATCGGCACGAGGGACATATTCTCCATTAAGCACATCTAGCATTTTCTTTTCACGCGCGGCCTTTGCTTCTTTATAATCAGCTTCGGCTTCTAGCTTACGAGTTGATGCAGATTTACTTTTAGCATTATCCCCTTTCGCCTGCCCTAAATACACGAGGACTTCCCGGAGATTCCACCAACCTACAGCGGCTTTAGGCATCCCTGCTTTATGATGTCGAGAAATAATTTCCGGAGTGACCCGCAAGAGGTCACATAATTGAGTGCTGGATACGAGCAGATTGCCTGCAGCATCAAATTTCACTCTCGGTTTTGTGTCCGCCATAGGTGTACTCCTTTCTAAATTCGTCTTTCTACATTCAACAGGAAAATTTTTCTCACAGAGAGAGGACCATCGCGCGGGGGCGACCAGCGGCCATTTTTCGCCCGCGGAGTACCTTTTCCCAATTTTTATTTTCTCAATTAGGTGTTATCATTGATACTCAATAAGAAAAAGGGTAGACCTTACTTAGTTGAGGTCTACCCCGGGGCAGTGCAGCAGGCAGACATATTGTGCGGGCCAGACACTGCCTGCTATCTACTACATTTACATTATATTAAATTAAGAGTGTGCCATTCTATGCCATCTTTTCAAATTCAGCTATTGCTTTCTTGTGAAGTCTGTGAACTTGTCGCCACGAATACCCTAGTTCAACAGCTATCTGCTCCCATGGCAATGCATTAATGTATCTGAGATTCAGTACATCCCTGTATTGTCCGTCAGTTATTTGGTTGATGACTTGCTTGACCTTGTTTCGAGAATCGATCAATTCATCCCATTCTCTGTTCAGCTCCTCCCTACATTCTTGTAAGTGCTTACTGATTCGTGGCATAGCATCTCCCGATTCACATATCTGTATAGCTTCTGAATGTAAATCTCGGTTAATCGCACTTAGCTGAATCTCTAACGCACGCATTCGCTGCTCAGTATGGCGGACAGCTTGTAGTTCTTCATTAGCCATCATACGCGATAATCTCCATATTTACTGATAATCATCTGTGCTCGAAGTAATCCGTCAATGTATCCGCTTTCACGAATTCTATCATCTAGCATAGGTGATCTCAGTTGTCTATTACGGGCTCGTATGATGGCAAGACTTAAATCTGACTGTATGGCACCTACAATCACATCTGACCTGCTTCTACGCTTTTGCATCCTTTACCTCCATACATTCGACAATATCCTCGATGGCTTCTACCATATCTGCTTTGCATTGCTCAACAGCGGTAAACATCTCCTCACACATGGCGTACGCATCATCACTCAAATCATCATCTAATCTCTCGGCAACATTATCCTTGAGATTATCTACAACCTTAACTATATCCATGACAAGATGATATGTGTCATCTAGATAGTGCCCTTTGTTAATTAATAGTCGCTCGACTTTTGTCATGATCTTCCCTCTTTGCAATTTCCCGATTTAGATACCAACGGGCTTTTTTCAAATCCTTAATGGCATCGTCCTTATGACCAGCTCGGGATACATACTTCACTACATTACCCAATCGATACCCTAGTTTCTTGTCTTCGATGTAATCGATAACCTCGATATCTCCTTGTGTATAATGGCTTGGGTGGTTTATATCATCGCATTGATTAACTATGCGATTAGGAGATTTATCTGCTATAACTTTCGCTATTGTTAATCCTGATTGATTCGATACCTTCTGTAAACGTTTTAGATTTTCGTTAGTTGCCAAACGTTTTAAAGTTTCATTAGCTGATAACTTAATAGGTGGCGGAGGGGGATTATTGGGTCTCTCATACAATCTACCTGGAGTCAGCCCCAATGCAGCCATGTATTTTCGATTATCAAGATATTTATCAGTGATATCTATAACTTGAATAGTCGTATAACTCACTATTACCACGATGGCCCCGATTAATCCTGCCATTATAAATTGATCCATATCAATCATCCTTTCTGTATTTATCGATTCTTGCTTTTAGGCTTTGCAGCACATATTCCTGCGCCCGGTCCTTTTGCTCTAGTGCATCCATCATATCCTCGTCACGAGTTCCCTCACATATTAGATGGTGGATAATTACCTTCTCCATTTGACCTTGGCGATGTAGCCGCTTATTAGCTTGTTGATATAACTCAAGACTCCAGTTTAACCCGAACCATATTACGTGGTTACCGCCGTCCTGTAAGTTAAGCCCGTATGCCGTACTAGCTGGATGTGCTAATAGGATATCAATCTCTCCAGCATTCCACGCTATCTCATCATCGGCGCCCTTTAACTCACAGACTCGTAATTTAGTCTTAGCTAATGCTGCTTTTAATCGTTCACAGTCATGCTTGAAATTGTAAAACACTAATGCAGGCTTTCCGTTTAACTGTTCTACAAGTTCCATAAAAGCCTCAATCTTACAGCCGTGTATCTCGTGAACGTTCCTATCGCCATCATATACGGCGCCGTTCGCTAATTGTTGTAGCTTTGTAGATAATGCTGCTGCACTCAAAGCTGTGATATCTTCGCCAGCTTCAATCAACTCTAATACAGATGTGCGTTCCATATCTTCATAGGCTTTTTTGGCTTTTGAATCTAACTGCACATATTTAATATCGTTAATTACTGGAGGTAGCTCCAAATAGTCGCTGGCTTTCATGGATATACATAACCCAGATATTGCTGCCATGATACTATCATTTGAATTGGATTTAGGTTTATAGGAATACACCATTTCGCGTGACCTCTGATCAGGCTCGAAATAGTAATCCCTAAATCCTGTATACGTTTTCCCTAATGACTCACCGCGGTCTAATAAATACACTTGTGCCCATAGATCGATTAATCCGTTAGGGGCTGGCGTACCTGTTAACAACACCATACGCTTGATGTGGTTATACATATAAGCTAATGATTTAAATCGCTTAGCTGTGTGGCTTTTAAAAGAACTAGATTCATCCACAACTACCATGTCAAATGGCCATGCATTCTTGTAGTAATCAACTAACCACGTTACATTCTCACGATTGATAATGTAGATATCAGCTGGTGTGTTTAAAGCCTTAATGCGCTTTTTCAGACTACCTAATACAGTAGATATCCTTAATATACCTACGCTGTCCCATTTTCGTGCTTCTCGTTGCCATGTAGCCTCCGCTACTTTCTTAGGCGCTATGATTAGCACTTTACGGATGGCAAATCTGGAGTACTTCAATTCGTATATGGCAGATAACGTGATAATCGTTTTCCCTAAACCCATATCCAGGAATAACCCTATCTTATTTTGATTAACGGTCTTGTCGATACAATATCGCTGATACGCATGCGGAATAAACTGCATTACGCTTTCACCCCGAATTCTTCCGTAAATTGTTCCAAATAACCAGCCACCGCATCTGCACCTTTTAACACAAATACTTTTTGATTTAGCTTTTGAAGTTCACGGGCTTGGACACCCTGCAATCGCGAAAGTACGCCTTTGGATGTCTTCAATTCTACGAAATGGATAACACCATTTGGCCATATGACGATTCGATCAGGCACACCGACATTACCAGGGGATACAAACTTATACGCTTTACCTCCCGAACGTTTGACGCCTGCAACTAATTTTCTCTCGATATCCTTTTCTAACATTTCACACCTCTGAAATCTTTAAACGTTAACATGTTTACATACGCGTATATGAGGGTTCAAATTAAGGCTGTAAAGGGCGTATTTTTTCTTAAAACTCTTTGTTTTGATATTTACCAGTATATAATGTTAACATTGTTAACCAACCTATATGAATATAGATAAATACTGACTTTATGCGTTAACATAGTACGTTAACATTCTCCGAATTCGTTAACATTCTAATGTTAACAAAAATACTGAGAATGTTAACGCTTAATTGAGAATGTTAACGTTATAATTTCAGTTTTGACTCGTTGATTCTGAACCCTCTTTGATGTCCATATTCACCAAATCTCATCAACTGACTTCCACCCATTGTGTACGGGGAGTCCGCCAGTATTTGATTAATTTCCCTGGTCTCGATTTTCTTCATGCGACTTGGGTCGTTACCAAAACACTCCCACCATACCTCTGCCGCACAAATACGGTCACGATATACTAATTCTTGACCCTCGGCAGGTTTAGCATTCATGCTAAGATACGTCCTCCTGGCGCTCCGACTCATCACATTCCAATTTAAAGGCACTTTGATTAATAAAAACTCATTAATCAGTCCTGCTTTGGTATTTGATTCCATGTGCGCCTCTCTAGCCGCATCAGCCAGTTTTAGTACGTTCGGGTCATCCTCGATAATGAGGCTTTCCCCGCTTTTATACCGATACAAGGCCTCCGCCCATAACTGGTCAACTTCTCCCGGAAGATTAACAAATATATTCTTTCGTGGAGTCGTCATTTCAAGATCAATAGGCCAAAATCGGCGATTACCTGTAATATCTTTTAGGAATTCATATTGATTAGTGCTACCAAAGAACACACACTGCCGTGGATACTCTTGCGTACGTCGGCCATAGGCTTGACGAAATACATCTACTTGACGGCTTAGGAATTGCTTAGATGCATTTTCTTCAGCCCTCGAATACCCCGCCATTTCACCGGCTTCTATGATCCATTTACCTTGAATACCTTCTGCAGCTTCTTTACCCTCAAAGGTATTTAAGCCATCAGCGTACCACTTCTTGCCCATCGTGCGGATAAGAGTACTCTTACCGATACCTTGACCGCCGATAAGAATTGGCATCGTGTCATACTTGCATCCAGGCTCAAACGCTCGCGCTACTGCCGCCGTAAATGACTTTCTAGCGGCTGCACGGGTATATACATTATCCTCAGCCCCTAAGTAGTCGATGAATATGGTATCTAATCGGGCAATGCCGTCCCAGGATAACCCGTTAAGGTAATCTAATACTTCATTAAATCCATTTTGCTCAGCGCACATAATGAGGGCATCCATGATTTTATCTTTGCCGGTGATATCATATTTATTTTCTAGGTACCACCGTAAGCCCGCATCATCTGCGTCTGTCCATATGCGAAGTCCTGGTGTTGGGTTCCATGGTAGGGCCCCTTTTGCCACGTATCTCGAACCAAATCTATCATAGGCAAGTCTACCGACAAGCGCCGGATCATGGTGCATGATTTTAAGCATGTTATCTAGTGTGTTCTTAGGTCGACCATTCTCGTCGTACTTTAAAGTCGAACTTTTCATCCAGTCGACGTTCGTTAACGCATTAGGGTCGAGGTCGGATGTCTCAGCGTGAGCCGATACATCCGTGATAATATCAGCAAATACATTTGATGCCGATTCTCGGGCACGGGCCATGTTGAGTTCGTTAACGACTACTGTATCTTGCATAGCTAGTTTAGACATGGCCATGTAAGATGGCAGCTTATGCCCAGGTGTCCCATCCTTAGCAGTCTCGTCTAAGCTGTGGAACTTATGCAGCCGGATAAGGTCAAATGCATTAACCAGTTGACCACTGCACGGGTCAGTATTATGGTGACTGAACAGGAATGTATCGTCATCATAGATAACCGCCCCGGCTACCGTTGAGCCAGTAACGAACGTTAAGCGGTCCTCGCTGCCGTCAACATCGACATATGCATGAGGTATGAATTTATCAATCGCCTCACGGATACCATATATTCGACAAAAGGCACCTACAATACCTGGTTTTTCTCTCGGATCAGCTTGCTTTGCAAGTAGCTGCTTTTCATGCTGCGATGCTTCCTTACCTGGTACTTGTGGCCAAGAACGCACATCTCGCCAATCAATATATTGGCTGAGCATACCGTCAGTAGATAAGAATGCCTTATCGCCTACATAATATACATATTGCGCATCATTCGGGCATGATGGCCAGTACATAAGCCGAGAAGCTTCGAACGTAGTTCCATCCATCATACCAATGCCGATGAGCTCTGCCAGCTTACGAGCAATAGGCTCATACTCATCAGGTGTCATCGTTCTATCAGTAGGGACGATAACACGTAACCGTGGACGATGCACCGTATGAGAACGGGTTGAGTAGATGACATAAGCCATGCCTAGGCTGTCAATCGTGCGGGCGACGTTCTCGGTTTCCCCAGGCGATATGGCATCCATATCAAGGGTAATTAGATCACGCCCAGACACGTTAATAGCTTTACGCTGCAGACCGTTTAAAGTACCACCAACAAAGCCACCTATGTCCTTTAACTTGCTTTTCTCAGATTTTGGTAATCTGTGGTATTCGTCCACGGTTTCTGTTGTACGAACGGGGATTTTGAGACGTTCACAAAACTCGGACCACAACATCTCCGTACGGGTCCATTGCTTTGATGTGCGACTCGCACCGATACTGATGGTAATCAGTTTATCGTTTTGCAAGTGTATCCCCTCCTAATCTTTCATATAATAGTCGTTAGTAAACCCTGCTGATGATAGTAGCAGTCCATCTGCCCAAGGTATGTCGATTGAAAATATAGCATTAACATCATCCAACGTAGACTCAGCATTCTCCTTGTTGATTTCAAGTACAGCTTCATCGTGAATGTGCATAATAATTTGATATCCTACATCCGCCAATCGGCGCAGAGTCAAAGCTAAGCAATCACGAGCGACTGCTTGTGTGATGTTTTCGACTAATTTGCCTCCATAGGTGCTTTCAGTAACCCATGCAGCGTTTACTTTAGTCTTAAAATGTACAGCATCCTTACCGAATGCATTTTGCTTAATGCTTGGGCTAGGATAAAATAGCTTACGTCCGCTAGGTAGTTCAATCGTCATATAACGGTAACCGTATATTGGATCAATTTCCAAACGGAACATAATGCCGTGGTCAAGGCCTATAGGATTCCCGGTAGTAACGGTGTATACGGCTGCATTCTCAACCGCATACCATAAATCTCTTATTCTAGGCGATGCGTTGCGCCATAAATTTACGATTTCAGGTAATTCCTCCTCATGGAGTCCCATATCAAGAGCTCCCATGGCTTTTAACGCATTCACTCCGCCTTGATAGCCGAGTGCCAATTCAGCGACTTTGCCTTTTTGTCTAAGATGTCCATTTTCGCCATGTTTAACAACGGGAACACCAAACATGGATGATGCGGAAGCACAGTATATGTCTCCGCCCTCAGCGAATACACGTTGCCGCCAATGTTCTCCCGATAACCATGCAATAACACGAGCCTCAATGGCCGAGAAATCGGCCACACATAATGTATTGCCTTCTTCAGCAATAATTGAGGTACGAATTAATTGAGATAGCGTATCCGATACATCGCCATACAGAAGTTCTAACCCTTGACGATTTTTGGTTTTAACGAGATGCCGAGCCGTGTCAAGGTTCTCGATGTAATTTCTCGGCAGGTTCTGCACCTGGATAAGACGACCCGCCCAGCGTCCGGTACGGTTGGCGCCATAGAACTGCAATGTGCCCCTGAGACGAAAATCGGCGCCCATGGCACTATCAGTCATGGTGTATTTAGATACAGATGACTTAGCTAGCTTTTTACGAATCATGAGTACTTTTGCGGCAACGTCATCAGCATCCATCAGAGCATCAGCCACAGTGTCCTTAGTTAATTTATCAAGACTGACATTAGTATTATTGTTTAGCCAATCAAGTAATTGATTCCGGCTGTTAGGGTTGCTAAGTCCTGTAATTCGATAAGCCTCATTCATCAACATTTCTCGATTTTCCTCATCAATGTATAATGCACCCTCAACCAATTCATGGTCTATGCGCACCCCTCTACTATTGATTTGGATATCAAGATGCCAATCTTTCCACGTATCATCAGGTACAGGGAAAGAGGCTAATCTGTGATAACATTCCATCTCAGTCACAACGTCCTGGCGGTTGTACTCGATAAAAGCATTCCATTTATCCATATCGTGTCTAGGTAGATTACGTGCACGGCCCCCATTTCGTTTGGTAGGCTTACATGGTGTACAAAAGTACTTGATAAGTGCTTTCCCCGATGTGTCCTTTTTCTTATCCTGAGGTAACCCCAGGGCCTTGCCTAGTAAGGCTAGGCCCATAGGGTATCCTAAGTAGGCACCGTGAATCATCGTGCACTGCCACTGATCAACAGATGTAAGTAAACCTGCACGATTTAGACACGTAATTTCAAATTGTGCATTGTAAGCGTGCTTGATTACATCTGGGCTTAATAAATCACGAATTACACTGTCAGGAATTACTCCGCCCTGCGCTAGATCTACAACTTCAACAGGACCAAAGTCGTAGGAATACGCAAATAGTAATATGGCGAAATCAGGCGATTCAGTATATTTGTACACTCCGAATGAGATATCAGTCGATGAATATGTTTCTATATCAATACTTAGATGCCTCATATCAGGTACCTATTAGTAAGGTTGACCAGTTACAGGGTTAATCCCTACAGGAGCCTGTTGTACAGATTGCTGAGGTGTCGTAGCATATGCCGGTTGTACATAACCCTGTTGAGTTGCTTGTTGTTGCAGCACAGGTTGACCTGCTGCTACTGGAGCACCGGTATACACATTAGCTGCGCTACCTTGAGGTGCACCAAATACAGAGGATGCTGCAACAGGCATGCTCCCCAACGCTTCACCGTCGCGTACTTTTTGAACAGGGCCCAAACCACATCCGATACCAGTGGATTGATTGGAGTAGAAGAAGAATCGAACGAGTACATTGACATACATGCCGGAGTATACTTGTGTAGGATTTGTAAGAGGGTTACCTTGAAGATCTACTACTTCAACTTTATAGTTAGCGTCTTGTGCTGCTGTAAATACCCAATGACCTTTACATTCAGGGCCGAACTCCTTACCAGATTGTGTGTATCCATCGCCGTCATGAATTGGTACTTTTGGCTGTGCCGGAACACGTGCGCCGAATTTAGTACGAGCTGATTGGATAGCAGCTTCGATAGCATTCATGAGAGCTTGGTGTTGAGCTACATCAGTTTTAGGTAATAGAATAGTGGCTGAATATCTAGGTTTAGCACCAGGCTGTGTGGAATTAGCCCAAGGTTCTAATAGGTGACAATAGGATACACGAACATTTTGCAATAATACTTCAGTTGGTTGTGGAACGAATGACATAATTAATTACCTCCATTATTATCATTAGATACATTAAATATTTGCGCCGCAGTAGGTTGATTGGTAATCCGAGGGCGCTTATCGGATTCCTCAACTAGGGTAGGCTTGCCTGCTTTCTTAACTATCATGTCGCCTACCATATCATTAAATTGGGTTTTACCGATGGTCTTTTCCATCTGTGCCAATGTTAATGTCTTACGTTCATACAGAATGCTTTCATCGATGCCAGCTTTGATTAAAGTGTCAATAGCAGCATCGGTGTCTTGAAATGCCCGACTACCACGACCCTCTACAGCTTTCCAGCCTGGGACTGTCACCCCATTAAGAGATTCGGTGAGTGCGTAGTCTTTCATATCTTCGAGCCAAGCAGCGACGTCTTTACCCCGACGAAGGTATTCACCGAGTTCTGTCATCGAGATAAGTCGAGGATCATGATTAGAAACTAGCGCACTGTGCAATGAGTCGTTTGCATCATATCGGGCTTTACACTGTTGTTTTGCCCTACAGAATCTGCACCAGTCACCGGGTTCAAATTTACCGTTACCAGACATAGCCTCGTCTGCACGAGGTTTGACAAAAGTATTACCCCAATCCAGTAGTTCTGCCGTAGGGATTTCCCATTCGCTGATATTATTAACACGGGGCTGCACGATAGTCATTTTGACCGTATTGAACATATAGAGTAAGCTATATACATCAATCGCACCGAGGGCATATAACATCATTTGCGGATTGTTTTCCGCATCAACGACTACCCCTTTTCCGTGCTTATAATCAACGACGTGCAATGTATCCCCAGATAGGATGATACAGTCAGCCGTACCGAATCCATCGGGCACATATCGGCTATAATCAACGCGTTTTTCAATGGCTACTACTGGAGTTGCTGCGCAACCTAACATAACACCCTTGACATATTCAAGGTATGTTTCCGAGGTATCATCCATTTCTGGTTGCCACAATTCATCCTTTTTGATTTTGTTGAATTTGCGAGTGTATGTGGATTTAGCCATGGCCGTGGTATACTTCTGTAGTTTTAACTCACACAGTTCATGCGCCAGGGTTCCTTCCTTTGCATACACAGATGTGCTATCGGGAAAGTTCTCCTCTAGGAGAGGGGCGGCTGTACAATGCAGCCACCGGTGTGCCCCCGATGCGTTTAATAATGCATGTGATCGAGATGCCATTAGATTCTTGCCCCCAATCCTCTAATTGCATTTACTAATTCAGGGTATCTCTCCTCAGGTACTTGACCCAAGTATTGAACACCGAATTGTGTCATTAATTGTTGCAATTCTATAGCTTTCCCTGCATCAAGTAATGGTGCAAGCGCCGCTTGAATTTCAGGCAACGTATACTTCTTAACTTCTTGAGATACCGGAGCAGTAACAGGTGTTTGCGCAGGTGCGGTAACTGTTTGTACCGGGGTATCAGTTGCCACGTTGACAGTTGGTGCCGTAACAGCTACTTGAGTAGGAGTAACTTGTACAGCTGCATTAGGTGCCGTCATGGATATGGAGTTTGGTTGCACAGCTACTGTTGTAGTAGGTACACCTTGATTTGTATCTTGTGGTGCAAGATTAGATACATCCATAGAAGGTGCCTCTACTGCAGATACTACTGTGTCGACTATACCAGGGGCTTTATCATCCATTGCTCTATCGCTATCTACAAAACTTTTGAATTGATTTAACACAGCTTTTAGCTGATTATATACATCTAGTACATTAACTCCTTGAACTTCAACTTTAATCATTATTTAACTCCTCCTGAATATTAATAATTGATTGGTTATAATACGATTCTTTTAGCTCGAACCCTAAAGCCCTACGGCCCATACGAAGTGCCATAACTGGGACCGTACCAATACCAGCAAATGGATCAAGTACGATATCATTTGGATTACTCCACAATTCTATGCATCGAGCCACCGTATCTAGCTGTAGCGGGCATATATGACGTTCATCCTTATTGTCACGAGCCGCTTTATAATTCAGCGTATGCGTTTGGCGGATATCGGCCCATACAGGATTAGCGTATCGTCGCCATACTTGATGGCTATATATAGGCTCCGTATTGTATTTTTGCTTTTTATCAAACAAATCTGGATCGGGCGCAGGCCTTTCAATTCCTTTGATTCCCTCAGGTTCCTCTTGACCGAAAAACTGGGTAAACCCTTCTGGATGCGCGATGGGCTCCGGATTGTCGCCAGGTTTACGCAATGTCACGATGTAATCAGGCGCTCCCATACGGCACATGGCAGAATCTTTTACAATTTGCTTATGTAAAAGCCCTAGTGCCTTTGTCCGAGTAGCCTCAATGAGAGGGTCTTTCCAAATCGTGACTCGGGAGTGCATCACGAATCCAGCATCCTGAAAGGCTCGAATAATGTCACCAGGAAAGTCTTTCATTCCGATAACACCGTCCCTGGATTTCGTGAGTGGTAAATCCATACAATGGACCGATACTAATCGCCCTGGCATTATTACACGGTATAGTTCTGCGATTAAATACTTGAAGTGCTGCCAAAACTCGCTATCAGTAGATGAGTTGCCCATATCCCTATCAGAATTAGAGTAAACATACAAGCTACTAAATGGAGGGCTAAATATAGAGTAATGAACGCTATCATCAGGTAGCCCTTTCAGCACTTCTACTGAGTCTCCATTATAGATTGCAAATCGGGACTCAATTAACTGATTTAGCACGTTCACGTTGTAGGTCCTCCTTTGCTTTCTTATTTAGCGCTTGCAGCGTTGCGACTCCAGCAAGAGCGGCTATACATTTATTCATGCCTGCATCAACAGCTAATTTAGTTAATTTGGCTGCTTTTAACTCATTGATGTGAATGACTCTTATGTTATGAGCCTTAGCGTAAGCTAGCTCTAAATTGCACCCAGTTGAGTTCTCCCAGCCGTTGCACATTATGATTGCGTCACAACCACTTAGAAGGTCAATGCACCAGCTTATGCCAGTATCATAATCGACCTTATCGTACAGATGCCCCAATATATGAATAGGTGATAGGAATATGTTATGCGTATCACTGCCAAAAGGTTCTTTTATTGGAAATACGCCCATATCGTCCTGCAGCCACTTTAATACAGAGTCAGCATTCTTTTTATTTTTAGCCAATCCTCCGAATGGATGGCTAACGTAAATTTTAGTCATATAACAGCCCTCATTTCTGCCCAGTTAGGTAATATCATCGGCACACACGGATTGTATTCCGTTGATTCCCGTCTAGTTTTAGATAATTCAGTACGAACAGCGTCACGGGTTAGTGCAATCATAGCGTCCCTCATTTTTATAGCATCCGCTTCCTTACGTTCGATGTTTGCTTTAACCGCGCCCTCCTTTTCGGAGATTACGATATATGCGTTCACCTCATGCTTCTGGCCAAATCGCCAGCATCGACGAAGCGCTTGATAATACTGCTCGTAGCTATCAGATAGCCCAACAAATATCATATTGTGGCAGTTTTGCCAGTTCATTCCGAATCCAGCGATACTTGGTTTTGTCACCAAGCATTTTAGGAATCCAGAACCAAAACCTAACATCATGCCTTGCTTTCGAGTTGCCTTATCACTACCTTTAACATCCTCTGCTAGATCAATCATTTCTTTCAGAGTGGTTGATTCATCATTAAGGTCGCACCACACTAGCCATTGCTCATTAGATGCATTGACTAAATCAGCTGCTGCTCTACATCTTGATTCAAGAGATGCTTTGCGGGCTCTACGGCGTTCCAGTAATGATAAAGTAGGGACATCTTCACCTGTTTTATCAACGACAATTTCATGCACATGTAACTCAGGTAACTCATATCCGTCATCGTCGTATCCCAGAGATGCTGGGTTATCTAGCACAACTGCCCATGATGCCATCCACTCCCAAAAGGTATTTTCTGCATGACCTTTCAATCGCCATTTAGCGGTATCACTACCATCATGCGTGAAATACATGGATAACATCTCATTACGGCTCATGATGCCGAGGAACTCCGCATGATTGCCAAGCTCCATATAGTCATTTGGAGCAGGTGTTGCTGTACACGCCAGCCGATATGGTGTATTACTGAATCGATTTATTAAATCCGTACGCACTTTACCCGTGAATGATTTTAGGATACTTGATTCATCCAATACGACACCTATTAGATTGTCGGTATTGAATCGTCCCAATTTCTCATAATTCGTAATATTAACGCCTGGCACAATATCATCATCAGATTCGCATATAGTCACAGGAATATCGAAACGTTCACCCTCGAACTGTGTTTGAGCGGCCACAGCTAGTGGTGCTAATATGAGTACGGATCCACCTGTATGTAGATAAATCTCATACGCCCAGGATAGCTGCATTAAAGTTTTACCTAATCCACAATCTGCGAATATAGCAGATTTACCTTTTGCCAAAGCCCACTTAACGATATCTCGTTGAAAGTCAAATAGATGTTTGTTTAGCATACCTGTATCAATATCAAATCCGTGAGATTCCGACATTTTAGATTTAGCGGATATGAATTCTTCATATTGTTGCAAATACGTCCTCCTTTAGATATAATCAACGTAGAATATTATTTTTCTAATTTGAGCTTGTTGATGTTGCCGCATCATCAGGCTCATTTTTTATGCCCAAATCCTCGCATTCATCAGGAATGCAATAATCTTTCTTTGGGCATTTGTTACAGTCTCGCAATTTAATCACCACCTTTCAAAGCGCTTAAATCAAGCACCCTCTCAGGCTTTCTAGCTTCCCATGTGTAATAATCTAAGCCTGCTTCTTTTAACGCATCCGCAGCAGCTCTACCTGTTTGTGATTCATCAATAATTCTGTAAGCATTTTGTCTGGCGTTGCGTACTTTTGATAGTCGTTCCACGAATGGCTTTAAGAGTTCGCAAATAGCAGACCATTCTTTTGGCGGCTTATGATAGCAACTTTTACATCGACTAATCATACGATCTATTAAAAATTCCGAAGCCGGCATACTATACAAAACACTATCACCAAACCCTGCTCGCTTAATCTCTTTAGCCGCTTTCCGGGCTTCAGATAAAGCTTCTTCCAGACGTTTAAAAGCATCTAGCGACTTAATTTCTTTAGTCAATAAAGCTTCGTATTCTTCTTCAATTGCATCGGTTTTGTCAGAACTGACACGAGATACGAAGTCCCTTACCTTTTGTTTACTGATATATGGTTTTGCCATTTTTCTTTCTCCTTTTAGTTGTAATATGGATTACGGCAGTATTCGCCGCGTTTTCTTACTTCCGGGATGTAATATATAACATCTTCCTGCTCTTCTGCGTGAACTTCTGCCATATCTTTTTTAAATCCGTATAGAGATATAACTAGTCCGATTAACGATTGCAATATGAACTGTTCCCATCCAATTTGGTCGAGTTCTAAGGCTCCCATGGAACCTGCAACCAAAAACGTGCCAATTAACATATAGCCCATAATTTGATCTCCTTTATAACATCATCATTGATAAAATAGATGCTACTGCTGCTGCAGCTAAGCTCAAATGCATTCCTGCGTCAATCCATGTCATGATTAATTCCTCCTAATGAATTCCAGCGGATTTAAACTCCGCATCAACTAATTTCGCATCCCAGCCTAGCGAATGGACTAGGAATGTTCTAAACCCCTCTTTATCGATGACAAAGCTTCGGGATTTCTTACCAGGTGACTGCCAGGCATATGCGAACGGGAATCGGTCTCTTGCGATGCCCTCTCGAGTTGCCGTTAGGCTAACACCAAGTACAGCCGACATTTGGGCGACCGAAATCACTTTTTTAATCATGTGCACCGCCCCTCCTTTCATATAGCTTTTAAAATCATTCTGATTTCTTGCCCCACCTGTAAACGATCTTTAAAAGTATCTTGATTACGGAAATCATCCATATAGACTTCTAGCATCTCTCGGTATATTGCTGCTTTGAAGCTTTCTGGTTTTTCCACATCTTCTCGATACGGCTTTAAAATTGTAACAGGCTTACCAAATTCATAGTCGATAAAGCCCCTAGCCTTTAGCCGGGCTTTCATAACTCTAACCTTACCGTTCGGCCATCCTAGTAAATTTTCTATTTCTCCGTTGGTCTGCAACCCGCTATCACGGTAAGCGTTATACAAAAGTTCCAAATCTGTCATTTACTGCCCTCCTATTTTTTATATCAATACTAAATTTCGTATTCAGGAGGTAAAAAAAAGTTCATCAATCGGCATATCTGTTTGTAAAGCTTCCTGCACGTCTTTACATTCGTTTAATGTCAATGGGTACTTCCCATTTAACTTATCTAAAATTGTTGCGTATCTCACGCCTAATTTTTCAGCGAGCATCTTTTTAGACCAGCCTTTTCTTGCCAACTCTGCATTTAAGTTAGGGTACATATTCTCACCTCTTTTCTTATGTAATATTAAATTTTATATTAGTAATTCGATATTTCGTATCACCTCATGTCTGTAGTATAATACGAGATTTCGTATTTGTCTAATAAACTTTCGTTTAAATACGTTTAATAGCAATTTAAATATGTTATTTCGTATTTATATATTGAAATTTCGTATTTTTGTATGCTATTATATATGTAAGTTATAAATAGGAGTAATACACTATGACTAGAGAAGAATATTTAAAGCAACTTATACTTGAAGATTCAGGCACAGTAAAGGACTTTGCTCAAAAAATTGACATGCCTTACACCACATTACACTCCATATTGAAAAACGTAGGTGGTGCTGCAATCGATAAAATTATTAAAATTTGTAACGGGCTTGGTATTACGGCAGACGATTTGGCTAATATAGGGAAGTCATACACCGAAGGCTACTACACAGACCGAGAAGCCGCTGAGTTCGCCGAGTACCTACGCACACGACCGGGAGCTCGTATGCTCTTCTCTGCCGCTAAAGATATAAGTAAGGAGGAAATGGAAGAAACAGTCAAATACATTGAATTCTTAAAATCCAAGCATAAGTAATATCTACAAGGGAGAGTGATATTATTGATTATTAATTTAATTTATTGTGACTTACCGAATGCTAAAGCGGTTTCTGAAGAGTCAGATGATGTAGATACTCATAATATCTACATAAACAAAAACCTCTCTCATGATCGTATGAGGGAGGAAATAAAACATGAGCTAAGTCATATTATTCGTGATGACTTTTATGTTGATCATCATGTTAATTTAGTCGAGCGTATGGTTAGACTATCTCAACTTGAAGATGGCGACCTTAACGGAATCGACTTTTATCATCATATTATTTAACACAGGGAGATATAAAAATGAAATTGCGTAAATTATTGCCTTTAATGGTTATGTTCAGCCTATCTGTAAGTACTTCTTTTGCCGCACAGTTTATCGATGTAACTTCGGATACATACAATCAAATATGGAGTGCTGGCCAGTCATACAAGACGGACCGCAAATTAGAAAATCCTGTCAATTACGGTGTTGAACTTCGGAGTGGCGCAGGCGGTGCGGCCGTATTAGTTACACCTGGCACAATCGCAAAGTACATTGCTTACTCTAAAGACGAGCGCCTAATATTTCCTGGAGAAGCATTTAAGAGCGCAGTAGTAAATAGCAATGACTATGTATATATTGCCACTTATGCAATGCATCTTAAGAACCCATTAGCCGGTACTGTAGCTCAACAAGTGCCATCACAGCGATTACTTATTGAAAAAGACGGTAAGTATATTATGCCTGAACAGATGAACTCAGTTATATATGACGCAATGCCACATAGCTATGCTATCGTTTATTACGCTTTCCCTAAAAATGTAGTGCTTAACACACCGTATACAATTAAGTTCATCAACGGCAATGGCGATAAAATTGAAATCCCTATTACTGCAGAAAAGATAGCGGATATCATCGATAAAGAAAATAACTTAGTATTTAAGTCTAATTAAATAAAAAAAATAAGCCCTCACCGCAGTGAGGGCTATTAAAAATTTCATACCTTAGAGGTACTCTATTTTTACTCCACAATCATTATAGCATACCTCTAAGGCTAATCACTATACCAAGGAGGATATATTATGGCCATGAAACGTGCCAACGGTACTGGCACCGTATATAAGATGAAACATAAGGCTTTGCGTAAGCCATATCGAGCCGTGGTGACCCTTGGGTATAACTCTGAGGGTAAACCCTTACGTAAATCAATAGGCACCTTTGCGACGCAAAAAGAAGCATATAATGCACTATCTGCTTATGACGCTAACGCCCCGCAATACGAGACCAAGGATACAACCTTTGGCCAATGTTGGGAATGGATGATCGAAGATAAGATGCGCAAAGGGGTACAACTAGACAAAGGCGGTTACCCTCACAATAAAAAGAAAATGCTACATCTTATGAATATCCCCATTAAAAATATTAGATTAGCCCATCTACAAGCAATTATTGATGATCATAGCCACATGAGCGGGCCTGCGTTAGCACAGATTAAAACAGCCATGAACGGATGTTTTCTGGCAGCCATACGAAATGACATTGTTGACAAAAACTACGCTAGCCTAGTCACGTTGCCCGCAAAAGAAAAGTCAACTTTACATAAGCCATTTTTACCGGCAGAGATTTATGATTTATGGCAATTATCGAATACAGATGAATATGCAAGAATCATGTTATGCTTAATATACACAGGCATGCGACCTGGCGAAATTAAGTCAATAAAATTTGCTGATGTGCATATAAAGGAACGCTATATGATTGGCGGTATTAAAACGGATGCGAGTAAAAACCGCATCATACCGATAGCCAATTGTATTATGCCATTTATAAGAAAATGGTACAGCGCTAGTCGATTCGAGCACGGAGAGTATATGCTTCCGGCATCCACGCCTAAAAACATACAAATGGCGCTCAGCCGGTATTTAAAAATGAAAGTACCAGGGCATTTGCCCCATGATGGGAGACATACATTCGCCACTCTTCTTACACAGATAGGCACGTCCGATGCTATGACAAAAACGCTAATGGGGCATTCGCATAAAGATGTTACGAATCAGGTGTATATTCATAGAGACGTCGATGAATTGATATCCGTTGTTAACCAAATACCACATGGCGAGGCGATATTATCTGTGAAGGATGTTATCAAAAGGCATGAAGGTTGAGCAACGGTTGAGCAACCGATTAAATTTCAAAGAATTTTAGCCGATTTATAAAACGAAGAACCCAGTAAACATCGATGTCTACTGGGTTCTTTAAATGAAATTCTATATATCCCTTACATATATACGTGAAATTGATAATTTTTGTAAACAACACATTC
>OGIU01000201.1_pt1:0-15000 | contig 41383 bp, 33 predicted proteins | sample 1571791 | NCBI WGS metagenome assembly OGIU01 (sample SAMEA2582104, study PRJEB24529) | metagenome | biome: Human gut stool | place: China | collected 2011
GAGATCTACACTCTTTCCCTACACGACGCTCTTCCGATCTTAGAAACTCTATCCTATATAGAAATAGAAATCGTTTTTATTTTGATCCGATCAAAATAGGATTTTATAGGTAAGGAATAAAAAATTATGAATAAATCTAAGCGACCTTTTACTAAATCCAAGCGATCTTTTCGTCGGCGTTTGCCCCCGATCCAATCGGGGGATCGAATTGATTATAGAAACATGAGTTTAATTAGTCGATTTATTAGTGAACAAGGAAAAATATTATCTAGACGGGTGAATAGAGTAACTTTAAAACAACAACGATTAATTACTATTGCTATAAAACAAGCTCGTATTTTATCTTTGTTACCTTTTCTTAATAATCAGAAACAATTTGAAAGAAGTGAGTCGACCCCTAGAACTACTAGCCTTAGAACCAGAAAAAAATAGACTTATTCTTCAATTGAATAACTAATCTGAAGGAATTAAAAAAGAGGTTAAAATTTTGTTCGACAAATCCAATCAAGAATCAAAATTTGATTGTTACGTCTGTTTCTGTCATAAAAAAAAAAAAAGAAAAGAATCGTCGAAAAGAAAAAGAATAAGTCTTTTTTTAGCGACTATATACCCTCGTTTTGTTTTGACGACTTTTTTATAATACTAATTTCTACTCTACCCTCCCCGAGCTTATTCTACTTAAGAACTCTATTTCAAATATTTTAGTGGATTTCTTCCAATCCCCTCATTTTTTTATCTCATTTGAAATCGTATAAAGACAACTCCTATTTAATAGAGCTATTTGTGCAAGTATTTTTCGATTAAGAAGTAATTGCTTCTTGTACAGATTGTGTATGAATCGGTTATAACTATAGAATACCTCCGTTTCGTGAATTACGGCATTTATTCGAGTGATCCATAAACGACGAAAATCTCTTTTTCTTTTACCCCTATCCCGACGAGCCGAAACTAAAGCTCTTATTCTCTGTTGAGTCATAGTTCGTGTAAGTCGTGAATGAGCCCCTTGAAAGCTTGATGCAAATAAACGAAGTTTTGTTCTACGCCTCCGAGCTATATATCCGCGTTTAATTCTAGTCATTGAATAAATCAAACTTTGATGAATAACTAATTCTTTTTTTAGTTTTAGTTATTCTTTTCCCCTTTACTAGTCATTAATAACCAAACGAATTATTCCAATGTATAAAAAAAAATTCCAATGGCTTTTGCTACTCTAACCTTCCCCACCACTATTTTTGGCTAGGTATTTTCCTTTGCCTTGCTTTGAAAGGATAAATTGCCTTGGTACTTGATATAAAAAAAATAGAATAACTACAAAAAGTAGTAAATAGAAATGGATAAATAGTGGGTTCCTTCGTTTCTATGGTTACTTCTAAAACGGTGAGGTCCTCTCTATACACCGGAGCTCCTTCTTTTAATTAATAAATACTATTGGTAACTTGTACAATTCACATTCTTTGGCTCTACCCCATTAATATTCCAGTAATAGATCTTTCACAATGAGATCCACTTTATACAGTAACGGTATTTTATTTTAAAATTGATTTGGTCATTTACCCTGTTAGTCCGTTTTTTCTTTCAAGAGTGGAATCTTTTTAATAAAAAATGGGATTTCCCCCGCTTAATTGATAATCATTTGTTATCATTGGGGGTTTTCTAAAAAATGGAGTTGATTGGATTTGCACCAATGTAAACCATAAGTTTCAGACACAATAGAAGATATGAATGATCTATCTTTTTGAAATAATGAATCGAGTTCCTCCATTCTATTTTATTAACAGGTACTGATCCTTGATATTTCAAAAAGAATTTCCTTTTTGTGTTTCAGTCTATGATCTAAACGAGTCGCACATACACCCGAGTACATGTTCCTCGTCGCTGAGGGCATCCCCGAAGCGCTGGGGATTTTGTGACATTTCGGATTGGCTGTCTTGTATTTCTAATAAGTTGTTTAATGGTTGGCATACGGAATCATATAAATAATGGGCTGGTTTAGATGGGTTCTAACCGGCTAATTCTGAATTACTTCTCTTCAAGATTCTCTTCAATATAAAAAAAATATATTGAAGAGAATATGAAACTAAACCTTTAATCTAAAAAGATATAAAATTAGCAGTGGTAGATTTGCATGAAATCGCTCCTATTTTTATTGAACCGCTACAAGATCAACAATGCCATGAGCTTGGGCTTCTGTTGCTGACATAAAAACATCCCTTTCCATGTCTTCGGATACAACCCATATAGGTTTGCCCGTTCTTTGTACATAAACCCTTGTGATGGTTTCGCGAAGTTTTAGTAGTTCTTCCGCTTCCAAGATAACTTCTCCCGTTTGTGCCTCATAAAACGAACTAGCGGGTTGATGGATCATTACCCTGATGATATAATAGAAAAGCTTTTTCTATTTCGCAGAATGAGGCGAGATAACCAAAAAAACAGAGAAATTTGAATAACCGTACAGGCTTTTTTTGTGCGTTGCATACGGCTCTAGAATGGAATTTACGTTTTTGACCTTTCCTTTCGGCGAAAGAAAACAAAATATAGGTTCTATTATACGCGGATCCATAAATGATCCAATTACCATCCTTCTTTTTTGTTTTGTAGGAGTTAAAAAAATACTATGATGGTTCCGTTGCTTTATATATCATTTTTTTTGATCCGTCTATGATTCAGCAATCCCAAAGTGTCTTTTTTTTGTTTTTGTAAATAAGCTTCCGGTGTGAAAACAAAGTTTGTGACGCTGGGATGTGCCCGAATAGGGAAGATATCATTTTAAATACCCCTTTCTTATCCCATACTACTCTTTCAATATATAATCTAATTTTTTTAATCTAAAAAATTTCATATCGAATTCGAAGTGCCATGCTATTATTACTTAACTAATTCATATTTCCGAGGGCGAAGGCATAGTATTTTTTCTCTAAAATAAAAAAACTCATTGGCGCCAAGCGTGAGGGAATGCTATACGTTTGGTAATTTCTCCTCCGACTAGGATAAAGGATGCTATTGAAGCGGCCAATCCCATGCATATTGTCTGTACATCGGGTCGCACAAATTGCATAGTATCATAAATAGCCATTCCAGATATTACCCATCCACCAGGAGAGTTTATAAACAAATAAAGATCTTTGGTATCCTTTTCTATACTGAGATATATCATAAGACTAATAAGTTGATTCGAGATTTCGGTATCAACCTCTTGGCCTAAAAAAAACAATCTTTCTCGATAAAGTCGGTTGATTAGGATAAAATTTTATTCCTTAGGAGCCGTACAGGCACCTTTTGATGCATACGGTTCAACAAAAATTGTTAAAAAATCAATGTGTCGATTCCAACCCCCTTTTTTTTTCAGAGAAGGCTTTTCTTTCTAACTTAATAAGGGAAGGGCTTGCTTCCCTTTTAAAAGTAAAAGAAAAAATAAATAAGTTTTGGCCCCTTTTATTTATTAGATATTATAATCCTAATAATAAAATAATAAAACGATTGATTAGGCCTGTCAGACTAACTTGATTCATTGATATTTTTTTTTCATCGAGATTCAGTTGAAATGGGGATGGTTTTTTCTTGTTCCTGAATGGGCTTCTTCCTTTTTTTATTCCGTTTTTTTAGGTTTATGCTCTACTCCGAGTAAAAGGAAAAATTTGCCCGATTTTGATTTGCACATATAGGACAAATGAACCAAATACCGCGTCTTTTTTTTTTTTACTACTCCTTCTTTTTTTTTTCAATTCATTTCTTTCACATGTCTTCTGTCAAATAGTCAATAAATTTTTAATTATATTATTTTATTTGATCAACAGTTTTAGATCACCCTGTTTCAATTTTTTGTATTTTTTTTATTTTTTAATAGAATTTTTATCATAATTTTGATATCATATTCATATCATATTAAGTAGCAATTATAAAAATATTATATATTAATTATCAATTGGATTTTTGCTAAACGGAGCCTGGATACTTAATTTTATTAGTCCGATCACGTAAACCATAAAAAATTTTTGATAATCTAATATCAATCTAAATACTCCCTGCATTTAATTCTAATTTATTTTTTGCGCTTCGCGTTACAAATTTTTGATAATTCAATCAATCTTTTTGAGCGAAACAGAGGATATCTCGATCGAGGGAGAAAATGGGGAAATCCCATATAGCCCAATATATCTGACAAGTCGCACTATATGTCAACCCAAGATGTATCTCCTTCTCCAGGACTTCGAAAAGGTACTTTTGGAACGCCAATAGGCATGAAATGAAAAAAAAAGAGAATGAAGTTCTCTATTTCACTTTGATGTGGAAACGTAAGACTGGGGTTTCATTTTTTTTATCATATTATCCTTTTTTCCTACTTTATTAATATTAATCATATTTAAATTAATCATATTTAATACAGAAGTTGAATAAGCTAAAATAAAATATAAAATAAAAGTAAAGTAAGAGAGAATGAATAAAAATTAAAGGAAACTACTTTTTACGAACGGGCTTCTGAACGATGAACAACAATAGCTATCTTGGTTCATATAACATAGGATTCACCCCCATTGCGTATTGGTACTTATCGGATATAGAATAGATCCGCTTCCCTTTTTTCCTATGAATCGAATTGTTCCATTATTACTAACAGAATAGAACAAATATTAATCCTTTCTCCGAAATAATTACCTAAAAAGGGGGGGTCCGTAACATAGTTTTTTCCAATGCAATAAAGTTACATAGTGTCTATTTTTCATTGATAAAGGGGTATTTCCATGGGTTTGCCTTGGTATCGTGTTCATACTGTTGTATTGAATGATCCCGGTCGTTTGCTTTCGGTTCATATAATGCATACTGCTCTGGTTGCTGGTTGGGCCGGTTCCATGGCTCTATATGAATTAGCTGTTTTTGATCCCTCCGACCCTGTTCTTGATCCAATGTGGAGACAAGGTATGTTCGTTATACCTTTCATGACTCGTTTAGGAATAACCAATTCATGGGGCGGTTGGAATATTACAGGAGGGACTATAACGAATCCGGGTCTTTGGAGTTACGAAGGGGTAGCCGCAGCACATATCGTGTTTTCTGGCTTGTGCTTCTTGGCAGCTATTTGGCATTGGGTATATTGGGATCTAGAAATTTTTTGTGATGAACGTACAGGAAAACCTTCTTTGGATTTGCCCAAGATTTTTGGAATTCATTTATTTCTTTCAGGAGTGGCTTGCTTTGGTTTTGGCGCATTTCATGTAACAGGATTATATGGTCCTGGAATATGGGTATCCGACCCTTATGGACTAACCGGAAAGGTCCAACCCGTAAATCCGGCGTGGGGCGTGGAGGGTTTTGACCCTTTTGTTCCGGGAGGAATAGCCTCTCATCATATTGCAGCAGGGACGTTGGGTATATTAGCGGGCTTATTCCATCTTAGTGTTCGTCCGCCTCAACGTCTATACAAAGGATTACGTATGGGAAATATTGAAACCGTCCTTTCCAGTAGTATTGCTGCTGTCTTTTTTGCCGCTTTTATTGTTGCTGGAACTATGTGGTATGGTTCTGCAACTACTCCCATCGAATTATTTGGTCCTACTCGTTATCAATGGGATCAGGGATACTTTCAACAAGAAATATATCGAAGAGTTAGTGCCGGACTAGCTGAAAATCAAAGTGTATCAGAAGCTTGGTCTAAAATTCCTGAAAAATTAGCTTTTTATGATTATATTGGTAATAATCCAGCAAAAGGGGGATTATTCCGAGCGGGTTCAATGGACAATGGGGATGGAATAGCTGTTGGATGGTTAGGACACCCCGTCTTTAGAAATAAAGAAGGGCGTGAACTTTTTGTACGCCGTATGCCTACTTTTTTTGAAACATTTCCGGTTGTTTTGGTAGACGGAGACGGAATTGTTAGAGCCGACGTCCCGTTTAGAAGGGCAGAATCTAAATATAGTGTCGAACAAGTAGGTGTAACTGTTGAGTTTTATGGTGGTGAACTCAATGGAGTAAGTTATAGTGATCCCGCAACTGTGAAAAAATATGCTAGACGGGCTCAATTGGGTGAGATTTTTGAATTAGATCGTGCTACTTTGAAATCCGATGGTGTTTTTCGTAGCAGTCCAAGAGGTTGGTTTACTTTTGGGCATGCTTCGTTTGCTCTACTTTTCTTCTTTGGACACATTTGGCATGGTTCTAGAACCCTCTTCAGAGATGTTTTTGCTGGTATTGATCCAGATTTGGATGCTCAGGTGGAATTTGGGGCATTCCAAAAACTTGGAGATCCAACTACAAAAAGACAAGCAGTCTGATGCAACATTGCTTTTTTCTTTTAGTTTCTGTTTGCGATTTTTTTGATTTCATTTTATTTAATAGGTAGGGTACTGTAGGAATCTTGATTTAAATCGCTGCCGTTTCTTTGACTCTTTTTTGTTCTTTATCCGGAGGTATACTCCTTCAGTAAACATAAACAAAACAGGTATGAAAGCTATAATTGTAAACCACGATCAAATTTATGGAAGCATTGGTTTATACATTTCTCTTAGTATCGACTTTAGGGATCATTTTTTTCGCTATTTTTTTTCGGGAACCGCCTACAATTTCAACTAAAAAATGAAATAATTTTGCATTCTCTTCATTGACGTAATCAGCCTCCAAATAGTTGGAGGCTGATTACGCCAACTAGTCCCCGTGTTCCTCGAATGGATCTCTTAGTTGTTGAGAGGGTTGCCCAAAGGCAGTATATAGAGCATACCCAGTAAAACTTACAAGTAACCCAGATATAAAGATGGCGACTAGAGTTGCTGTTTCCATTATTATATAATTGAAAGACCACAATGGATCTATGCTAAGATCGTTTATTTACAACGGAATGGTATACAAAGTCAACAGATCGTAATGAATACAAAATAAGATTTATGGCTACACAAACTGTTGAAGATAGTTCTAGATCTGGTCCAAGAAGCACTACTGTAGGGAAGTTATTGAAACCGTTGAATTCTGAATATGGTAAAGTAGCTCCTGGATGGGGAACGACCCCTTTGATGGGCGTTGCAATGGCACTATTTGCGGTATTCCTATCTATTATTTTGGAGATTTATAATTCCTCTGTTCTACTGGATGGAATTTCAATGAATTAGACTGAGAAGAATCTTGAAGTCCTAGCTTTTTGTTCGATACAAAAAAGTAAAGTATGTAGGTCTAAAATTTTGCACCTATTCTCCTTTGGTAGTTCGACCGCGAAATTTTTTTCTGCATTGTATATTTCCGGAATATGAGTGTGTGACTTGTTAGAATTGACCCTATGGATAGTACAGAGAAGGGGGTCTGTCATCTTTATCAAGATGGTTTTATTTCGTCGGATATTCATTCGAGTATCTGGAGCACGAAATAGATCAAATAGATCCCAAAGTTTTCGAACTATGATTCATACTTAATACTTAGACCTCGTAGCCGGACTTATTTCCGTTCTATCTTATAAATTTTCATAAATCAATTTTTTTTCTGCTTTTAAACTCTTATTTAGATCAAAGGACAAACGCTTCTTTGTATTTTATGTTTTTAATCATTATAGCTCTTTTTTTTTTTATTGAATAAGTGATGATCCAATGGTTCTCACTCAGTGAACTTTGGACTTTGAAGGTTTCATTGAATTATCGTGGTTTTCGTATGAATCTGAGGTTTCAATTAATAAGTAGGGTCTTAACAAGAAAATTCCTATCAATAATAAAGAAAACAAGAAGAAATCCGTATTCCCATTCTATACAAATACCAACTAAAAAAGACAATAACGATAGGTAATCTAGAAGATTCAAGAGGCCTGTAACGATCAACACAACATAAAGACGTATGAGCTGACTTGAGTTTTTGGCATTTAACCACAAAGAAGAGCTTTCGCATTTTGACTCTTAAATAATATTGAATGAGAGAGAAGTTTAAAACTTTATATTCCATATCCGTTTCAATCAGTATTTGGGTCTTTTTTTTGTTTGAGCTGTACGAGATGAAATTCTCATATACAGTTCTTGGAGGGGGAGGAACCTTGGTTTACCTATCTCAATAAAGTTTATGATTGGTTCGAAGAACGTCTTGAGATTCAAGCGATTGCAGACGATATAACTAGTAAATATGTTCCTCCGCATGTCAACATATTTTATTGTCTAGGAGGAATTACCCTTACTTGTTTTTTAGTACAAGTAGCTACGGGATTTGCTATGACTTTTTATTACCGTCCAACTGTTACTGAGGCTTTTGCTTCTGTTCAATATATAATGACTGAAGCTAACTTTGGTTGGTTAATCCGATCAGTTCATCGATGGTCGGCAAGTATGATGGTCCTAATGATGATCCTGCACGTATTTCGTGTATACCTCACCGGTGGTTTTAAAAAACCTCGCGAATTAACTTGGGTTACTGGTGTGGTTCTGGGTGTATTGACCGCATCTTTTGGTGTAACAGGTTATTCTTTACCTTGGGATCAAATTGGCTATTGGGCAGTCAAAATTGTAACAGGTGTACCTGACGCTATTCCGGTAATAGGATCGCCTCTTGTAGAATTATTACGCGGAAGTGCTAGTGTTGGACAATCCACTTTGACTCGTTTTTATAGTTTACACACTTTTGTATTACCTCTTCTTACGGCTGTATTTATGTTAATGCATTTCTTAATGATACGTAAGCAAGGTATTTCTGGTCCCTTATAAATAATATAGATTCTAGATATTTTTAATTACTAAGTTATCTTATTACTTGGTGAAGGAACAATCGTATTTTATTGCTATAAATATGGATTATTAAAAAAATAAGACATGTATTTGGATATTTCCCTTCAACTCCACAATATTGTATTATTTTTTTGACATAAAAAGTTGAAGGGAATTCTATGAAGAGAAAATGGATTATGGGAGTGTGTGACTTGAACTATTGATCGGGCCGTGCAGAAATATGACTTTATCTGCTACATTGGAATTCACAACCAAATGTGTCTTTGTTCCAACCACTGTGTAAGCCCCATACAGGGGATAGGCTGGTTCACTTGAAGAGAATCTTTTCTATGATCATAATACCCGACGATGTCGTGGATGAGTGGGCTCCGTAAAATCCAAAAATCCAGGAGATTAAGGGATGGAACATAATCAGGATTATGTTTTTAGCTATTTTTTAGTAAAAAATAGCTAAAAACATAAAAAATTAATAGTATGTAAATGCATTCATTTCCTCTGCATCGACTCGATTTCTGATACTATCGGAGTGAATACAGGATCTAATGAAGAGTAGAGGGTAGACTTCATTAGTAACAAGTAAATCCTTTGTATTTGAAAAATCTCGATATAATTTTTGAGATTAAGGATTAATTGATAAGGTATGAGACGATCCAGAAAGCACTTAATCATGATCAACTTTTAAGCTTACGTGGGTGTTGAGCATTTACCTGTAAGAATGGAATTTATGGTAATCTTTAGTTGCAATAACTTTGGAATCGGATAATTCTTTTTTTACATATTAAATACTTGTGGATAACATATATATTTTTTGTATGTATTAATTTAGTTTGGTTAATTCTTGCTCGAGCCGGATGATGAAAAATTATCATGTCCGGTTCCCTCGGGGGATGGATCCATAAGAATTCACCTATCCCAATAACAAAAAAACCAGATTTGAATGATCCTGTATTACGAGCTAAATTAGCTAAAGGTATGGGTCATAATTATTACGGAGAGCCCGCATGGCCCAATGATCTTTTATATATTTTTCCAGTAGTCATTCTTGGTACCATTGCCTGTAACGTAGGCTTAGCGGTTTTAGAACCATCAATGATTGGTGAACCTGCGGATCCTTTTGCAACTCCTTTGGAAATATTACCTGAATGGTATTTCTTTCCTGTATTTCAAATACTTCGTACAGTGCCTAACAAATTATTGGGTGTTCTTTTAATGGCTTCAGTACCGGCGGGATTATTAACCGTACCCTTTTTGGAAAATGTTAATAAGTTCCAAAATCCATTTCGTCGTCCAGTCGCAACAACCGTCTTTTTGATTGGCACCGTGGTGGCCCTGTGGTTAGGTATTGGAGCAACATTACCAATTGATAAATCTCTAACTTTAGGTCTTTTTTAATTAAATTTATTCAATTGTAAAATAAAAGGCGTGGGTATCTAGGGAGTAGTCATTTCAAAATGAATTCTCCCTAGATACATATCTAAATTAATTTTATTAAGTAAAATAGGTTTGACTGGAAAATCGAAATTACGTTGAAGGTTTAAAATCCATTTCAATTTTAAATTGACTTTTTAGTCAAATTTTTTTTAATGCTTTTTTTATTTTTTTTCTAAAATGTCTAATATCTTTTTTACATCTTCTATGTGAAAATGTTCCATTTTGATAAGGTCTTCTTGACTGTTATTCAAAAGATCCAATAATGTATGTATATTGGACTTTTTGAGACAATTATAGATTCTGGGAGGCAATTCTAATTGGTCAATAAAAATATATTGAAACGCTAGTTCTTTTTTTTTTTTTCTTAGGTTAACTAATCTATTATGAAAAGGAAAAAGGGGTAAAGTAACTTGATGTTGATTGTTCTCTAAATAGAACGTTTCTTCTTCTACATGTAGAAAAGGAATAAATAAATTAATCAAATTCCGGGAGGCTTCATGAAGTGCTTCTTTAGGAGTTAAACTTCCATTTGTCCATATTTCTAGAAAAAGAATCTCTTGTTTTTGATTCCCATTCCCATAAGAATGAATACTATGATTCGCATTTTGAACAGGCATGAATACAGCATCTATAGGATAACTTCGGTCTTCAAAGTTATTTGACATTTTTAAACTATATCCGCGATTCCTCTCGATTTTTAATCCAATACACAAATTTATTGGTTCCGTTAAGGTAGCTATATGCTGTGTATTATCAACGATTTCCACAGAGGGCGGTAAAACTATGTCTCGAGCAGTTATATATCCGGGACCTTGGACACAAATAAGCGCGTTGCGCGTTCCATATAGATTACTTTTTAATACAATCTCGTTCAAATTCATTAAAATTTCATGTACTGATTCTTGAATACCGACTATGTTAGAATAGTCATGTGGTATGTTCTCAGATTTTGCACGTGTAATACATGTTCCTTCTATTTCGCCAAGTAAAGCTCTTCGCATCGCAATGCCTATTGTGTCGGCTTGACCTTTCATAAGTGGAGACAGAATAAAGCGTCCATAATAAAGACGCTTACTGTCTCTTCTTGATTCAACACACTTCCACTGTAGTGTCCGAGTAGATACTTTGACTTTCTCTCGAACCATAGTAATTTTATTTGATCAGATCATTGAATCATTTATTTCTCTTGAAACCCTTTCAGCCTTTATTTAGTTCTATACACGTCGTTTTTTAGGGGGTCTACAACCATTATGTGGCATAGGGGTTACATCTCGTACGAAACTTAAAAGTATACCGCTTCTACGAATAGCTCGTAATGCTGCATCTCTTCCTAGTCCAGGGCCTTTTATCCTTACTTCAGCTCGTTGCATACCTTGATCCACTACTGCTCGAATAGCATTTCCTGCTGCGGTTTGAGCAGCAAAAGGTGTTCCTCTTCTTGTACCCCTGAATCCACAAGTACCCGCGGAGGACCAAGAAATCACCCGACCCCGTACATCTGTAACGGTCACAATGGTATTGTTGAAACTTGCTTGAACATGAATAACTCCCTTTGGTATTCTACGTACATTTTTACGTGAACCACTACGGGTATTTTTACGTGAACCAATTCTTAATATAGGTTTTGCCATATTTTTTCATTTCACAAGAAATATATGGATATATCCATTTCATGTCAAAACGGACCTTTTTTTTACTAGCTCCTTGGAAGTGCCTTTTCCTTTAGTAAGATTAGCCTTGTCTTTGTTTATGCCTCGGGTTGGAACAAATTACTATAATTCGTCCCCTCCTACGGATTAGCCGACACTTTTCACAAATTTTACGAACGGAAGCCCTTATTTTCATAGTTGTTATTCCTAAATTCTCTTAATATACTTATTGTTGGACGAAAAAAAGGTTTCTTGATATTTTTGAATCTTGAATTGTATCTTCGTGAAAGGAATGTTGAATTTCAAAAAACCACTGACTTATTTGAATCCTTGTTATGGAGTCTAGAAAGTGGCTGTTCCCCGATTAACTTAATACCTAAGAACTTACTAAAAATTTTACCCCTTTTTCTCCTATAGGTATACCTATACAAAAATATGTCGAATCCTTTCAGAAGCATGACCTAAAATAAAAAAAATCTTTAGTATCTAAACAAAATCGAACCATACCGTTCGGAAGTGATTCATAAAGAAAACTTTCATTAATTCATTTTTTCTTTAATTTCATTCGGGGTAAAAAATTCTAAACTTTTTTAGCAGGGGTGGTATTACACAACCCCCCCCTTTTTTTCACAAATGCTAAGTTCCGGATATCCAATTTTGATATTAGAAGGATTACCATATATAACACAAAATTTCTCCGCCGATTCTTTTTAGTCGAGCTTCTCGATCTGTCATTATACCTTGAGAAGTTGAAAGGATTACAATTCCTATTCCGCCTAAAATTCGTGGAATTCGTTGAGAGTTAGAATAGATTCGTAGACCCGGTCGGCTTATTCTCTTTAAATTTAAAATCGTTTTATAGGATTCTTTCTTATTTCGTCTATGTCTTAGGGTTAAAATCAAAAAATATTGATTGTTTTCGCGATGTTTCCTTACGTTTTCGATAAAACCCTCTTGTAAAAGTATTTTAACAATGCTTTCGGTGATGTTAGTCGATCCTATCCGAACTGTTCCTTTTCTATTCATGTCAGCATTTCGTATAGAGGTTATTATATCAGCAATAGTGTCTTTCCCCATGATAAGTTAAAATTCCTTAATTGTTCTATAATTTTGATATAATCAACATGTTATTTTTCTTTTATTTATATAAAAATAGAGACGAATTATATATTAATATATGAATTCAATTATTAATATATAAAATTATTAAGGGTATATGCGTGATACACAATCTATTAATTATAATTAATTTGATTTCAATACCATTTTTTTTAATCCTATCCTATATTAACTATCGATATTTAGGTCTTATAATACTTCAGGAGCTAATGAAACTATTTTAGTAAAGTTTAATTGTCTCAATTCCCGTGGGATCGCCCCAAAAACGCGAGTTCCTTTTGGATTTCCTTCTTGATCAATGACAACTGCGGCATTGTCGTCATATCGTATTATCGTCCCATTCTTACGTTTGAGTTCTTTACAAGTACGTACAATTACAGCTCTGACCACTTCTGATCTTTCTAGAGTAGTATTTGGGATTGCTTCCTTGATTACAGCAACAATAACGTCACCAATATGAGCATAGCGGCGATTACTAGCTCCTATTATTCGAATACACATCAATTTTCGAGCCCCGCTGTTGTCTGCTACATTCAAATAGGTTTGTGGTTGAATCATATTTTTGTATCTCTTCTTTTAGTGCAAAGGACGAAGTAAAAAAAATATTGTTTGTCAAAAAAAAACTTATAATCTTTTTATCCTTAAATGTTATTTAGCTTTTTCATTCTATATTCCTATTCAGAAATAATGAATTGGGTTTTTATAGGCATTTTTGATGCCGCGATTGAAATAGCTTTTCTGGCTATATTTTCTGGTACACCACCCATTTCATAAAGGATTTTACCTGGTTTAACCACAGCTACCCAGTACTCTGGGGATCCTTTCCCAGAACCCATACGCGTTTCCGCGGGTCTTACTGTAACTGGCTTGTCTGGAAATATACGTACCCAAATTTTTCCACCACGTCGTATATTTCGTGTCATTGCTCGTCGCCCTGCTTCTATTTGTCTAGATGTAATCCAAGCGGGTTCAAGTGTTTGAAGAGCATATCTGCCAAAACAAATACGATTCCCACGAGAGGATATTCCTTTTAGTCTTCCTCGATGTTGTTTACGAAATTTGGTTCTTTTTGGGTTATAGTTGATGGGTTTTTTCTAAATGAGAAATTCCATCTCTACTGCAGAACTGGACGTGAGAGTTTCTTCTCATCCAGCTCCTCGCGAATAAAAGGATTAATTAAGATATAGATGTAGTTAATGATTAATCCTATTAATCATGGTATTTTTTTTTTATTTCATCTTATCTCTTCTAAATTTGTGTATGTCTTTTTTGAAATAGAATCAAAGATCAATTTTATTTCGATTTATTTAAAAATAACGTAATATCATCATTACAAATGTAATTTTTATTAGAGTTAGAATATTATAACAAATCCTTATTTTATTTTTTTCATTGTTTTTTTCATCTTTTATTACTGTTTTTATTTGAAAAAAAAACCAATTTTTCGCCGGCGAATATTTACTCTTTCAATATCTATTTAAGTTTGCTGTTTATCCCCCGAGGTCTCAGAATCAAAATCAGAAATCAGAATAGATAATAAAGTTTCTGGTTTATTCCGCCATCCTGTCCAATGAATTACTAAGATTTCTTGTTCACTAGAATCCTATATATTCATGGGTTCCGTCGTTCCCATCGCTTCTTGATTAATCATTAGGCCTGAATTCTACAATGGAGCTTTTACATGAAATTTTGAATTTCTTTTTTTTTTGAGGCAATTTTCTCAGTTTTTATTGGCTCAAGGCTCTTAATTTTTTGTTTTCGGAACAGATTTATCTAATTATTATGAATGAATCTGTATTGATGCTTTATTACATTGCTTTTCTTACAGTGACCTCATAGATTTTCCAAATTGGAATCATATATCATTAATATTCAATTTTTTCGCTCTTTCTTTCATCCTTCCATTTATCCGCATACTTTTTGATTACCTTTCATAACTTAATAATCATCTTTCTTTATTCTTTTTTTTTAGTCAGTTGCTCCAATGATATGATCAGCCTATCATATCTTGACTAATTTTTTGGATCCAGATAATGCGAAGCAATGAGTTGCTTAGGTTATTTATTAATGCTGTAGTTATTAGTTGGTAAGTTCTTTTTTTTTTATCGTAATCTAACCCTAAA
>OGIU01000201.1_pt1:20000-25000 | contig 41383 bp, 33 predicted proteins | sample 1571791 | NCBI WGS metagenome assembly OGIU01 (sample SAMEA2582104, study PRJEB24529) | metagenome | biome: Human gut stool | place: China | collected 2011
TATGATTCTACAAGATCTAGTTTCGTTCAAGTAACGGATTCTAGCCAATTGAACGGATCTTCTGATCAATTCATAGATCCTTTCGATTCCATTAGTAATGAGGATTCGGAATATCACTATCACACATTGATCAATCAAAGAGAGATTCAACAACTAAAAGAAAGATCGATTCTTTGGGATCCTTCCTTTATTCAAACGGAAGGAAGAGAGATAGAATCAGACCGATTCCCTAAATACCTTTCTGGATATTCCTCAATGCCCCGGCTATTCACGGAACGTGAAAAGCGAATGAATAATCATCTGCTTCCGGAAGAAAGCGAAGAATTTTTTTGGAATTCTACAAGAGCCATTCGTTCTTTTTTCTCTGACAGATGGTCAGAACTTCATCTGGGTTCGAATCCTACTGAGAGGTCCACTAGGGATCAGAAATTGTTGAAGAAAGAACAAGATGTTTCTTTTGTCCCTTCCAGGCGATCGGAAAATAAAGAAATAGTTAATATATTCAAGATAATTACGTATTTACAAAATACCGTCTCAATTCATCCTATTTCATCAGATCTGGGATGTGATACGGTTCCGAAGGATGAACTGGATATGGACAGTTCCAATAAGATTTCATTCTTGAACAAAAATCCATTTTTTTATTTATTTCATCTATTCCATGAACGGAAGAGGGGGGGATACACGTTACGCCACGATTTTGAGTCAGAAGAGAGATTTCAAGAAATGGCAGATCTATTCACTCTATCAATAACCGAGCCGGATCTGGTGTATCATACGGGATTTGCCTTTTCTATTGATTCCTACGGATTGGATCAAAGACAATTCTTGAAGGAGGTTTTCAACTCCAGGGATGAATTGAAAAAGAAATCTTTATTGGTTCTACCTCCTATTTTTTATGAAGAAAATGAATCTTTTTATCGAAGGATCAGAAAAAATTGGGTCCGGATCTCCTGCGGGAATTTTTTTGAAGATCCAAAACCAAAAAGAGTGGTATTTGCTAGCAACAACATAATGGAGGCAGTCAATCAATATAGATTGATCCGAAATCTGATTCAAATCCAATTCCAATATAGTCCCTATGGGTACATAAGAAATGTATTGAATCGATTCTTTTTAATGAAGAGACCTGATCGCAACTTCGAATATGGAATTCAAAGGGATCTAATAGGAAATGATACTCTGAATCATAGAACTATAATGAAAGATACGATCAACCAACATTTATCGAATTTGAAAAAGAGTCAGAAGAAATGGTTCGATCCTCTTATTTTTCTTTCTCGAACCGAGAGATCCATAAATCGGGATCCTAATGCATATAGATACAAATGGTCCAATGGGAGCAAGAATTTCCAGGAGCATTTGAAACATTTCGTTTCTGAGCGGAAGAGCCGTTTTCAAGTAGTGTTCGATCGATTATGTATTAATCAATATTCGATTGATTGGTCTGAGGTTATTGATAAAAAAGATTTGTCTAAGTCACTTCGTTTCTTTTTGTCCAAGTTACTTCGTTTTTTGTCCAAGTTACTTCTCTTTTTGTCTAACTCACTTCCTTTTTTCTTTGTGAGTTTCGAGAATATCCCCATTCATAGGTCTGAGATCCACATCTATGAATTGAAAGGTCCGAACGATCAACCCTGCAATCAGTTGTTAGAATCAATAGGTCTTCAAATCGTTCATTTTAAAAAATTGAAACCCTTTTTATTGGATGATCATAATACTTCTCAAAAATCGAAATTCTTGATCAATGGAGGAACAATATCACCATTTTTGTTCAATAAGATACCAAAGTGGATGATTGACTCATTCCATACTAGAAAGAATCGCAGGAAATCTTTTGATAACACGGATTCCTATTTCTCAATCGTATCCCACGATCAAGACAATTGGCTGAATCCCGTGAAACCATTTCAGAGAAGTTCATTGATATCTTCTTTTTCTAAAGCAAATCGACTTCGATTCTTGAATAATCCACATCACTTCTGCTTCTATTGTAACAAAAGATTCCCTTTTTATGTGGAAAAGGCCCGTCTCAATAATTCTGATTTTACGTATGGACAATTCCTCACTATCTTGTTCATTCACAACAAAATATTTTCTTCGTGTGGTGGTAAAAAAAAACATGCTTTTTTGGAGAGAGATACTATTTCACCTTCGTCAATCGAGTCACAGGTATCTAACATATTCATATCTAACGATTTTCCACAAAGTGGTGACGAAAGGTATAACTTGTACAAATCTTTCCATTTTCCAATTCGATCCGATCCATTAGTTCGTAGAGCTATTTACTCGATTGCAGACATTTCTGGAACACCTCTAATAGAGGGACAAAGAGTAAATTTGGAAAGAACGTATTGTCAAACTCTTTCAGATATGAATCTATCCGATTCAGAAGAGAAGAGCTTGCATCAGTATCTCAATTTCAATTCAAACGTGGGTTTGATTCACACTCCATGTTCTGAGAAATATTTACAGAGGAAAAAACGGAGTCTTTGCCTAAAAAAATGCGTTGACAAAGGGCAGATGGATAGAACCTTTCAACGAGATAGTGCTTTTTCAACTCTCTCAAAATGGAATCTATTCCAAACATATATGCCATGGTTCTTTACTTCGACAGGGTACAAATATCTAAATTTGATATTTTTAGATATTTTTTCAGACCTATTGCGGATACTAAGTAGCAGTCAAAAATTTGTATCAATTTTTCATGATATTATGTATGGATTAGATATATCATGGCGAATTCTTCAGAAAAAATTGTGTCTTCCACAAAGGAATCTGATAAGTGAGATTTCGAGTAAGTCTTTACATAATCTTCTTCTGTCCGAAGAAATGATTCATCGAAATAATGAGTCATCGTTGATATCGACACATCTGAGATCGCCAAATGTTCGTGAGGTCCTCTATTCAATCCTTTTCCTTCTTCTTGTTGCTGGATATATCGTTCGTACACATCTTCTCTTTGTTTCCCGAGCCTATAGTGAGTTACAGACAGAGTTCGAAAAGATCAAATCTTTGATGATTCCATCATACATGATTGAGTTGCGAAAACTTCTGGATAGGTATCCTACATCTGAACAGAATTCTTTCTGGTTAAAGAATCTTTTTCTAGTTGCTCTGGAACAATTAGGAGATTGTCTAGAAGAAATACGGGGTTCTGGCGGCAACATGCTATGGGGTGGTGATCCCGCTTATGGGGTCAAATCAATACGTTCTAAGAAGACAGATTTGAAAATAAACTTCATCGATATCATCGATCTCATAAGTATCATACCAAATCCCATCAATCGAATCACTTTTTCGAGAAATACGAGACATCTAAGTCATACAAGTAAAGACATCTATTCATTGATAAGAAAAAGAAAAAACGTGAGCGGTGATTGGATTGATGATAAAATCGAATCCTGGGTCGCGAACAGTGATTCGATTGATGATAAAGAAAGAGAATTCTTGGTTCAGTTCTCCACCTTAAGGGCAGAAAAAAGGATTGATCAAATTCTATTGAGTCTGACTCATAGTGATCATTTATCAAAGAATGACTCTGGTTATCAAATGATTGAACAACCGGGAACAATTTACTTACGATACTTAGTTGACATTCATAAAAAGTATCTAATGAATTATGAGTTCAATACATCCTGTTTAGCAGAAAGACGGATATTCCTTGCTCATTATCAGACAATCACTTATTCACAAACTTCGTGTGGGGCTAATAGTTTTCATTTCCCGTCTCATGGAAAACCCTTTTCGCTCCGCTTAGCCCTATCCCCCTCTAGGAGTATTTTAGTGATAGGTTCTATAGGAACCGGACGATCCTATTTGGTCAAATACCTAGCGACAAACTCCTATGTTCCTTTCATTACAGTATGTCTGAACAAGTTCCTGGATAACAAGCCGAAAGGTTTTTTTCTTGATGATATCGATATTGATGATAGTGACGATATTGATGCTAGTAACGATATTGATCGTGAACTTGATACGGAGCTGGAGCTTCTAACTATGATGAATGCGCTAACTATGGATATGATGTCGGAAATAGACCGATTTTATATCACCCTTCAATTCGAATTAGCAAAAGCAATGTCTCCTTGCATAATATGGATTCCAAACATTCATGATCTTGATGTGAATGAGTCGAATTACTTAGCCCTCGGTCTCTTGGTGAACTCTCTCTCCAGGGATTGTGAAAGATGTTCGACTAGAAATAGTCTTGTTATTGCTTCGACTCATATTCCCCAAAAAGTGGATCCCGCTCTAATAGCCCCGAATAAATTAAATACATGCATTAAAATAAGAAGGCTTCTTATTCCACAACAACGAAAGCACTTTTTCACTCTTTCCTATACTAGGGGATTTCACTTGGAAAAGAAAATGTTCCATACTAATGGATTCGAGTCCATAACCATGGGTTCCAGTGCACGAGATCTTGTAGCACTTACCAATGAGGCCTTATCAATTAGTATTACACAGAAGAAATCAATTATAGACACTAATACAATTAGATCTGCTCTTCATAGACAAACTTGGGATTTGCGATCCCAGGTAAGATCGGTTCAGGATCATGGGATCCTTTTCTATCAGATAGGAAGGGTTGTTGCACAAAATGTACTTATAAGTAATTGCCCCATAGATCCTATATCTATCTATATGAAGAAGAAATCATGTAACGAAGGGGATTCTTATTTGTACAAATGGTACTTCGAACTTGGAACGAGCATGAAGAAATTCACGATACTTCTTTATCTTTTGAGTTGTTCTGCCGGATCGGTCGCTCAAGACCTTTGGTCTCTACCCGGACCCGATGAAAAAAATAGGATCACTTCTTATGGATTCATTGAGAATGATTCGGATCTATTTCATGGCCTATTAGAAGTGCAAGGCGCTTTGGTGGGATCCTCACGGACAGAAAAAGATTGCAGTCAGTTTGATAATGATCGAGTGACATTGCTTTTTCGCTCCGAACCAAGGGATCCCTTATATATGATGCAAGATGGATCTTG
>OGIU01000218.1_pt1 | contig 38900 bp, 55 predicted proteins | sample 1571791 | NCBI WGS metagenome assembly OGIU01 (sample SAMEA2582104, study PRJEB24529) | metagenome | biome: Human gut stool | place: China | collected 2011
TTTAAAGGAATTGGCATAAAAATCAAGAATAAAAGCAAAAATACAATTAATAAAACAATCATAGCACCTACTCCTAACATTGTTTTATATTATTTCCTTTACAAGAAAAATTATACTTAATATTTTTTCAAAAAAAATGAGTAAAAATATCTTTTTTGAAAAAACTATTGTCATAAATGGATTTTACTAGAGGGTGATTTTATGAAATTAACCAAAGTTATATATTGCATTTTGTTTTTTACTATATTTTCCTTTGATTTATTAATGAGTCCTGTATATTCGTTAAATATTGAAGAAGATGACTTAGAAGATGATGTGGTTAATATGGAAAACGCTAATAACTTTGAAGGTAACAGATATTTAATAGACAATCTAAAGGTAGATGCAAGATGTGCTATTGCCATTGATGGTGAAACAAATCAAATTTTATTTGCACAAAATGCTTTTGAGATTGTTCCTATGGCAAGTACTACCAAAATAATGACTGCTTTAATTGCTATTAATTATGGTGATTTAGATAGAGAAGTTGTCATAAGTAAGAATGCAGCTAGTATAAGAGGATCTAAAGTAGGATATTCAGAAGGTGAAAATATAAAGATGAAAGAACTTATCTTTGGTCTTATGTTTAAATCAGGTAATGATGCTGCTATTGCTATTGCTGAAGATATAGGAGGATCTATCGAAGGGTTTTCGAAGATAATGAATGATTTTGCCAATAGTCTTGGAATAATGTGTTCTAACTATGAAAGTCCTCATGGGCTTGATAGCCAAAAACATTATTCTTCTGCTTATGATTTAGCTATACTAGCATCCAAAGCTATGAAAAATGAATTATTTAGAGAAATTTGTGGATCAAAGACTATCACAAAAGAAACTTATGGTTTTACCAGAGATTATCAAAATATCAATAAGATTTTGTGGAAGATTCCAAATGCGAATGGAGTAAAAACAGGTTATACAGGTCAAGCTGGTAAATGTTTAGTAACCTCTGTAAATCACGAAGGTAAAGACATAATAATAGTAGTATTGAATTGTGCTGACAGATGGAATCAAACTGAAAAAATATACAATCATGTATGTAGCAAATATATCTTTAAAAATGATTCTACTAAAAATTTAGTTGAATCAATGGGGATGATAAAACTTGCATCAGTCTTAGAGGAAAATGATTTTGCTTATGGATTTAAAGAAAATGAAAAAATTGAAATTGAAGTATTTGCTCTTCTTGGGGATATACATAAAGGTGATACTTTAGGAAAGCTATCATTATATGATGAAGATAAAGAAACAACAAAAACAGGTTTTAAAGCATGCAAAGATATAAGAAAAGAATGTTTTGAAAAAATTATAAGTTGATAAAGAAAAAAATATAGTAATTTTATACTATATTTTTTTCTTTCTATATAGATTTTATAAGGTATAATAAGGTAAAATTATTTTAGTAAGCTATATAAAGGAGAGAAATATATATGAGTAAAATTAATAAACTTACTACATTAGCAGAAACAAAATTTTTAAATCTATATAATGCTGAATATAGTAACAAAGGTGGCGATGTAAAAAACTGGATAATAGCTTCAAGAAAAGAAAAGGAAAATCTAGAAGGGGTTTATTTGAATAATAAAGAATTACAAGATGATGCAGTTTTAATAGTACCTTTTCATAAAGAAGAAGAAAAAATAGTAGTTATTAGACAATTTAGAGTGCCAATAAACTCTTACATATATGAAATGCCAGCAGGGCTTATAGATAAAAGAGAAAGTCCTCAAACAGCAATAACAAGAGAGTTAAAAGAAGAAACAGGGCTAGATGTTATAGAAATCCTAAAAAATACAGTTAAAGGACAATTATTTTTATCACCTGGTATGACTGACGAATCTGTTACTTCAGTTTTTTGTACTTGTGGAGGTACCATAAGTAAAGCATATATGGAAGAAGACGAAGATATTGAACCAATTTTATTATCACAAAAAGAAGCACAAGAACTTCTAATAAAAGATGTAAAATTTGATATAAAATGCTATATATATTTACAGGAATTTGCAAAATCAGGAAATAAAATGTTTAAGTAGAATAATTTTTTATAATTTATATTTACTAAGTAGGTATAAATATGTTATATTATAAAAAATTATTCTAAAATATTAACAAATGAAAATTAAAGGGGGAACAATATGAAAAAAACAGGTTATGGCCTATTTACGACCATTGCAATGATTATTGGGGTTGTAATAGGTTCAGGAATATTCTTTAAAAGTGATAATATCCTTGTAGCTACCAATGGAAGTATAGCATTAGGGGTATTAGTTTTTTGTATAGCAGCAATAGCAATAATATTTGGAAGTTTAACTATTTCAGAATTAGCAGCAAGAAACTCAGAAGCAGGAGGATTAATAGCATATGCAGAGCAATCATATAATAAATCAATTGCTTGTGCTTTTGGATGGTTCCAAACATTTTTATATTTTCCAACATTAATAGCTGTAGTAGCTTATGTTGCTGGGATTTACATATGTTTATTATTTGGAATTAATGGTTCATTAGAACTTCAGATACTAATTGGATTAATAGTAATAGTAATGATTTATATATTAAATGGGCTTTCATCAAAGTTAGGTGGGCTTTTCCAAAATGCATCTACAATAATAAAATTAATACCTTTAATTTTAATTGCAATTGCAGGTATTATTTTAGGTGAGCCATCATCAATAACATCAGTTGAATTAAGTAGTGCAGTAAAATCTACAGGATGGATTGCAGCTATTGCACCAATAGCATTTTCATTTGATGGTTGGATTGTTTCTACTACAATTGGACATGAAGTAAGAGATTCTAAAAGGAATTTACCAAAAGCTTTAATTATTGCACCAATTTCTATACTTATTGTTTATTTATTATATTTTGTAGGTATAAGTATTTATGTAGGACCTGAAACAATAATGAGTCTTGGCGATGCACATGTTGATTTAGCAGCTAATAATTTATTTGGTATGTGGGGTTCAAAAATTGTTTTAGTATTTGTAATAATATCTATAATAGGAACAGTTAATGGCTTAATAATGGGAATAATAAGATTACCATATTCATTAGCCATAAGAAATATGTTTCCTAAATCAGAAATATTTGCTAATGTTGACGAAAAGACTAAAATGCCAATTAATTCTACAGTAGTAAGTTTTATAATAAGTGTAAGTTGGCTTGCAGTACATTATTTTACTACAAAAACAGGATTACTTCCTAATTCTGATATATCAGAAATTTCAATTACCATGAGCTATGTATTATATGCTTTACTATATGTTAAGGTATTACAGCTTGGTATTAAAAAAGAAATTAAAAGTATAATTAGAGGTATTATAAATCCAATTCTTGCTTTATGCGGATCAGCAATAATACTATTGGGAAGTATAGGCAATAGTTTATTCTGGATATATGCAGTAATATGCTTAGGAATATTATTAAGTGCTGTTGTATTCTGGAGAAATGTAAGTAAAAATGAATTAAGTAATAATCTTAGTGAAAATATATAAGAGACTGCCATATGGCAGTCTTTTTTTATAATTAAGAAAGTATAAAATTTTTAAAGCTGTAAAGCTAGGTATATTAATGGATTTCAAGATTTAAAACTGTAAGATTGATGCCACAAAGTGGGCGTGGCAATATCAACTTTATTATGGAATATAATGATAATAAATAATACACAAAAAGTAAGAATTTTAATAACTTATATAGAGGATATTAATTTTTTTAGGAGTTAGAATGTTTAAAGAAAATATTGATTGTATAGATGCTGGTACAGAGTATTGTCCTTGTAAACTAGCGGAATCTGGAGAATGCCTTCTTTGCTCACAACTTCATGGTAGTACATTTTGTGATTGTTTAAATTGGAAAGGTGTTTGTATCTATCAAGAATTTTATTATAATGGAAATAAAGCAAAAGAAGGACGAAAAACATATAATTGCATTGTAGAAGATAGGGCTTTATATGATGATGAAGTTCTATTGATTAAGTTTAAAGCTCCTCATAAATTAGTAATAGATTTATCTAAGCCAGGAAGCTTTATTTTTATACGAACAGAAGAAAATATTTATTTTGATGTTCCTATTTCAATACTAGAGTCAGATATTGACTCTGATATTATATCTGTTATGATTGAGATTAAAGGAGTTAAAACAAAGAAGCTTCTTGAGATAGAAAAAGGTAAAAATATTACCATAAGGGGACCTTATTGGAATGGAGTTTTTGGTATTAAAAATATTAAAAATCAAAAGGACAACAATGCTATTGTCTTAGCACGGGGAATTGGTATGGCACCAATGATTCCTGTAATTAAAAGGCTTAAAGAAAATAATAATCAATTAACTGTAATTTTAGATAAATCTCCTTTCAAAGAAATTTATGTTACAGAGTATCTTAAATCATTAGAGGTAGTTCCACAGGAAATGAATTTAATTGATAAAGGTGAATTATCTGCAGAAGCAAAGGTTTCTATTAAATCACTTATTAAATATAATAATATAAATTTAATTCACATTGCTGGTGCAGATATTTTAACCTTTAAGGTCATTGATTATCTAGACGAATTAGAAAGAAAAGATATTTATTTATCCTGTTGTAATAATTTTAAAATGTGTTGTGGAGAAGGAGTATGTGGTAGTTGTACTACAAGATTTTCAGGACATAGAGTAAAGAGATTCTGTAAGGTACAAGCAAATCCAAGGGACATTTTTGAAGGGAGGAGATTTATATGAAAGTTGTTGTTATTGGTGGTGGATGGTCTGGATGTGCAGTACATTTAAAAAGACATCAAAAAAACACGCAAAAAAGCGTGTTTTTTTATTTTAAATTTATATTTAACCCATCAGCTCCATCCCAAACTATACAATCTATAATTTTTTGCATATATATCTGTTTATCTGTTATATTTAACTTATCCCATTTGGATAATATAAAAATTATACTATCATAAATTGCATCAATATTAGAAGTGTTAAGTGAAAGTAATTTTTTTCTTTCTAAATCAAATAATTGTTTGTTTAAATCTTCATTTTCAAAATGTAATAAATTAATTTTCTCACTTATAATATTTATAGCAGCACCTTCTATAAGAATTAGTTTTTCTGTAAGAGAGTTAATTGATTTAGTATTATTTTCTATAGTTTTTTTTAATATATTTATTTCAGTATCATATTTAAACTGATCATTCACTTTTATATAATTATTTATTAAAGATTTATCTAAAGAAATATCATAAAAAGTATTTAGTAAAGATTCTTCAACATCTAATATCTTTAAAAAACCACTATTACAATTACCACCATTTTTTTTATTAGAGCACCTAAAATATAAAGTTCGTGTACCATCTTTTCTTCTACGACCTGGAGAAACAAACATGCCACTACCACATTTACATTTAACTAAATGACTTAAAAAAGTTAATTGGCTAACACGTGGTTTAGCTTCTGTAAATCTTGAGTTAACTTTAATATATGCCTCAATCCATTCATTAGAAGTAACAATTCCTTTATGAAGAGAAACGCTAGCAATCATATTAGAAGATTTAGTAAGTTTTTTGCCGTTTTTTCTAGGTCTTCTGTTATAAGCTAAATATCCATTACCATTTTCAATACCAAAAATATTATATCCAATAGATTTAAGAAAAAGAGAACCTTTTTCATCACTTATCATATAAGTTGGATTTTTTAATATATTATTTATTGTTTTAGAACTCATATTCATTTCATTAGCAATTTGATAGCTTGTATATCCTTTACCAGCCATATGAAAAATATTTTTTATAATTGGTATATATTCTTTTATAATTTCTAAATAAACTATAGATTTACCATTGTCAGTTATTTTTACACTTTTATAACCAGTAGGTGGAGTACCACCACTCCAACGACCTAATTTTGCTAACTCAAACATATTGTCTTTAACTCTTTGAGCAATATTAGCTCTTTCCATTTCAGCAATAGAAGAAATCATAGACATCATCATACGCCCTGCTGGAGTATTAGCATCAAATCCTTCTGTTACAGATACTAATTCAATATCATTTAATTTTAATTGTTCAAACATAGTCAAAAAATCTAATGTATTTCTACTTATTCTATCAACTTTGTAAGCAGCAATAATATCAAATTGTTTGTAATCTGCTAACTGCATCATTCTTTTAAAAGCAGGTCTATTAGTATTACCACCACTAAATCCTTCATCCTCAAAAATTTCAAAAGTACATTGATCATATTGCCTTAAAAAGTACTCTTTACAAATATTAATTTGATTTTTAATTGATTCACCTGTATCAGTTTCTTTAGATTTTCTTGAATAGATTGCAATTCTTTTCATGTATCCTCCGTATTTAAATATTAATTCTCTAATATACTATTTATTAATAGCATAAAAAGTTATGATTATGACATAACTTTTTAAATTAGAAATTATTCTTCAGTACTGTTTTTTTCAGCTTGTGCTAGTTTTTCAATCATTTTAACAGCCAGTTCCCAGCTTTCTCTATCTTTTAGTTGTAACATACCTTTTATTATTCTTTTTTTAAATTCATCATTTTCTGCACTGAATTTTCCAACTAGATAAAGAAATTCTTCATCATTATTTAGTTCTAATATAGGAAGACCCTTTCCTGTTAACAACCAATTTTCATTAACATTAAAAGTTTTACAAATATCTTTTATAGTTCTATCTGATGGATTTCTTTTTCCGTTTTCAATTAGAGATATAGTGTTTCTTTGTAAACCTATTTTTTTCGCAAAGCTCTCTTGACTTAAATTAAGTATATTTTCTCTTAGTTCTCTAATATTATCATTAATCAATAGTATAACCTCCTTTAAAAATATAGTAATGTTTTTTTGCTAACAAGTCAACAAAAAAACAAAATAAATTCTAATTACTACGTTGACAAGTTATACAAAGTTAGTATAAAATATGATTACAAGTTAGCAAAAAGATAGAGGAGCAAAAGTATATGAATGAAATTAAAAATTTGACTATTGAAGAAAAACAGAAGATGATATTCAAAATTTTTGACATTACTGGAATTTTACCAAAAGGAAGTAAGGATAAAGTTGAAGGAATAATTATAGGTTTAAATATAAAAGAAAATTTAGGTTATAGTAACCAAAATTAAAATAATTGCATAGTATATAACATTAATAGAAGAGGGGGAGAAGAGTTGGCGGGACAAATAAAAAAGGTTGTAGTGCATATGACGCCAAATACATCTAAAAATTTTACAGCAGTTATGTTAGAAATTTATGATAAATACAAAGATACAGATTTTTTTGATGATATGAAAAAGAAAGAAGAAAATAAAGAAGAAAAGAAATAAATATAAATATTTATTCAAAAGATGGACAGGCTAAAGAGCCTTTTTTAAAAAACTTAAATGTCGAAAAATGCTGTAGAAAAGGATAGAAAAATGATAAAGCGATTAAAAGAAGAATTACATAGAGCAATACAGGTATATGGTATTGCTCATGAAAAAACTATAGAGATAAGCCAAAGGCTTGACATAGAAATAGTTAAAGAGCAGAAGGACAGGATGAAAAAATATGAAAATTAAAAATTTAGTAGAAGAAAGCATAAAAGAAGTAAGTCAAAAAATAAATGCGTTATCAATTGGAGAGTTAAGTAAAGAAAAAATAGCTTTAATTGGTGAATATAGCAGTCTTAATGAAAAATTAATAAACATAAAAATACTTATAGATAGAATTGAAGAACATGAAAAAAGCTGTTCCTAAAATATATGTAGAGATTTGGGGTTGTTATAGTGGGAACAATAAGAGATTTAAATGATGTAGTTGACATAGCTAAAGAGATAATGAAAAAAGATAAAAATATTGGTTGGCTTGTAGCTATAGAAGAAGCAAAGGAAATTGTATTTAAAGATAAAGAAGTAAAAACAGATATAGATAATGGAATTGTATATGATATAGAAACTGGTGAGAGCATCATAGAATTATGAAAAATAATAACAAAAAGAAAAACACATTACTAAGCAACTTGGCGGGAGATTAGTAATGTGTAAAGCCTGATAATTAAATTAAAAAGTTTTTTTAAATTACTTTTTTTTAATACAAGAAAATTATAAATAAATAATCATAAAAAGTCAAATTAGACTTATTTTTTTAAAGCTTTTTAGAGCTTTTGGAGGGCTTGTATTAGGTATTAATAAATCAGACATCTATATATTTAAATAAAGAAAATATGAGGTTTAGACATGAATAGAAAGAAGCTAAAGAAGTTGTATGAAGAGTATGATTATGAATCAATTTATGATAAGCAGATTAAGAGTTTAGAAGAGTATGAAAATTTAAGATTAAATAGTGAGTATGTATATGTAATTAAAACTATAAAAGCGGGAAGTATGGTTGAGAAAGAATTATATTGTATACCAAAGGGAAGAGATTATAAAAGATCTATGAAGAAAAGAAAATCTTCAAAAGCTCAAGAGAAATTAAATAAGAAGAATAGAATAAAAAATACAATAAGATTAGTTAATGCTAATTTTAAACAAGGTGATTTATATATAACTCTTACATATAAGAAAGCAACTTTAGTTAATGAAGATAGAGCAAAGAAGGATATAGATAACTATATAAAAAAGCTTAAAAGATGGTTTAAGAAAAATAGACCTAATGAAGAATTTAAATATATTCATGTTATAGACTTTGTAGATGATCCAAAGAAAAGTAAAAGAACTAGAATACATCATCATTTGATAGTGAGTGAAATGGATAGAGATGTAGCAGAAGAAAAATGGGATTTGGGAGTTGTTAATGCTAAGAGATTACAGCCTAATGAATTTCAATTTGAAGAGGTAGCTACATATATGGCAGCTCAAGCAAAAAGAAGGATTGGCCATTCAAAAAATTTAAAGAAACCTACTATAACTATAGATAGTACAAGCCTTACAAGAAGAAAAGTTGAAAGACTTGCAATTGAAGAGTATTCACATAAAGAGTTTTTTGAAAAGAAAAATAAGAATTATAAATTTTTAAAAAGTGATACATATATCTCTGATGATTTTGGAGGAGTTTATATATATGCAAAAATGTCAAGGAAGGAGAATGGAAGGGAATGACGGTAACAAGAATAAAAAGAACAGCACCAAGTGAAAGCCAAGAACAGAAAGCATTATTTCAATGGGCTGGTTTAGCACAGCAAAAATACCCAGAACTTAAATTATTACACCATATACCAAATGGAGGAATAAGAGATATTAGAACTGCTACTAACTTAAAAAGAGAAGGTGTAAAAAGAGGTGTTCCAGATATATGTTTACCAGTATCAAGAGGTAAATATCATGGACTATACATAGAAATGAAAGCAGGAAAAAATAAGCCAAGCGATGAACAAAAAGAATGGATTAATTCACTTCAAGAAGAGGGATATGCAGCTTGTGTATGTTATGGATGGCTAGAAGCAAGAGAAGTTATAGAAAAATATTTATCAGAGCCTAGAAACTTTATGTTTTTAGGAGTGGATAAAGCTAAGAGGGAAGAAAAAAATGTTAGAAATAACTTGTATATATAAAGAACTATGGAATGGGAGTACTCATGAGAAGAGATTTGATAGTTTTGGAGTGTTTGGTAAGTGGGTAGCAGATAATGCTACAGAAATAGCAATATTAGATGTTATTGAAGAAGAGGAATAAGGAGTGGAGAGCATGAAGGTATTATCAATAATAAATCTTAAAGGTGGAGTAGGAAAAACTATATCATCAGCTAATATAGGTTATATACTGGCTGAATTACATAATTATAAAGTTTTATTAATAGATAATGATAAGCAAGGAAATTTAAGCAAAATATTTAATAGACATAATTATGAACTTCCTGGAGTGGAAGAAATAATGACAAATAGAAATGTTGATGTATTTGATTTAATTCAAAATACAGAATATAAAAATTTAGATATTATATCAGCTAATATGAAGTTGCTTGCTGCAAATTTAGAAGTAATGTTAGATCAAGTAAGACCACAGCAAATAAGAATAAAACAAGCTATAAAACAAGTAGAGGAGTATTATGATTACTGCATAATAGATAATGCTCCAGACATAAATATATCGACAATAAATGCTTTGGTAGCTTCAAATGAAGTAATGATACCTATTAAGATAGATGAATTTGCTTTTGATGGACTTAAAGAACTTGTAGAACAAATAAATAATACTAAAGTTGATTTAAATGAAAATTTAGTATTTAGAGGGTGTTTTGTCACCTCATATGTAAACAATGAAGTTAATAGGCAAGGTAAAGAGTGGCTTAAAGAAAGTAATTATAAAGTATTTGATAGCCATATAAGAAGAACTGAAAAGATAGATGAAAGTACATTTGCTAAAATGCCAATAAATCTTTATTCAAAAAGATGTGGAGCAGCAGTGGACTATAAAAGATTAGTAGAAGAATACTTGAGTGAATATTTGTTTAGTAATTAAATATAGAGGGAAAGTATGAAGATAATAATTAGAGATACTGGGAAAGAATATCCTAGAAAATATAAAGAAGGAAAAGAAGAATACTGGGAGAAGGCACTTATGAAAATATGGAAAAATCATATGGTTAAAGGTGTTGCTCCAATTAATGAAATAGATACAGTATACATAGGTAATTCAAGTATGCCATTTAATGAGATAATATTATTTGATGGAAAAAGATTTTATGATGAAGATAATAGTCCACAATGGGCATATAGAGAAAATCAAAAAACATTAAAAAAGATGTGGAGCAGAAATGGTTTATAGATTTAATAAAGAAAATTTTAATAAAAATGCATCAAAAAATGTTAAAGAGAAAATTAAACATATACTTGATGAAATAGAAAATAAAGAAGTTGAGTTTGATGAAAACAATAACGGAACAATAAAAATCGATTGGTATGGCGTAGAGCATGAACTTTATCCAGTCCAAAAGAGCTGGTGTATTGAAACTGATATTTAATGAAATTATTACGAATTAATGGAGTGATAAGCTTGGATTTAAAAATAATGAAATCTACAGGTAATGAATGGTATAGCAAGTGTATAGGAGAAAGATTTACTATCCATTCTGAAAGTAAAAAAGGTGGTAGAGGTAAATATGTAGTAAGAATACCAAAGCACCTAATATGGTTAATGAATGGGCATATGTATGGTTGGGTTGATAAAGAACATTGTATATTATTAAAGCCTTTACCTTGCGATTATAAGTTAATGAATAAGCAGGGGGGAGAAGAAGTTAATTATGAATTACGAGAGCAATTGGAAAGAGTTTAAAAACTGTTTAATGAAAACAAAAGATATTAATAAAGAATCAATCTGTAAGAAGCCAACTAAATTTGCTGATCCGTACAAGATAATAGACATGACATTAGATAAATTGATAACAAAGATGAATGAAATGGAAAGTAGCAATAAGTAATAAATTAAAACAAGTATTTTAACAAATAATGAATAATTTGAATATATTGCGAAGGAGATATGAAATGAGTTTATGGCATACATGTCCATACTGCAAAGAGCATTATGACTTTAACAAAGGACATTTTTGCAAATATAAGATAGGAGATAAACTAACATGCTTTAGAAGAGGGTTATCTGAATTTGAAGTGTGTAAGAAGTATGAAATAGAAGAAATAATTAGATGTATAGATTGTAAAAGATATAAGTTTAAAAATATTGATAAATACGTTGAAGAAGAAACGTTAGACATGTTTTTTGGCTTTTAAGTAAATTATGCACGTTATGAAAATATTGCGAAGGAAGGGATATATTATGAGAGATATAAATAAACCACAAGTTGTATATGCATATGCAATATTACTAGATAATAAAATTGAAAATTGGAAAGTTACAAGTGTAAATAGAAATAGTGTTTATGATTTTACTGGTATTTGGAAGGTAGAAAGGTTAAAGGATTATAAACTACAAAAGGTTTGTTGGGTTTGTAATACTGTTGATGAATGGAATGAGGTTTTTAATGAGTTGGCTCCGAAATGGTTTAAAAAATGGAAATATGCAGATGATTATAAATTAATGAGAGCATATTAATTCGCAATTCAAATAAAATGTGTCCAAGTTGGGCACATTTTAGAAAAAGGGGTGAAGAGGAAAGTGGCATTTAATTTAACGCAATTATTAAATAGCAATTCAAGAGAAGTAAATAAAAGTGAAGAAGAGGAAATGAAAACTTTGAATTTTAATATAAAGAATATAGATATAGATCATATAGTACCAGCTAAAGAAAACTTTTATAGTGTAGATGATATAGAGAATATAAAGCAATCAATAGAGCTGTTAGGAATAGAGCAAAATCTTATAGTAGAAAGAATAGATAGAGATAATTATAAGCTTGTAGCAGGACATAGAAGATATTTTGCATCTAAAGCATTAGTGGAAGAAGGTAAAGAAGAATTTAGAATATTACCTTGTAAGATTAAGTCAAAAAGTGAAGATAATACTCTTTTAAATAAGTTAACTATGATAATGACAAATTCAACTACAAGAGAGATTACTGATTGGGAGAAGATGCAGCAATCTATAGAAGTAGAAGAGATAATAAATCAGCTTAAAAAAGAAAATAACATAAAGGGCAGAACAAGAGATTTATTATCAGAAATATTAAATATATCATCAAGCCAGCTAGGGAGATATAAAGCAATAAATAATAATCTTATAGAAGAATTAAAAGAAGAATTTAAAAATAATAATATAAATTACTCTGTATCTTATAAAGCATCACAGTTAACTAAAGAGTATCAGTTAAAGGCATTTATAAAGTTACAAGAAGAGGGAAGTCTTATAGCAAATGATATAGATGTATTAAAAGCTAAAGAAGACTATATAAAACCACTGGATGGTCAAATTACAATAAATGATAACTTACATGATGAAGAAGTAACTATAGGCATAGAAGATAGTGAATATAGTGAGGAGATAGAAGAAAACAAAGAGGAGCATGATGAAGATGTTGAAGAGGATAAAGGAATTAAAGAAGAAATTGCTGAAGAAATTTCAAGAAATACAGAAGAGGAAGAAGAAAAAGGAGAAGTTCAAAGTGAAATACATAAAAATGTAGAAGTTCAACAATTAAAAAATGAACAAAATGATATATGTACATTCTGTAGAGAAAATACAAATTCAATTTTAGAAGATAAGGATAATAAAATATTATTGTATTTTGATTCATCTACAAGGGAAATAGGAATAACCAATAAAGATACTGGAGAAATAAACTTTATAAAATTTAAGTACTGTCCAGAATGTGGCAGAAAGATTTATTAGGAGAATATATGAGATACAAAAGTTTAGCAAGTATAAAAGTAAGAGTAATTTTAGATAAAAGTGAATTTAGTAATGTTGAAATAGTAAGAAGAATAAGAGAAAATTCAACACCAGTATTAAGAAACGTATGTAATATAGACCTTAAAAGATTAGAAGAAATATTAGAAGGTGATCAAGTGACATTTTTAGAAGCAAGTATAATAATGCAAGCTGTAAATGAGGATATTGGTAGGTTGTTTGGAATATGATTAATTTAAGGAATATTAAAACTAAAGATTTAATTAATGAACTTCTTATAAGAGAAGGTGTAAGATCTATGAATATAGAAAAAGGTGAAACAGTTAAATCAGTAGTATTTTTAACTGAAAAGCAAAATGATGAAGATGGGACAAGATACCTAAGAGGATATGGCCCAAGTCTTATATTAGAAATAGAAGTGAGGTAATAAAAATGGAATTAAGAGATAGAAATTTTATATTAATTGATATAGAAACAACAGGATTTGATGAAAAGAAACATCAGATTTTAGAAGTTGGAATTTTAGTTATTAAAGATTTAAAACTTATAGCTCACTTTGAAGTAAAAATAAAGCATAGAGAGTATACTATAACAGCTAAAGCTATTGAAGCTAATAAAATAAATATAGTTGAACATGAGAAAGAAGCATTATTTGAGAAAGAAGCTGCGGAAAAAATATTAGAGTTTTTAAATAAACATAAAAGTGAAGATGATGAAGGATATATTGTTATTGGCCAAAATGTACAATTTGATATTAAATTTTTAGAAGAAATGTTTTTAAGAGCATATAAAATAAAAGAATATAGACAAGTTATTAGTTATAGAAATTTAGATATAATGCAATTAGCTATGATAAAGAATATTGAAGGCAAGATAAGTTTAGAAAAACAGGACTTAGACAGTATTTTAAAAGAATTAAATATAGAAGTACCTAAAAAGCGTCATAGAGCATTGATAGATTGTTATTTAGAATTTAAAGCTATGTGTAAATTGCTTAAAATGTAATGAATAAAAAGATAAAAAGTTATTAATATGCTATAAGCATTTAATATAAATAAATACATTTACTGAAGCAGGGATTACAAAATGCTAAAGTTAAGGTGGTAGAGGAGGAAACTCCTCTTTTTATAAATAATAGGAGAAATAATTAAATATGAATTATGAAAAAGAATATCAAGAAGAGGTAAAGATATTAAATGATATATATAAAAGATATGATAATTTAAGTGAAGAGGATATAGCAGGAGCTTTCCAATTACAAAAGGATGCAATACAAGCTTACTTTAGATGGTCTAGTATTAAGTATGATATAAAGAAAGATTTAAAGAGAGGACAAGCAACAGCAATAAAAGAAAGGTTAGAAGATATATGCTCATATCTTAAATACATATATACATCTAGTAAATCAGTATGGTTAAAAGCAAAAGAAGATATAAGGCATGTGTGATATTAAAGAAGTATTAGAAGAGGTAATAAAAATAAATTAAAGTGAAAGGATGAACAATATGGAAAATACAGATGAGATTATTAGATTAGTAGCTAAGGAAGCTATAAAAGAATTTGATAAAGAGCAAAAAGAAAAGAAAAAAAAGAAAGTATTTCATAATACTAAATTATTATTAAAGCATTATAATAGTTTAAAAACTCATGTAGAGGAGGCTATAGATGATGTTAAGAAAATACATGTTGATTCTGAGATAGATGATATATGTAGTGATGAATTATATATTGCAAGTATAAAAAGAAGTAAAAGCAAAACACTCATAATGATTGCTCATATAGATATGGCTTTAGAGCAATTGAAACGTAAGCAGATAAAAAAAGGTACAGTAGATAAATATAATGCACTGACAAAACATTATATAGATGAAAAAAACTATGAGGAAATATCAGAAGAACTTAAATGTAGTGTTATAACTCCGAGAAGATGGATTAATGAAATGATTGATGAATTAAGTGTTTTGTTGTTTGGAATTGATTCAAATAAATTTGAAATGATATAAAGATGATAAAAAGTTGATATTTTAATGATAAATTAAACGTGTTATAATGATATTGTCTAAAATAATATTTATATGTATTTGGTGAATTTTTACCTCATGTTTAGGAGAAGTTAGGTGTAATTTTATATCTAGCTTCTTTTTTTATACAGTTAATTTTAGGAGGATAAGATATGGCTTTAAATAAATTATGTTCAAGATGCCAGTGTATAATTCCTTATGGAAATAAGTTATGTGATAAGTGTGCTGATAAGATTGGTAGTTACAGGAGCATTAGCGATAAAATATACAGACAAAGTAGACGTGATTCAAAGGAACAGAAAGTATATAAGAGTGCTATGTGGAAGAGGATAAGAGCTCAAGCTATATCTAAATCTAATGGTTTATGCGAAGAATGTATTAAGAAAGGTAAGATAAGTTATTATGATGATGTACATCATAAGATACCTATTAAGGTTGATATTAGCAAAGCTTATGATTTAAATAATTTAATTTGTTTGTGCAGAACTTGTCATATAAAAGCACATAAGGCACTAAATTGCAAGGGGGAGGGGGGAGTTGGAAAGTTTTAGGGAAAAGATTGCGTAGCGTTGCTTCACTTTTTCGCAGAAAAAACTCCCCAATGAAATTTTTTGAAAGGAGAATGGTATGGCTAAGCAAAAATTACCTATTGAAGTAATAAAAGCAAGAGGGCGTAAACACCTTACAAAATCAGAGATTGCAGAGCGTGAGGCTGGTCAAATAAAAGCTAATTTTGATAAAATTAGAGCACCTTCCTACCTAACAAAAGAGCAAAAAAAAGAGTTCAAAAACATATCAAATGAGCTAAAAAAACTCGGTATTTTATCAAATTTAGATTGTGATTCACTAGCTAGATTTTTACAACATCAAAGTCAATGGATAGAAATAACTGAACAATTAAGAAAAACTCCAATGATGATTAAAGAAGTTAGGGAAGTTTTAAATTTGGAAGGGGAAATAATATTTAAAGAATTTGAAGTTGTAAATCCAGAGCATGATAAACTTATGAGAAAACAGGAAAAACAATTTGCTTTATGTAGATTAGGTGCAAGTGATTTTGGTTTAACAATAACTAGTAGATGTAAATTAGTTATTCCTAAAGCTGAAGAGAAACCTAAGAATAAATTTAATAAATTTGCTAAGTGATAAGTTATGGTAGATAGAGTAACTGAATATTGCAAAGATGTGTTAAATGAAAAAATTGTTGCAGGAAAGCTTGTAAAGTTAGCTGCTAAAAGGCATTTAGATGATTTAGAAAAGAGTAAATTAGCACCGTTTAAATATGAATTTGATGTAGAAAAATCCTTAGATATTATTGATTATGCGGAAACATTAGTAATTGCAGAAGGTGAAGATCCTATACAAGTTTCTTTATATCCATTTCAAGCATTTATCTTAGGTAGTTTAAATGGTTGGGTAACAAAAGAAACTGGATATAGAAGATTTAGAACATCATATATACAGTTAGCAAGACAAAATGGTAAATCATTTTTAAATGGAATAATAGGAACATATTATGGCAATTTTGATTCATATAAATATGGACAAATATATTGCACTGCTACAAAGAAAGACCAAGCTAGAATTGTATTTGATGAAATGGTAAAGTTCATTAATGCAGATGAAGAACTTGGTGAGTTATTTAAGATAAAAGATTATGAAAGTATCATTGAATGCTTACTTACAAATTCTAAAATAAAAGCTTTAAGTAGTGATGTGAAACGTATTGATGGTTTTAGACCACTTGTTGGAATAGTAGATGAATATCATGGTCATAGAACTAACCAAATGTATAAGTTATTAGAGGGTGGAATTAAAAAAATGAAACAAGCTCTCATAAGTATAATAACTACTGCTGGTTTTGATTTAAGTTATCCATGTTATAAACAATATGAATACTGCAAAGGTGTGCTAGAAGGAGTCTTCACTAATGATTCTCAATTTATATTTATAGCACAATTAGATGAAGATGATGATATATGGTTGCCTGAAAATTGGATAAAGGCTAATCCCACACTTGAATATGATCCTGAAGCACTTGAAAATTTAATACCAATTGCAGAGCAAGTAAAAGCAGTTGGTGGAGATGATTTAAGGGATTTTATAACTAAACAGATTAATATATGGATGCAGTTTACTGATAATCAGTACATAACTCAAGAGAAATGGAAAAAGTGTAAAAGTAAATTAACATTAGAAAATTTTAGAGGAAAGAACTGTGTAGTTGGAATAGATTTGTCAAGTGGAGGAGATTTAACATCAATTGCATTAATATTTGCTTCAGTAAATGATGAAAATAAAAAGAAATATTATGTATATTCACATAGTTTTATACCAGCTAAAAGAGTTGCAGAACATATAAAAACTGATGATGTACCTTACGATATATGGATTAAAAATGGGTTATTAACAACAACAGAAACATTAGGTGGAGTAAAAACAGATTATAAGTATATTATAAAATTTTTAGAAGATTTAAGAGAAAAATATAATATTACATATGAGAAAATAGGTTATGATCCACATAATGCAGATGCTTTTTTAAGTGATTTAGAAAATATTTGTCCTGAATGTGTAGAGATTTATCAAAGCCATAAATATTTAAATGATGCTACTGATGATTTTAGGTTAGAAGTTGAAGCAGGAAATGTTGAATATGATGAAAAGAATGAATTACTTGCATGGTCAATTACAAATGCTAAAACAGTTTCTAATTCATATGGAGAAATTAAAATTGATAAAGATAGAAGAAATAAAAGAATAGATCCAGTTGATGCTGTAATAAATGGATATAAATTAATGTTTAAAGTAGAAATCAGAAGAACTGATATAAATAGAAGTGTTGAAAAATATTTAGAAATGTTTAAAGATATTTAACTGGAAAGGGGTGAGAGATTGAAATGGTTAAATGCAATTAAAAACTTTATAACTCCTCAAAGACCTGTAGCAAGTTTAGATGATGAAGAGTTACTAGAATGGCTTGGCATAACTAACACTCCTAAAAAATTAATATCAGAAGTAACATATTTTACATGTTTGAAAATGCTAAGTGAAACATTAGGAAAAATGCCTATAAAGTTTTATCAAGAAACTTCAAATGGAATAGTTAAAGCAAAAAAAGATAAGAGATATGAATTGCTTAATTTAAGACCAAATGAATATACAACATCATCATTATTTTGGGCAACAGTAGAAAATAATAGAAACCACTATGGAAATGCATATGTTTGGATAAGAAGAGAGTTCAACAAGCAAAGATATGGTGGAGAATATGACATAAAAGATTTATGGATAATGCCCTCGCAAGATGTACAAGTAGTTTATGATAATAAAGGTATATTTGGAAATAGTGGAGCAATATATTATGTTTATACTGATAGAACTACTGGAGAAATTTATGTATATCCTAGTGAAGATGTAATGCACTTTAAAACATCTATGACATTTGATGGTATTATAGGAAGACCAGTAAGAGAGATACTTCAAAGCACTGTAGAAGGTGGCTTAGAAAGTCAAAAATTCATGAATAATTTATATAAAACTGGATTAACTGCAAGAATGGCACTTCAATATAGTGGTGATTTAGATGGAACATTAGAACAAAAGCTACTTGAAAGATTTGAAAAATATGCAACTGGTGCAAATAATGCTGGAAAGATAGTGCCAGTACCTATAGGTATGCAGTTAGTACCATTGAATATAAAGCTTACTGATAGTCAATTTTTTGAATTAAAGAAATTTACAGCGTTACAAATAGCAGGAGCATTTGGAATCAAGCCTAATCAAATAAATAATTATGAAAAAAGTTCTTATTCAAATAGTGAGATGCAACAATTATCTTTCTATATAGATACAGAACTTTTTATTATTAAGCATTATGAAGAGGAAATCAATTTTAAAATGTTATCTAAAGGCGAAAGATTACAAGGATATTATTACAAGTTTAATGAAAAAGTAATTCTAAGAACTGATAGCCAAACTCAAGCTGAAATAATTAGTAAATACGTTAATAATGGTATTTATACACCTAATGAAGCAAGAGAACACTTAGATATGCATAAAATTGATGGAGCAGACAAGCTTATAGTTAATGGCAATTATATACCTATTGATATTGTAGGAAATCAGTATCAGTATAAGAAAGGAAGTGAGTAGATGAGTAAGAAATACTGGGAATTTAAGAATAAAACATCAACAGAAGCAGATTTATATTTATATATTCAAATTGCTAGTTGGGGTGGAGGATATGCAGCACATTCAGCACGAAGTTTTAAACAGGAGTTAGATAACTTAGGAGAATTAGATACTCTTAATATTTATATAAATAGTCCTGGTGGAGAAGTATTTGAAGGTAATGCAATAATGAACATGCTAAAGAGGAAGAAATATACTAAGAATGTTTACATAGATGGTTTAGCAGCTAGTATTGCAAGTGTTATTGCTATGGCTGGAGATAAAATAATAATGCCAAGTAATTCAATGATGATGATACATAATGCATGGACATATGCAGCTGGTAACTCGCATGAATTACGAAAATTAGCTGATGATTTAGATAAACTTAATACATCAATAAGGCAAGTTTATTTAGATAAAGCTGGAGATAAGCTTGATGAAGAAACATTAACTATTCTTATGGATAATGAAACATGGTTAACAGCTCAAGAATGCTATGATTATGGTTTATGTGACAAAGTGGAAGAGAATAAAAATGTAGCTGCTAAGTATGATCTTAATACATTGGGTAATTATAAAAATACTCCAGTGAGTTATGTGTTAACACAAGCAAAAGTTAATGAAAAAGTTAATGATACTATAGAAAATAAAGAACCAAAATTTAATATTGAAGCTGAAAAGAGAGCTATATTGGAAGATTTAGACTTAATCTAAGTCTTTTTTATTTTAAAAATTTAATTATGAAAGGTGGATATTAGTAATGCCAAAAGAGTTAAGAGAATTATTAGATCAAATTAATGCAAAGAAAACGGAGGTTAAAAAATTTGTTGCAGAAAATAAAATTGAGGAAGCAAAAGCTTCTAAGGAAGAGTTAAAAAGTTTACAAGATAAGTTTGATGTGCTTTATGATTTATATGAAGAGGGAAAAGAAAATAATGAAGAAGCTATAAAAAATAAAGCTAAAGAAAATAATAAAGAAAATTCAATTGCAGAGTTTGCTAATGCTGCAAGAAATGGATTTAGAGTCAATAATAAAATGACAATAGGTTCAAAGCCAGATGGTGGATACACAGTACCTGAAGATATTTTAACATCTATTAATACATACAGAGAGTCTAAAAAATCTTTAAAAGACTTAGTAACGGTTGAGAAAGTAACGACTAGTAAAGGATCAAGAACTTTTAAGAAGAGAGCTCAACAAACTGGATTCATTAAAGTTGGAGAAGGTGGAAAAATAGGAAAAGGTGCTACACCACAATTTGAAAGATTAGACTATGAAATAGAGAAATATGCTGGTTATTTTCCTGTTACGAATGAATTATTAGCAGATTCAGATGCAAATATTACAAATACAATAATTCAATGGATTGGTGATGAATCAAGAGTAACAGCCAATAAATTAATATTAAATGTTATAAAAACTAAAGCTGAAACAAAATTAGAAGGGTTAAATGGTATTAAAAAGGCTTTAAATGTTACGTTAGGTTCTGCGTTTAAGGCTACAAGTAAAATAATTACTAATGATGATGGGTTACAGTACTTAGATACGCTTAAAGATGGAAATGGAAGATATATATTACAAGCAGATCCAATAACACCAATGTCAATGTGGTTATGTGCAGGAGCAACTAAAGTTCCAGTTGAAGTAATTCCTAATTCAGATATGCCATCAACAGGAAATAAAGCTCCTTTTATAATTGGAGATTTAAAAGAAGGTATAGTATTTTGGGATAGACAATTAATGAGCATTAAAATGTCTGATATAGCGTCAATTGGAGATTTAAATGCATTTGAAGAAGATTTAACTTTATTTAGAGCAATAGAGAGAGAAGTTGTTACAAAGAAAGATGAACAAGCCTTTGTTAATGGTTATATAGATATATCAGCTCCCTAATAGTACTCCATTAGAAATGGAGCATTTAAATTATGAAGAAATGACAGTTAAGGAATTGAAGGTTTTGGCTGAAGAAAGAGATATAAATATAACTTCTAATATGAAAAAAGCTGAAATAATAGAGCTTATAAATTCAAATAATTAAAATGTGTCCAAGTTGGGCACATTTTTTCAGTAGGTGCAAAATGATATTAACACTTGAAGAAACTAAAAAATATTTAAAAGTAGATTATGATGATGAAGATGAAGAAATCAAAGATTTAATACAAGCAGCAGAAATATATTTAAAACAAGCAACTGGAAAAGAATTTGACTCCACCAATCCTTTAGCAAAACTTTATTGTAAATGTCTAGTTTATGAATGGTTTAGATATAAAGGGGTTATGGGTGATAAAACTGTTTCTGATAAAACCAAATACACTTTGCAAAGTATTGCATTACAACTGAAATATACTTAAATAGAGGTGAATAGAATGGCAAAATGTAGACTAACAGAGAGAATTACATTTATAGAAGAGGTTGTTACTCAAAATGAAGGCTTTGAGAATAAAACTATTAATGATGTTGCTACCTTTTGGGCAGCAAGAAAAGATATAAGTGGAAAGGAATTTACATCTAATTATCAAACTAATTATGAAAAGATAATTACATTTACAGTAAGAGGTTGTAAATTTACAAGATCTTTGATTCCTAATAAATTTAAAATTAAAAATAGAGGAAATGTATACAACATAGTAGATATAAGTGACTTTAACAATGAACATGAGTGGATTGATATAAGATGTGTGATGGTTAAGTAAATGGCTACAAGTACAGTAACAGGATTTGAAAATGTAATAAAATTATTTGAAGAAATTAGTGATTCAGATGTAAGAAAAGTTTTAAATGAAGCTGGTGCTGATATAGAAAATATTATGAAAAATAATATTGCTATAGATACAACTGCAGCACAAAAAAGTATAAAAAAAAGAGTTAGAAAAACTGCTGAGGGCATCAAATTAACCGTTAGAGTTGGGAAACGGTACTATATAAATCAAGAGTATGGAAGTAGTACAGCAGATCCAAGCAATATAGGAAAACTTTCAAAAGCTTTAAGGGGAAAAGATGCTGAAGTAATAAAAGCTTTAGAAAGATTGGTTAAAAAATGAGAAGTAAAGTAATAAGTGATTTGAATGATAAAAGGATTGCTGATATTTGCAATAAAATTTTTTATTATAGAAAGCCCGAAAATATAAGTACTGATACTTATATAAGATGGATTTTTATAGATCAAAGACAAGCTTTATGTGCAGGTAATAAAAATTTTGCAGAAATATACTTTATACAAATAGATATATTCAGTACTGGAAATTATGAAAATTTAGCTAAAGTTATAAAAAATACCTTGAAAGAGAAAAGATACTTAATTTATGAACAAAAAGATTTAGTAGAAGAGTTAGGTGATGGCTCATTGCTTTATCATAAAGTGTTTAGGTTTAAATATACAAAATATACATATGAATAAGGAGGAAAGCATGACAACAATTAAATTAACAAATGGATTAAGAAAATTAAAAGCTGCTCAAATAAAATCAGATGGAAGTTATGAAGCTATAATAACTGTTGCTGATTTAACACAAATAACAGCTGAAACGGCAGAAGGTGAAACTAAATTAGCAGCAGGAAATTATGTTATATATAGTAAGAAAAATAAAGGATTAACAACCGGAAGTTTAGGGCTTTATGCTTTAGAGGGAGATGCAGAAAAAACATTATTTGGAGCTAAAGAAAATACTTCAGGAAATTTATTATATGGAATGAAAGATGAAAAGAAATTAGTTGCATTAATAATTGAAGTTACAGCAGTTAACCCAGCAACAAATGTTGAAGAAGATGGATTTATTATTTTCCCTAAAGTATCACTAGGTGAATTATCAGATGATCATGCAACAAAAGATGCTGATGGAAATGAAGTAATAAATGCCAAGTCTTTATCATTTTCTGCAATGGCATTAGACAATACTAATAAAACATATAAGTTAAAGGGATTTGGTACAACTCCGTCACAAATAACAAAGGCTATGTTTGATCCTAAGCCGAATCGTTCAAGTGAAACTGCTGAAGAAGTAACTGAAATATTAGATGATTCTAAGGCTTAAAAGAGAATACTATGCTTTTAACAGATATAAATTCAATTATATTAAAAATAAATAATATTGATGTTAATGTTATTATAAATTTTAAAACTTTAGAAAATTTATATCATTTTTTGAAAGATGATTATTTAAAAAGGGTTATTGCGATAGATTGCAATGATCCTTTTAAGTTTATAGAAATGATAGATGATGAAAATGAAATTGATGTATTGAATTATGTTAGTGTACTAATATTTTGTATGGCTGATGGGAAAATATCATTTTCAGATATAAAAGAATCTTTTTTAGAATTTGAAGAAAATGAGTTCAAAGAATTAGTTAAAATTTTAAAAATAACAATGATAAATCAATTATTATTTATAGAAAAATCAGAAAAAGTAAATAAAAAATCAGAAATAAAAGATAGTGAATATAGCTTTGAAGATTATTTTAATTATTTCTATATAACAGCCACAAGAACATTAAATTATAGCTTAGAAGAATTTTATAATTTAACTCCAGCTAAGTTAAAACAAATAATAAATATGAATAATGATAATAAAAAGAATTTATTGCTTAGTGTTGCAGCTGATATAGTATCAGCTATCTTTAAAGATAGTAAAAATACAAAACAAAATGAAGTTATTATAGCCAAAGATGCTAATGCTTTTTTTGATGCGATATAGGGAGTGAGTTAATGAGTGAAGGAAAAATAGCAGTAAGTTATGTTGTTAATAATAGTGAATTTAACTCTAAAATATCGCAAATGAAGATGAATTTAGGGTTATTACAAACAGAGGTTAAAAATAGTGCTAAAGAAATAAATTTATATGGAGATAATCTTAAAACATTAGGTTCAAAACAAAGTGCTTTAAATGATGCAATAAATCAAAGCAAGAAAATAATAGATACATATAATACATCTATTGAAAAAAATAAAGTATCACTAGCAAACAACCAAGAGCAATTAACAAAGTTATCATCAAGAAAAAAAGAGGTTAATACCCAATATAAAGAAGCTGTTAAGTTATATGGTGAGGAAAGTTCACAAGCTAAAGCATTAAAAGAGCAATTAGATGCAGTTACAGAAGAATATAGAAATATGAATACTAGAATTGCAACTAATAAAGATAATATAGTTAAGCATACAGCTCAAATGGAAAAGCAACGTGGAACTTTATTAACTCTTGAAAATGATTTAAAAAATGTAAATAAAGCGATTGAAGACCAATCAAATAAATTTTTAAATGCTAGTAAAAGATTTTCAGCAGCTTCTGAAACTTTAGAAAAAGTAGGCTCTGGAATGTCAGACATTGGTGGAAAGATAGCAATGCTATCAAGTCCTTTATTATTATTTGGTACATATGCTAGTAATGTAGGAATTACATTTGAAAAAAATATGTCTCAAGTATCAGCTACAGCAGGACTTGCATCTGATGATGTTAAATATCTATCTGAAAGAGCAAAACAATTAGGAGAAGATATACGTGGGGCAAATGCTACAGACATAGCAGCAAGTTATCAGTATTTAGCATTAGCAGGACAAAGTGTTGGAGAAATGTATCAAACTATAGAGCCATATACTAAAGCTGCTATTGCTTATGGAGAAGATCAAAAAAGAGTAACAGATTTAGGTACTGATTCAATGAGTGCTTTAAGATTAGAAACAGAAAAAACATCTTATTATTTAAATGTATTAACTAAAGCACAAAATAAGTCTAATACAACAGCAACTCAACTTATGGAAGCGTATATAGCTTGTGGTGGAACTCTTGCAAATATGAATGTTCCAATAGAAGAATCAGCAACATTATTAGGAAGAATGGCAGACCAAGGAACAAAAGGGTCAGAAGCTGGTAATGCTCTTAATTCTATATTAGTAAATTTAATGGGTACAACATCAACTACTGAAGGAGCACTTAAAAAATTAGGGGTGGAAACGTATGATAGCACTGGAAAGTTTAGAGGATTAACAACTGTATTACAAGATATAAAAGTTGCTATGGCAAATTGTACAGAAGAACAAAGAGATATGATAGCAGCACAACTTGGTGGAAAAACTCAATTAACTGCTTTAAATCAATTATTAAATGGTTTAGGTGATGGATATGACAACTTATATAATGCTGTATCAAATGCAGATGGTGCATTAGATAAGATGTATGAAACAATGAGTGCAAATACTAAAGGTAATATAGAAGAGTTAAAATCCAAACTTGAAGCTTTGGGTATATCTTTTAGTGATAAAATTTTGCCATTTGTAAATAAATTTATTGATAAAGCAAAAGAGTTAATTGATTGGTTTGGAAACTTATCTGATGAAAATCAACAATTAATAATAAATATAGGACTTCTTTCAGTAGCAACTGGAGGGGCTTTAAAGGTTATAGGTAGCTTAACAACTGGATTAAGTGGCTTAGTTGGTGCAGGTAGTAAAGCATTATCATGGATATCAAAATATACAACATCTACAAGTGCAGCAACAACAGCTATGAATACAGCTGCAAAATCTACAACTGTTTTAAAAACTGGATTAGGATTAATGAGTGGAATTTCTATGAGTGCATTAGTAGCTGGAATAGCAGGTGTTGGAACAGCTTTAGGGGTAGGAGTATATGCATGGCATGAATATAATGATGTTATGGATTCGACTGTTACAAAGGCAAAAGAAGATTATGGCTTAATGGAGAGAGCGTTAGCATCGTTAAATGGAATAACTTTAAAAACAAAAGAAGAATTAATATCAAGTGGTGATGTATATAGAGAGTGGGGAAATAAAGTTTCAGAAACAACTACAGATACTTTAGAAACTATAACCACAGGAGTAAATGATATTAATCTAGCTATTCAAGGAGCAAATTTTAATGGAATTATAGATGATAATGAATTGTCAGCTATAACAGAAAAAGTTAATACATTTTGTCAAAATATAATAAGTTCTATAGAGAATAATCAAGATCCAGCATATGAAGCTATGAAAAATATGTTTAATATAGATGGAATTATAGATGAACAGGAACAAGCTGTGTTAGATAGCATGAAAAAAGGAACTACTGAAGCTATACAAGGAATTCAAGAAAGAGCAAATAGGATTAATGAAATATTAACTAATGCTAAAAATAATAATGTTGGATTAACTGAAGAAGAATACTCTGAAATTTTAAGATTAGAGCAAGAAATGGGGCAAGCACTAATTGATAGATTAAATTTAGAAGCAGAAGAGAAATTACAAGCTCAACAAGGCTTTTGGGATAGATATCAAGTTAATACAACAGAGGGATTAAGCAATATATTGAAGGTAGAATATGAAGCTAAAGAAAAAAATATAGAAGCTATAAATGAAAAATATAATGCAATGATTGAAGCTGCTGAAATTGGAATGAGCACACTTTCTGGAGAAGAATTAGCATTTGCTCAAGAGAAGTTACAGAATGTAATTAAACAAAGAGATGCTGAAATAAATATAGAAGAAACGTTATGGCAAGATAAAATTTCCATGGCTGAAAATAATTATTCTTCATTAATGGAAAAGATAAATAAATTTAATGGTGAAGAATTGACAAATCAAGACATGAAGAAACAAAAGATACTTAAAAACTTAGAAGAACAGTATGCTGGAATGAGTACAATAACAGAAAGTGGTTGGTATAATATCGAGAATACTGTTACTGGAAAAACTACTGAAATGTATGTAGAAGTTGATAAAAATACTAAAGAAGTAATAGGTGTATTTAATACTATGAATGGAACTGTTGGCGGATATTCTAAGGAAATAGCTAATAATGTTGGAAGTATGGCAAAAGAAATACAAATTAAAGAGGATATAATTAAAAGTTCAATAAATAACGCTTCTAATGTTTGGGTAGATGCAAGTAATAATATAATGAATAAGAATGGAGAGATTATAGGCAATTTACAAGAAGTTAGTGAAAATGCTGATGGAACTAAATCTGCATTAATGGAAATAGGTAACAAAAAGTATTCTGTTGATATTGATACTAGTGGAGCAATAAGCAAGTTAGATAGTTTAAGTATGTCTGTAAAGAATTTTGTTTCAAATGTTGGTAGTAAGATATCTAATGCTATAGGAAGTATTGGAGATTTTATAACAGGAAACAGAGAAACTGGAGGAAGTGTATTGGAATCTGGTTTATATAATATAAATGAAGCTGGTGTAGAGCTTATTGATACTCCAAGTAATTCAAGAGCAATCAATTTAGGGGAAGTTACTAGAGGAGAGCTAGCGTATATACCTGCTAATTCATATGTAACAAATGCTACAATGACTACTAGAAAAATGAGTAATATGATAGATTCTAAGTTATCTTCATCTATGAGTATATATGCAAATAATGTTAATAAAGCAATAATTGAAGCTTTTAAAGGTATTGAAAATGAAAAAAATATAATTATAAATATGTATAATTCTAATTTTGTTGATAAAGGCTCTGAAGATGCTAATAAAAGTTACCTAAGAAATATATTTAATTCAGCAAAATAAGAAAGGAGGATTATGGTATTAGAGAATTTAATTCTAAATGGAATTCAATTAATACCTTCATCAATTTTTATAGCTAATATAGATGGTTTATTTAATAGCACTAATAGCAATAACTTAAATGATTTAATAAGTGATGGGAGTACAGTTGGAACTACAAAAATCAATTCTAAATCAATTAATATGCAGATAGCAGTTCAGGATTCCATAGGACTTATGGAACAAATTAAACACTATAAGCATTTAAATTTTTTGCTTAATCAAAAAAAAATACAGATAGAATTTAAATATGAAGGTGAAGAAGACTATTTTTATATAGAATGTATAAAAGAAAGTATTTCATATCAAGAATTTAATATTATACAAGCTGTTTTAATATCTCCCAATCCTTATGTTCTTAAAAGAGATTTTAAAGAATTAAGCTTAGGAAAAAGAAAAGATGGAGGATTTATCTTTTATTCTAGTGGGTTTAATTTTTCATCAAAAGGCTTTTCTTTTAATGAAAGAGAAATCGGGAATAATGGTATAGCTTTAAATAGTTGTTATTATACAGTGTTTCCACTTATTGAATTAAAAGGTGATGAAGTAACATCTGTAACTATTAAAAATAAGACAAGTGCTGAAACTTTAAAAGTTAATGTTGATTTATCTGTTAATGAGAAGTTAATAGTTGATTGTAGATTAAGTAGTAGAGGTGTTTATAAAGTAGATGAAACAGGAGTGCAGAAATCTGTTATAAAAAATAAAACAGGTACATGGATAAGTTTATTACCTGGAGAAAATAATTTAGAAATAATATATACAGGAAGTAAAGCAGTGGCAACTGTTAAGTGGCGAGAAGTATGGGTTTAATTAGTAATGATTATTATATAAAAATTTTTAATAAAGAGCATATAATTTTAGAAGAAGTATATGAGATAAGTGAACTTACTTACACAAAAACTTTAAATGGTATATGGAAAGCTAGTTTGACTTTACCAAGAAGTATTAAAACAACTGAAGATATATTGCAAAATAATAATCATATAGAGATCTATAGAAGAATAAATGAGATGAATGTCTATAAGCAGCATATTTCTGCAAAGGAAGAATTACTATGGTGGGGAGTTATATATAATTCTAATCCTCATGCTTCTTTTTTTACTATTGATTGTTTTGGTTATGGTAGGCTTATACAAGATAAATTATTTACTATGTATATAAGACAAGATAATAATGTTTTTACAGGTGAGTATGATAAAGTTTTATATAATATGCTAAATGTTATAAATAATATGTATAACACAGGTGTTTTGCAAGGTACTGCCCATAAAAATAATCTTCAAACTACTAGGATTATTAATTGGAATGATAATTTTTATGATAAACTTGATGAATTTACTACAGATGCAAATTATTTTTGGCAAATTGATAAAAATAGAAAGTTAAATTTATATACATCACTAGGAATTGATAAAACATATTATGAAATAAATTCAGATATTAATGTAAATAAAACTTTATCTATTACCAGCAGTGGTGAAATTTATAATTATATAGTAGCTAAAAATACATATACAGATGATTCTGATATAGAACATAGTATAATAGCTGAAGCTAAAGATTTAAACTCTATATACAAGTATGGAGTTTTTTCTAAAGAATTAGTTGTAAATGATATAAGGTTACAAAGTACATTAGATAAATATGTAGAAGATGAACTAAATAAATGTAAAAATCCATTAATATCAATTTCTTTAAATGTATCTAATTGTGATACTTTTAATATTTTTGATGTTGATGTTGGTGATAATATTAGCTTGATTTTAAAAGAAATATCATTAAATACAGAGATAAAAATAATAGAGTTTACAATTGATTGTAAAACAGAAACTATGAATATAGAACTTGGAAATTGTATGTTTAGAGAAGAATCACCTAAAGTATATAGATTTTAAAGGAGGGGGAAAATGGTAAAGCTATATCCAGTTGAGTTTAATATAGATAATGAAGAAGCAACTAGATATTATGTTGAAGATGTTATACAAATGGATTCAAAAACTCATGTTGAAAAAACTATTTATGCTGATAGTTTTAGAGTTTCAGCATTAGATAGTCCAGATCTAAGTATAAATGTTAGTACTGGTCAATGTAGTTTTGAAGGAAAATTTCTAGCTTCTGATACTACTGAAAATATAAAAATAACTGCTAATACAACAACATTTAATAGATATGATTTAATTGTTGCTGATATGAGCACTGGAGAAATTAAAGCATTAAGAGGACAGCCAAGTGCAAATCCAACAATTCCAACAGCTAATAGAAATCAAATTCTATTAGCTAAAATTTTAGTTGGTTCACAAGTCCTTAGTATACAGCAAAGTAATATTGAAGATTTAAGATTTAAAACAAAGGAGCAATATAATATAGAAGCTTTAGATAGAACGGTATTTAATATTTTATCTAAACTTCAAGATAAGTTAGAAATTGTAGTATCTGAAACATTACCAGCTATAGCAGAAAGAAAACAAAATACTATCTACTGTAAAATAACAGATAAAGTGAATAGTGGTACTGGTGGAAATGTAACAATAAGGGTTAGTCCAAACTTAGGAATAAAAGTTTAAAAGGAGATAGAAAAATGGCAAAGAAAAAAGTTCAAATACAATTATTAAACGAAAAAACAGGAGCAGTTATAGAAGATGTAGATCCAGTTACTTCTGCCGATGCGGTTACCTTTACTGATGGGGAAACATTTCAACAAAAATATGATAGTGGAAAATTAAGAGGACAAACTGGAGCAACTGGCCCTAAAGGTGAAAGAGGACTACAAGGTGTTCAAGGCCCTGCAGGAGCTCAAGGGGCTCCAGGAGCAACAGGAGCTAAAGGTGCAAATGGAACAACATTTACGCCTTCGGTTAGTTCTGCAGGAGTTCTATCATGGAGTAATAATGGTGGCTTAAATAACCCAACTAGCGTTAACATTAAAGGCCCACAAGGAGAAAGAGGGGCTACTGGCCCACAAGGGCAACAAGGGGCTAAAGGAGATGCTGGGGCACAAGGGCCTAGAGGGTTACAAGGAGCAACTGGACCACAAGGGCCTAAAGGCGACAAAGGAGATACAGGTGAAACTGTTAGAGTAGGCAGCACTTACGACACGGCTCAACCAGTTAAATTATTTTTTAAATTAGTAACTTAAAAGGAGGGAAGTTTATGGCTATAAATAAAATAGAAATTCAAAGTGCAAATGGGGATATTTATTACCCACATACAAGTGCAGATGTAGTTAAATATAATAATAATACTGTTAGTGCATTTTTAAAGTTTTTAGATGATAAATTTAACAACTATTTACCTTTGGCTGGTGGGACTATAAGTGGAAATATATTATGCAAGACTAATAATTCATCAAAACTTGGTTCATCTACTGCAAGATTTCACACTATATATACAAGCACACTTGATTTAGGAAACTCTACTGGAGTGTATTCCACAGGGAATTATATATTAGCATTAATGTGTGGCAGACAACAAGCAGGAGAGGCAGGAGAAATATTCTTTAGCCATAATGGGACAACTTATCACTTTGAACCGAAATGGTCGGGAGATGTTGCATTAGCGCAAACAATTGGACTAGGTAGAAGTAATAGAAAATGGAGAGATGTATGGTCACACGCTGGTACTCTGCAAACATCTGATATTTCCATGAAAGAAAATATTAAAAAAGTAGTTTCAGAAGATGATGCGGCAATGACTAGAGAGATTTCTTCTGAAGAAGTGTCTAGTATATCTAGCGATTCTATATTAGAAGCCGTAAAAAGTATTCAGCCTATAACATTCAACTACAAAGGTTCGAGAGATATTATGCTTGTTGCGGAAGGCGATGAACAAGATGAATATGCTCAAGTTGGGAAACAGTTAGGTATATCTGCCCAAGAATTAGAAAAAATTGACCCTACTTTGTTCGAATATATTGGAGTCAAAACAGAAACCGTAAATGAAGCAGGTGAAAAGGTGCCAAGTTATTCCATTAAAACATTGGCTTATTCAAACATGATACTGGTTGCATTACAGGAAGAAATTAAATATAGAAATAAACAGATAGAAAATTTAGAAGAAAAAATAAAATTATTAGAAAAGAAAATTGACGCTTTAGCTTCTTAGGGGGGTGGTTAGAATGGCTAAAGATTTATCAAGTTTACCTAACTTCGTTGGCTCTCGTTCAGAAGAATATTTAAATTATATAGTTGGCAGAGCTACAGATTTAAATTCGCTTCCTGCGGCTGACTCTCGTATAGAAGAATACTTAGAATTTTTATGCTATAACGGTATAGGAAGTGGAGGAAATAATACTAATGCTTTAACAAGTGTTAGGTTATCTAGTGATGGGAATAGCTATGAATTTATTGATAGTTCTGGTGTTGTTAGAGGGACAATTAACTTTATGACGGCTCAGGAGGTTCAAACTATTAAAAATATATTTAATAGCTAATATATTTAGAATGGAGGGATTAAATGTCTATAGTCAATTTTGAACAACTCAACGAGATATTAGAGTCATCTTGGATTAAAACAAAAGAAAAAATAAAGGAAATTGCCGATGATTATGTTAGTAAAACATTGCCTAATAATGTCATTGGCGAAACTGTTTTCAACGATGGATATATTGAAGGTGCTACATTAAATCATTTCAATAATAAAAATTCACAAATGCACATAGGTAATGGGTCTGGTGATTGCTTTGGAGTTCCTAACAATTCAGTTAATGCTGGTGTTCATGTTGGCAGAATTGCATTAGCAGTAAATCCAAGTTTAGTTGTTGGGAGCAATGTAAATAGTGTTGTAGCATTAGCAGTTAGAAAAAGAAATAATGAAGTAATTGAAGTTATAACTCAAAATAGTCAAGCTAAAGTTTACAAAAATCCTTATAGAAGTATTACTGCCGATAAGATTATTTATATAGATATAAACAAAAAATTCAGCGAGGAAGTTTATTTCGTAATTGGGTGCAACGGACTTCTATGGAATACAGATACTCCACCAAGAGCCAATGTCTATGGGTCTAGTACAATACCAGCGGTTGGAGATAGTTTGACAATAGCAGACTACGGGTATTCGGGAAGATTTATCATTTTCACAGGCAAAACAAGTTTTGAAGAGCTTGTTAGTAAAAAAAATGATAGCGTAAGCAAAACAAAAGATAATATCTTAACTGGAAAAACAATTCTTCAAGATGGATATATAGACGGAGAATTATATTCATACAATAACCCTAACATTGCAGGGGCAGCAAACGGCAACAGTATATACTCTGGAACAAACAACAAAATCATACAGAGAAATCAACATGTTACTTCAATCATTATTGCTGTAAATAATGATTTAGAGTTAGGTGCGACAGTAACTGGAGTAAATATCGGTGTTGTAAGGCATAGCGATAATCAAGTTATGGAATATATTGTGCAAAACGGAACAGCTACAGTAGTTGAAAATAACTACCCACAAAGAATAGATGCTACTAAGGTTATTAACGTTATTGTAGACAAAAAATGGACAGAAGATGTTTATTTACTTGTAGGTGCGAATGGTATGCTTTGGGGTGAAGCAAGATATACACCTGGAGTTAGTACAGCTACAGGCGGAACTAGGTTGCCAAATGTAGGTAGTACAATCGGCAACTTGAATAGAACTAACTATGTAGGTAAAGTTATTGCTTTAGGAAGTAATATCAGTCTTAATACAATAACAAGCAAAGTTGATGTATCTGAAATCGGGAACGAAGCCAATAAAATACCTCGCGTTGGTACTAATGGCAAGTTAGACCCTAGTATATTACCAGCCGAACAGAACGGTGGAGTGCGTACTGTAAATGATAGATCACCTAATCAAAATGGTAATGTTACTGTACTGGCTGAACATATTAAATATACATCTGGAAATACAACAACTCTTAAAGCGGCTATAGATGGCAAACCTAACACTGTCAATGGACAAAGGCTTAATCCAAGCAATGGAGATATTGTATTGACTGGGGAGCATATAAAATATGTCAATGGACAAAATACAACTATCAAGCAAGCTATAGATGGTAAGCCAAATACAGTTAATGGACAAAGTCAAAATAATGGCAATATAACTGTATATGCAGATAATATTAATATTTCTAGCAGTAATTCTACAAAAATAAGTCAAGCTTTAGAAGAAGGTGTTAAAAAAAATCAAGACAATACATTCACAAAGCATAACGCTTTTAATGATTATAGTCCAACTGTTCATAGATTATTCACTAGAAAACATATCAATAGTCATGTTAACAACAGTAGTAATCTAGCAACATATCAACATAATAAGTATTTTGCACCTGTTAACGAAGTGTATACCGACAGAAATAAAAGAATTACTCATTTACTTCTACCCATCAGAGGTGCAAGTGTAGGGGAACAGATAGCAATAGATGTATTCGCATTTAATAATAATAAAAGACTTATTCAGTTAGGTACAGCAAAGAAATACCCTGTAGTAGATGAAGAAATCGCAGGTTGCAAATGTGTAAAAATCACTTTTGACATTGATTCTGGAACCAATGGGATAGGTTTTGGATTTATGATAATGTCAACTGGGGTTGGAGCTGTTTGTGTTCAAGGGGGTTCTAATGTGGCATGGACAAGTAATACACGTCCAACTGAAACAACTACATTAAATCCAAATGAGAACATATCATTCCCTTATAAAATCTGTTATGAAACTACATCTGAATTAGTAACTAGATTTGAATTAGAGAATGTTACTCAAATGTACCCAAAGACTCTAATCGGTGAAATGAAACAACTATCTTATGACTCAGGAAATAGTCTTGAAGATGGAACAAACACATGGCTAAAAGCAAACGGACAAGCTATTAATAGCAATGATTATCCCGAGCTTTATGAAAAATTCCATACATCTAAAACTAATGATGATATAGAAGTTTCTATTCCTTCCGTAGATAGTCAGTTTGGTTATTATTATATATGTGCAAAGTAGACTACTTATTATTTAAGTAGTCTTTTTATTATAAATAGAAAGGAAAGAGAAAAAGATGGACGTAAACTTTCTTAACGAAGTGATAAATACATTAGGCTTACCTGTTGCTGGGATAGCTGCTCTAGGTTGGTATATAAATAAAAAAGATAAAGAAAAGGCTGCTGTTGACGCAGAAATAAGAGAAAGAAATAACAAAGAGCGAGATATGCTTATCGCTTCTATAGAAAAAAACAGAATTGTAAACGAAAAGCTACTAGAAGCAAATAAAGAGCTTGCAGAAAGCAATAGATTGCTGATAAATGAATTTTCTATCAAAATAAATAGTATAGAACATAATGTCGTTGAAATCAAAGAACAAATAAGAATGTAAGGAGAAATTTATTATGAATATATCAGAAAGAGGACTTAATTTAATAAAATCTTTTGAGGGGTGTAGATTAAGCTCATATAAGTGTCCTTCAAATAAGTGGACTATAGGTTATGGTCATACACAAGGTGTATGTGAGGGTATGGTTATTACTCAAGAACAGGCAGATAAATTCTTATTTGAAGATGTTCAACGATTTGTTAATGCTGTTAATCAGTATCAAAGCAGATTTAACTTTAATCAAAATGAATATGACGCTTTAGTATCATTTACATACAACTGTGGAGAAGGTAGTTTACAAGCAGTTATGTCTTGTTGTAATACTAAGCAAGAAATAGCAGAAGAGTGCAAACTATATAATAGATCAAGTACTGGGCAAATTCTAAATGGGCTTGTAAGAAGAAGAGAAGAAGAATACAAGTTATTCATGAGTGAATCTAATAATAATACTAATAACAATGATGGATATTCTTATGCAGAAAAAGGGGAATACTTCTTCAATACAAGAGTTAAAATAAGAACAGCACCAAACTTAGATAATGCAAGTTTTACAGGAATATGCTATGATGCAGGGGAAAGCGTAGAATACCATACAGTACATAGAAATAAATGTGGGTACAACTGGATACAGTACAATAGGGGAAATGGGACACAAGGATATTGTGCAATAACGGATCTTGCAACAGGTGAAAGATTTGGACACGCAATTTAGGTAAACAAAAAAAGGCTGAAAGTAGAAAACATCTGCTTTTAGCCTTATTTTTTTATGTAAAAATAGCATGATATAAAGAATTATTCACTACATTATATTTTTTAACTTTGTGATAATAATTATATTATCTTTTTGTATTTCACAACTTAATATAGTGTTACTATCATTGCTCCAAATACTATTTATAGTAACTATCTCATTTTTGTAAATTGTTTCACCAATATTATTTGTTATATCATTTCTAACTCTTATTTTTAGATTTTCACATTTCATAATTAACCCTCTTAACGAACAATTATATCATTCCTAAAATCATTAGAAATAATACATGATTATTATACATTAAATTAAATAAAATTAAAGGCTGAAAGTAGAAAAAATCTGCTTTTAGCCTTATTTTTTTATGTAAAACTATTGACTATTTATACTACATGTAGTATAATATAATTGTAGAGAGGGGGAGGAAAAGTGATTAAAAAACTAAAAAAGCTTGATAAACTACTTGCGATAGTTATCAAGCTTATGATAAAAATAGCGATTATAAAAGAACTTATAGAAATAATTTTATAAAAGCTAACAACCACTAGAGGGGATTAATCCCCTCGCTAAAATAATACAATATTAATCACTTAAAATCAATATGAAGAATAATGTACCAGTATTAATTGTTAAAATAGTTTTCAAAATATTAGTAATTATAGCATTAGCATATTTAATAATAAAATTATAATTTAGGAGAATGGAGTATATGACAAAAGAATTAAAAAAGCAAACAATAGCAAATAAGAAATGGGAAGAAAAAAATAAAGAATATTCTAGTTACTTAAAAAGCAGATCATCAGCAAGAAGCTTCATAAAAAATAAAGCTACCCTAGAAGATTTGGAGCAGTTAGAAGAATTTATTAAAAAGAGAAGAGAGGAATTAAATAAATAACAATAAAAAAGCAGTTACTAAAATAAATTAGTAGCTGCTTTTTTGTTTTCTTAAATTATCAGGGAAAATACATATCTATTTATATTATTTATAAAATCAGTAGAAATAATACATGCTTATTATATATCAAATTAAATAGAAATAAAATATAAAATTAATAAATAGTAAGTAAATAAGAAACCTTTTAATAATAAAAATAATATCTATTTAACAGGTCAGAAATTGACCTTAATCTATACTTATGTTATCTATATCTATCTTATCTATATCTATCTTATCTATATTTATATATAACTACTAACATAGTTATAGTAGTGGTTAGTTTTTCACTTATAAAAAAATAAAAGCCTTAGATTTGTAATTCTAAGACTTTCTTTTTTCCCATTTAATATCATAACCAAGTATATCGGCAATTTCTAAAACTTCAGAGTATTTTAAAGATTCTCGTCTAATTTTATTGGATAAATTTTGCATAGTAAATTCAGTTCCTGTACGTTTGTTTAGTTCTTCAGCTACATCGGTTATGGTAAAACCATTAGATACGATATATCCTTTAATTTCATCTTTTAAAGCCATATATAAAGACCTCCTTATTAGTTAAATTATACTGTAGAATTTAAAATAAGTCAAAATTATTTAAAAATTGTAATATAAATTTAAATATAAGCATTGACTAATTAAACTTTATGGTTTAATATAAAATTGTTAAGTGAATTGTTAAACAAATTTAAATAAGGGAGGAAGCTACAATGAAAAATATACAATTCTTACAAATTGACTTTAATCTAATAACAGATACAAAAATCACATCAAATGAATTTAGAATATATGCATATCTATTAAGCTTATACAATGATAATAAAAAATGTAGCTATCCATCTTTAGAAACTATAGCAAATAAACTTAATATATCTTTAACAACAGTAAAAAAATCAATTAAAAGACTTACTGAATTAGGATATATGAAAATAGAAAAAAAGAAAACTGATAGAGGGTTTTTTAACACTTATACTTCATTCAAAAATATGATTAAGAAGAAGATTAATAAAAAATCATCTAAAAAAGCCAAAGCTAATAAAGTAACTCCAGTAGATCTTAAAGAGATAGAATTAATTTCAAATGAAACTGGCTTAGAAAAAGAAAAGGCAGAACAATTATTAAAAATTGCTGAACCTAAAAAGATACTTGAAGTTTATGAGTATGCAAAAAGTAGAGCAAAGAATTTATATAGTTTTATGTTTAAAGCTATAAAGGATAATTGGAATATACAAAGTGTTGTATCACAAGTATATGAAAATATAGAAGCTGGAAGAGGAAATTATATTTCTAACAATAAAAAAAGATTTACAAAGAAATTTTCTGAAGAAGAAATAAGAAAAGCTGAAGAGTTAGAAAATGATTTACTTGGTTGGTATTAATAGAAAAAATATAACTATAAGTAAATTAGGAGGTATATATGAAATACGATAATGTTCACGTTGGAGAAATTCAAAATTGGTTACCTAGTCCTATAGAGTATAAAGGTAAATTTTATATATATGACGAATGGTATTGTACCATTGATAAGTTAGTATTAATAATACATCGTACTTTTAAAGATGAAGTTATAGAAATATTTAATGAGAGTGATTATTTTTCTGTCATAGAACATCCAAAAGGAAAATATGAATTTGCATATATAGAATTGATTGATGATTAATTTAATTTGGTTGGTATTAATAGAAAATATAAATAGGAGATATATTTTAATGAGCATAGGAAGCAGAATAAGAGAAATTAAAAGATGTTTGCTTCATGAGAAAAATGAAGTTTTAAGAAAAATTTGGCTTTGTTTTAATAAACTGTTGAAATTTGATTAACCTCTATAAATATGGTTAT
>OGIU01000220.1_pt1 | contig 38571 bp, 54 predicted proteins | sample 1571791 | NCBI WGS metagenome assembly OGIU01 (sample SAMEA2582104, study PRJEB24529) | metagenome | biome: Human gut stool | place: China | collected 2011
TAATGAAGATAATACTGCTTTTGTCATATTCAAATAACGTTGATTTGGAACTTTCATGTCTGGTATACATATTACTGGAATATTAGCTGAATATGCTGCTTGAATTCCTGATTCACTATCTTCTAAAACTAAGCACTCTTCTGGATTTTCTGAAATTTTATCACAAGCTTTTAAGAAAATATCTGGGTTTGGTTTTCCTTTTTCAACCTCATTACCAAATGCAAATTCATCAAAGTATCCAACAATGTTATGCTGTCTCAATATTGTTAATGCTCTATCTCTTGTACTTGATGAAGCAATAGCAATTTTTAAATTGTTATCTTTTAAATACGTTAATAATTTTTTAACTCCAGTCTTTAAATCAATACCTTCATTAATAAACTTATCTTCAACTTTTAATACGTTCTCTAATCCTACCTCAACAGTCCACGGTAAATTATATGTATCTATTAAATTTGTAACATTCTTAACTTCTGTTTTTCCGCTAAAATTTTGAGCGTATTCTTCAATAGAAAAGCTATGTCCAAATTGGTTTAATATTTCTTTATAGATTTTATATGAAACTATCTCACTATCAATTAATAAACCATCTAAATCAAATATAACTGCTTTTATCATATATCTCTCCCCTTAAATACATCTATATATTAGTCAAACATTACTTGCCAATTTGGATTATTTTTAGCTTCAAAACACATTTCTATTTGTTTAGATGTAACCTTTTCTTCAGAAAGATTTGGAAGGTTTTCAACTAAAAAATAATCCATCTCTATAGTCTCTATATTTTCAATAAATTCTCCACCAGTAACTTCACATTCAACAAAAACCTTACACACTCCATAAGGATATAACGGTTTATTATGTTTATTTCTATCTTGAATAGCAATAACTCTTTTTGCAGTAACATCAAGCCCAGATTCTTCTTTTACTTCTTTTATAGTATTTGATTCTATTGATTCTAAAACATCTACCCAACCACCAGGTAGTGACCATAATCCGTTGTTCTCACGAACAAGTAATATTTTTTCATCTTTAAAAATTACTGCTCTAGTATCTAATTTAGGGGTCTGATAACCACTTTCATTACAGAATAAAGTTTTTATTTTATCAATAGGAATATCTGTTTTATAGCTTAACATTTCAGCTGCAATATTTCTTAATTGCTCATATCGTTCTTTATCATATATATCTTTTGTATATGTTAATCCACATTGTGCAATACTCTGTATCTCAATTGCCCATTTTAACCAAGGTTCTTTTAAAAATATATTATTCATAATATCACCATCCAAACTTTAGACTATATTATCTATATATTACTTTACATATTAATAATAGTTATCAATATATGAAAAAGTTTATACAACTATATTCTATAATTTAACGTAATATTCATTTTGCATAAAACTCATAGTTGCTATGTATGCATGTATAATTCGTATTATTAAACGCTATAAATTAAATTGTATAAATGTTAGAATATACATAAAGATAAAGAATACACCTAACTAAATGAGATAGCTATCAATTACTAAAGGGGTATACATCTTATATTTATGTACATAAGTTCCATTAATTTTAATTACAACTCTTATATTAGGAGGAACGTATTATGAAACACATGAAGGTCGCATTTTCTCATAAGGCACAATATTACTTTGGTCCTTTAGAAGGTCGTGCAAGTGTTGATTTAAGTCAAACTGATTTTACTGATATAGCAGCCATCGTCATTAGTGAAAATGATACTGCTATCTTAGAAAATGAAACTGTAAAATCCTTTGGCATCCCTATTTTTTTAGTGGTTTTTGATAATACTGTTGATATAGATCAATTCATGGGGAAAGTGGAACGTGTAATTGATGGTTCTAGTACAAACTTTGACTTGTATAAACGTCAAATAGAGGCTGCTGCAGATAAATATGAAGAATCTACATTGCCTCCATTCTTTAAAGCATTAGCAGATTATGTAGAAGAAGGTAATTCTCAATTTGATTGCCCAGGTCACCAAGGTGGTCAATTCTACTGTAAACATCCTGCAGGTCGTGCATTCTACGATTTCTACGGCGAAAACGTGTTCCGTTCTGACCTTTGTAATGCGGACGTTGCATTGGGTGACCTTTTAATCCATGAAGGCCCAGCCTGTGCAGCTCAACAACATGCAGCGCAAGTATATAATGCAGATAAAACTTATTTCGTATTAAATGGTACATCTTCATCCAATAAGGTTGTATTGAATGCTCTATTAACACCTGGCGATATCATTTTATATGATCGTAATAACCATAAATCTATTTGCCATGGCGCTCTTGTTATGGCTGGTGCAACACCTGTATACCTTGAAACAGCTCGTAACCCATTCGGTTCTATCGGCGGTATTTTGGAACACTGCTTTGACGAAAAATATATTCGTGAATTGATTGCTGAAAAAGATCCAGAAAAAGCAAAAGCTGAACGTCCTATTCGCTTGGCTGTTATCCAATTAGGTACATACGATGGTACTATTTACAATGCTCGTCAAGTTGTTGATAAAATTGGTCACCTTTGCGATTACATCTTCTTTGACTCCGCATGGGTTGGTTATGAACAATTTATCCCTATGATGAAAGATTGCAGCCCATTACTTTTGGAATTAGGTCCTAATGACCCAGGCGTATTGGTAACTCAATCCGTTCATAAACAACAAGCTGGTTTCTCTCAAACATCTCAAATCCATAAAAAAGATAAGCACGTTAAAGGTCAAGATCGTTATGTAAACCATAAACGTCTTAACAATGCATTTATGATGCATGCTTCTACATCTCCATTCTACCCATTATTCGCCGCACTTGACGTTAATGCGAAGATGCATGAAGGCGAAGCTGGTAAGAAGTTATGGATTGACTGTGTAGAAACAGTTATTGATGCTCGTAAAACTGTATTGAAACATTGTAAATATCTTCGTCCATTAGTACCTCCTGTTGTACATGGTAAAAAATGGGAAGATGGGGATACAAAAGCAATGGCTCAAGATGTGGAATACTTTGCGTTTGAACCAAATGCTAAATGGCACTCCTTCAAAGGCTACGGTAAAGGTCAATACTTTATCGATCCTTGCAAGTTCCAATTGATTACTCCTGGTATCGATGTAGAAACTGGTGAATACGAAGATTTCGGTATTCCTGCCAATATTCTTGCAAACTACTTACGTGAAAATGGTATCATTCCTGAAAAATGTGACTTGAACACAATTTTATTCTTGATGACACCAGCAGAATCCAAAACTAAGATGGATGATTTAGTAGCGCAATTGATTCGTTTCGAAGAATTAATTGAAGCCGATGCACCTATGCAAGATGTTTTACCATCGATTTACTATGCTAATATCGATAAGTATAAAGGCTATCATATCCGTCAATTATGCCAAGAAATGCATGATTTCTACAAAGATAGACAAGTTAGTACATTACAAGAACGCTTGTTCTTACATGACTACTTCCCAGAATATGTATTGAATCCTCAAGATGCAAACTTTGAATTCCAACGTGGTAAAGGCGAACTAGTACCATTAGATGAAGCTGAAGGCCGCATTGCTCTTGAAGGCGCTCTTCCTTATCCTCCTGGGGTATTGTGTGTACAACCTGGTGAACGTTGGTCCAAGACTGCTTGTGATTACTTCTTAGCACTACAAGAAGGCATTAATAAGTTACCTGGCTTTGCTCCTGAAATTCAAGGTGTATACATTACACCACAACCAGATGGAACTAAAAAAGCATATGGTTATGTATTGAAAAAAGAATTTGAAAAATAACACTATTGTGTGCCGTCAGAGTTTCTCTGACGGCGCCACAATCAATAAAAAGGTGGTAAAACTATGAGTACAGGCAAAAATAAGATGTCCGTATTGCAGCTGACAATTTTAACAGCTGTAAATATGATGGGCTCCGGTATTATCATGTTGCCAACAAAGTTGGCACAGGTAGGTGCTCTTTCAATCGTATCTTGGTTGATCACAGCCGTAGGCTCCATGTGTTTGGCATACGCATTTGCTAAATGTGGTATGTATGGACGCAAAGGTGGCGGCATGGGTGGTTATGCTGAATATTCCTTCGGTAAAGCAGGGAACTTTATGGCAAACTATACCTATGGTGTATCTCTTTTGATTGCTAATATTGCAATTGCTATTTCCGCTGTAGGGTATGCAGCAACCTTTGCTGATGCAACATTAACACCATTAATGACTGGTATTTATACAATTTTCACGTTATGGCTTGCAACAGTATTGAACTTTGGTGGTGCTAGTATTACAGGTCGTGTATCCAGCTTTACTGTATGGGGCGTTATTGCACCAGTACTTGTAATTAGTACTGTAGGTTGGGCATATTTCTCCGCAGATATGTATGTGGCAAACTGGAATGTCAACAACATGCCATTTGGCGAAGCTGCTACAAACTCCATCGCCATGACATTGTGGGCTTTCCTTGGCCTAGAATCCGCATGTGCTAATGCTGATGCTGTAGATAATCCAGAAAAGAATGTACCAAAAGCCGTTCTTGGTGGCACATTAGGCGCTGCTGCGATTTATATCATTTCTACTAATATGATGTTTGGTATCGTACCAGCTAGCGAACTCGTTAATAGTAACGCACCATTCGGTCTAGCGTTCGCATCCATGTTCAATGGTACAGTTGGTAAAATCGTTATGGGCCTTATGGTTATGTCTTGCTTCGGTTCCTTGCTTGGTTGGCAGTTCACGATTGCGAATGTATTTAAAGGTGCCGCTGACGAAGGTTACTTCCCTAAATTGTTCAGTAAAATTACATCTAAAGATGCTCCAGTAGTTGGTATGGTGACAATTACTATCTTGCAATCCTTTATGAGTTTGATGACAATTAGTCCTTCCTTAAGTGAACAATTCGAAACATTGGTTAACTTGGCCGTTGTAACGAATATTATTCCTTATCTATTATCCATGGGTGCCGTTATCGTATTGATGAAAGCTGCAAAACGTGCTGGTAGTGAACTTAAAGGAACGACATTCATCGCCTTTATCGGTTCCTTATATAGCTTATATGCATTGTATGCATCTGGTTTTGAAGCTATGACATACGGTTCTATTGTAACCTTTGCAGGTTGGACATTATACGGTTTCGTATCCGATCGTTTTGATTTAGAACATAATATTGGTAAATAGTACCATTAAGCTATTGTTATAAGAACTTTGGCGATACTATCTCCTTTGAATAGTCCTCTGCTATTAGAAGTATAGAATTCTAATAGTGGGGGGCTATTTTGTGTGATTTTAAAAATACTCAATATTAGAGTATAATAAAATAATATAGGTATAAAAGGGGGTAATTATGGATATATTAGCTGCAAGGCGTTCCATAGAACAACGATTACTAAAGCAATCCGTTGCATTAATGTCGTTGGTGGCCGTTAGTGGTACTATTATGGGTGTAATTACTGGTTCTAGTGCCGTATTATTAGATGGTATATTTTCATTCATCGATGTAATCATTAAGATTATGATGCTTATGACGGCCAAATTGGTAGCGCGCGAAACAAGTAAACGGTTCCAGTTTGGATATTGGCAATTTGAGCCTCTTGTGCTCGTTGTGGAAGGATTTTTTATCCTATTGATTGTATTATACGCATTGATTAGTGGTATAGGGGATTTACTAAATGGTGGTCGCCACGTTGATTTCGGTATAGCTATTTACTATGCTATTTTCTTTACTATAGCCGATACAGCATATTATTTTTATGTACATCGCATTAATAAAAGTTTACAATCGAATCTAATCAAGTTTGATAATGTGAGCTGGTCTGTTGACGCGTGGCTTGAGGCAGCCATCCTCATCAGCTTTATAGCTGCTATCTTGTTAGAGGATACATCATACAGTTATTTGGCGGTATATATTGACCCTATCGTTTTGATTGTACTAGCTTTGCAAATGACACCATCTGTTATTAAGATTATTGTACCTTCTACAAAACAAATCTTGGGATGGGCGCCTTCATCCTTGCATGATGAGGTACAAGAAATCATGGATCGCTTTATGGAAAAATATTCATTTAAGGATTATGTGACGAGTGTACAGGCTTATGGTAACTCGCGCATCATAGAGATTGATATTCTAGTGCCAAAGAAGTTTCCTTATCAAACAATAGCAGAACTTGATCGTATTCGAAATGAAATAGATGAAGAAATCGGCGGTAATCCCACAGAGAAATGGGTCACTATTTCCTTCACTGCCACACGTAAATGGATGGCTAAGGATTATCTTCTCGATGAAGAAGATGATGAATAATGCTATATTTTATGGTATACTTAAATGTATTAAAAATAACTTAAACAATCCTTATGTTTACTGGTGTTTTTAAGATTTCGTCATATAATCGTCAAAAAAATTAGCCAAAAATATTTACCACCTTTTCGGCGGCTTTTCTTCTCATTTCATCTGTATAGTGGATGTAATTATTTATAACAGTATCTACAGTATCACCCAATAGGCTTGCTACTGTCTTAATATCTACATTATTTGACAGTAGCGTTGTAGCGTAAGTATGACGAAAGGAATGCATAGATTTATCTTTCACATAATAACTTAATACTGTATTAGCACGGCTTGACCGATTATCCTTGAAAGGGAATAATCTATCTTGCACTGAATGTACTTTATAGTTTTCTAAAATGCTACATAATACAGGTGGAATAGGTATTTTTCTGATACTATTCTTTGATTTTGTGAAAGCATATCCATAGCTATTATCTCTTAATCGGGTCCATTGTTTATCAATCAATATGACTTGGTTTTCTAAATCTATATCACACCAGTTAATAGCGATAATTTCTCCGTATCTAGCCCCAGTGTATCGTGCAACCATGAACATGACATAATACATATAGTGTTTTTCTTTCATGCGTTCTAGGTCGTTTAACTCAATTTCAGTAAACACCTTTAAATCCTTTACCTTTCTTTCTTTGATTGGTTTGATTGATATACAAGGGTTATTGCGAATAATACGATACGGATCAATAGCATAATTAAATACTGCTTTTAAAACTCGACTACACAAATTTATTGTTTGTGCTGAATAATTGCTGTTATTGTATTCTTGCATGATTTGGTGTTTGGTGATTTGCGGAATAGGTTTATCAAATAATGCAGATACAACATTTAATGCGTTTCGATACGCTATAGTAGTATTGTAAGTGATATCTATTTTTTCGCTTATGTATAATTCAAATAATTCAATAAGAGTAACATTTTTTAGACTATCATCAAGCGGATTGGTGATAGTCTTTTTTAGGTTATCGACTATTTCTTGGCCATAAAGTTTAGCATCTCTTTGTGTAGCAAAACCCTGTTTAGATTTCTGTTTCCATTTATAGCCATCCTTATAGCTAACTATAATCTGATACCCTTTATCCTTTTTTCTGATAGTGAAATTGTATTGCATAATTCACCTCATATGATGTGTGTGTAAAAGTTTATACCCTCTACATCGTCAAATTGCCTTGCATGAGCCATACGCTCGATTAAATCAACATTAGCGGTGTTGTACATATCATCATGTATGATATGACCTAATTCATGTAGTATTCCTTGTCTTTGTACATCTCGTGGCTTATTGCTATTAACTAGGATTGTATATGTTCCGTCATCATTTAACTTTAATATTGCAATTTGTGTTTTCCGTAGCTTTATGTAAATCAAATTGATATTCATACTATCATCCCCTTATAGGGTTATTGTACAAAGTAGTATGTGTATAAAATTTCTCATACGTTAGTTAATTAATGATCTTAAATTGATATTAGAAATACTACTTTCGATATCCATTAATTTAAAATTAATGCTATCTAAAAATTGATTGATAGATGCTATGTTGCTTGTATTCGTTGCTACATTATCTTTTAATACATCAATATCAGATAAGTCATGACTTGATAATTCCTGTTCGATTGTTTTAATTCTGTTATCCAAATTATTGATTGTACTATCAGCATCTAAATTAGCAACAGTGTTTGATAGTCTATCTATTTTCATTGTTAAATTATATGTATAAGCTGCTTGACCTATAACAACTAAAATTAGAATGATTAATAGTGCATATCCTTTTTTATTCATAGTAAATTCCTTTTTATAATTGGTTTTATCGTGGGTAATTAAAATACATATGATAAGATTTATAGAATATATACATTGCTACTTGATATGAGGGAGAAAAAAGTATCGCTTTACCTGAAATGGAATTATCAAATTGATGTGATAATGGTTTGGAACTAAGCATATTACCATTAAAGTCATAAAAAACAAATGTATTAGCTTTCCATCTTACTCCAGTATCATTCGATACCTCTTTAACTATCTCATCTACATCCTTATATTTATGGGACAGTTTTTCTATACTTCTTTCGTAATTGTAAAAAGAGGTTTGATTTGTTTCTACAATAATGTTTCGGTCATACCACACTGAATATATAGTAGCGTTAATAGCGTAATAAGGCGGATTATATCTTGTTACAGAAATTGCTGAATTATCTACGTATGCTTCACGTGTTTCGTCCGAGTATACTAATTTGAATTGACTTGGATTATTACGGATTTCGTTTATAGAAATTGCATTGATATGTAACGGAATAAGTATCATGCAAATTAAAATTATCAACCTATTCATAGTTATTTGCCCTCTCTCTTTTTTAACATTTCAATTGTATTAAGAACAAAATCTATATCATCTTTTGACATGTCTTTACTAGCATCAAACAATAGTCTTAAATCTGGATTATCTTTTACGGCTTGTGCGTATTCTGATACAACTGGATCTAAATAGTATGGTGTTTCAATTTCATCTTTCCCATATAGTGTATCAATATTTATATTAAAATAATCAGCTATAGCTTCTAATATTTCAAAACTAGGTTTTCTTCTACCTTGCTCGTACATACCTACTAGACTAGGTGATACATCTATATAGTTTGCCAATTCTTTTTGAGAAATTCCTTTTGATTTTCTTAATTCTATCAATCTTTTAGCAAATGTCATTTTTTACACCGCCTTATATAAATATATACTTCTATGTTTTTATTATCACACAAAGTGAAGAAAAATTCAACGAAAACTACACTTTAAGTGTTGACATATTTTTGATTATGTACTACACTATGAGTGTAGCAAGAAGAGAGGTGATGAAATATTGAATACAGATATTATCGCTACACGATTAGTAGAATTAAGAAATTCAAAAAACTTAACACAAAGTGAACTAGCAATTAAAGTTGGTGTAGCACCTACATCGATTGCCATGTATGAAGCAGGGAAGCGTATTCCACGTGATGAAGTTAAAGTAAGATTGGCAAAAGTATTTGGGAAATCAGTGCAGTCAATTTTTTTTGCTAAGTAATTACACTTAGAGTGTAGGAAAGGACAAAATGCTAGTACAAAATCAAACGGATCTAAAACTAGCTAACAAACGATACGGACAAACACCAACAAGATTTGGATGGGCGGGTCGAAATGACGAGTATGGCCAATACTGGCGAAAACTCATCAAATCAAAATGGCCTAAACGTAATCAATCAAGATGGAATAAGAAAGTTATTCTATCTTGGGTAAAGTTAGCTAGAACTGCTGATTTACACGCAAGGAATGAAAAGCGATGGAGAGCCTAGTTTATACAGTATCAGAAGTGGCAAAACTTCTGAAATGCAAAGAAACAAGTGTATACAACATGAGGGATAAAGGCACACTTCATCAATTAAAAGGAGTAGCTGGAGTTAGGTTCAGCAAAAAGGAAGTTGAAAGCCTTGTAGGACTTGATGATGAGTATACACCGATAGCATATCGGAAGTTGAAAGTAGAGGTAGAAAAACTACAACAGGAAAACAATCGTTTGAAAAGTGAAATTAAAAAAATCACCAGCCAAATGCTAGTGATAATAGGTAATGAGTTATGAAATTGATTTGGTTGATAAGAGTAGTGGCCTTTTTGATGGTAGCTGGAACAATAGGTTCAGTAGAAATCGATAGAATTGATTTCTATACTGCATTCCTTCAAGTTGCCCTAGGGTTCGCACTACTAATATTGAGTAACTTTTGGGCAAGAGAAATAAAAAAAGCACGCTAGGCCGTAGGAAAGCAAGCGTGCTAGTAGAGAGTATGTCTTATATCTCTACTTGTATTGTAGCACAAGGAGAAATTGAATGCCAAGTTTATATGAATTGAGTAAAGATTATAAAGAATTACAAGCAATGCTGGAAGTAGCGGAAACAGATGAGGATATGGAAGCAATTCAAAATACTTTGGATATGCTAGATTGCAGCATTGATGAAAAAATCGAAAATACTGCAATGTTTATACGAAATCTAAAGGGTGATATTCAAGCGTTTAAAGATGAAGCAAAACGGATGCAGGCAAAAGCTAAGACTTTAGAAAACATGACAGAACGATTGAAAAATAACATTGATCATGTCATGAAAGAAAACCAACTAACAGAAAAGAAAGTAGGACAATTCAAATGCTACTACAAAGCAAGCGAAACAGTAGAGATTGATAATTTGGATGCATTGCCTGATGAATTTAGAAAAGTAACAATCACAGCTGATAAGGTGGCAATCAAAAAAGCTATCAAGAACGAACAAGAAGTAGCTGGTGCAAGAATTGAAACACACATGAATTTACAGATTGGTTAGGTGAATGATGAAGTTTAGAGAATTAAAAGCAAGTGAAATAGATTGCAGAATACAGTCTATAGGGCAAAACAAAACAAAAGCGATTGGAGCAACAATTCTTTTATACAAAGATGCACGTGTTGATATGAATATCCTTGATGAAACTGTAGGTGCTATGAATTGGCAACGTGGACATTCTGTTATCGATGGTAATTTGTATTGTACGATTTCAATTTGGGATGAAACAAAAGAGCAATGGGTTACTAAAAGTGATGTAGGCACAGAAAGTAACACAGAGAAAGAAAAAGGACAAGCATCTGATAGCTTTAAAAGAGCAGGTTTTAATTGGGGTATTGGTAGGGAACTATACACCGCACCATTTGTATATATAACATTACAAGATGGCGAATGGTACGAGGGCAGAGATGGTAAACCTAAATCAAACGCTAAATTCAAAGTAAAAGACATTGCATATGACGAAAACAGAAATATTGTGAAATTGGTTATTGTAGATAACAGAGGGAAAGTGCGTTATTCATTTGGAGAAAACACGCAACAACAAACACAAGAAACTGTATATAACTGGAACTCATTAAAAACTAGAGCTGTACAAGGCGGTATTAGTGAAGATGAGTTAAAACGCTACTTGAAAGATACGTTGAAAGTAGCTGGAACAGATAGCATGACACAAGAACACTACCAACAAGCATTTAATTGGGTAAACGCTCAAAGGTACGCTAAACGATGAAGTGGACAACAAATAACATCGAGCTGTTACGTTCGCCATTAGGTGTAATGGTAGTAATACCAGCACCACATGACAATGATTTATCGAAAATTTCTACTGATAAAGAATACACAGTAGAAATTAAAAGAAAATCTAAAAGCCGTAGTCTTAACTCAAATAGCTATGCTTGGATTTTATGCCAACGCATAGCAGATGAATTAAGCAAAAACGGATACATATCAAAAGAAGCTGTGTATCGGAGAGCTATTAAAGATTGTGGCCATTTTACATACGTTCCAGTACGTGAGGATGCAATCGAACGCTACATTCAAATATGGCAAGCACACGGAATAGGGTGGATAGCCGAAGATGCAGGCGAATGTAAAAGCATCAAAGGCTATCACAATATCATGTGTTACCACGGCTCGTCAGTATATACAGTTACAGAAATGCAAAGACTGATTGATTGCTTGGTTGATGAGTGCAACCAGCTTGGAATAAAACTTGATGATAGCGATTACATTCAATCTCTAGTTAGGGAGTGGAGGAATGAACAAGAAAAAAAGACTTGATGATAAACTCTACAAAATCACAAGACCGAAAGCTATCGAACGAGATAGTATAGATGGCTATCCATGTTGCGTAATATGTGGCGCACCTGCAACGGAAGTGCATCACATATTGCCTAGGGGTAGAGGTGGAACAAGCGAATTAACCAATCTAGCATGCTTGTGCAGATATTGCCATAACAATTTAGCACATGGAGTATTTGCCAAAGAAACAAAAAGTAAGCTAGAAGCGATCATTGAAGAAAGGACAGATAAATATGAACGAGTTAATAATGATTAGAGCATACGTAGAAAATCGCATTGAATATTACAAAAAAGACCAAAACAGTAATACGTTTAATAATCGGATAATCTCAGAACTAGACGCAATTTATGCAATGGTTAATAGCGTATTAGATGCAGAAGAAAATGAAGCGGATGAAATTGCTAGTGTGTTAGCACGAATTGCATTACTAGGTAAGCCATTAAGTGAAGATGAGTTTATCGAAACGCTAAACAAGGACTAGCCTATGAGCGATAACAAAAAGTATTACTATCTACGGCTGAAAGATAATTTCTTTGACAGTGATGAGTTGAAGATACTAGAAAGCATGAAAGATGGCTATTTGTACAGTAATATTCTTTTAAAACTTTATCTACGAAGTCTAAAGAATGATGGAAAGTTGGTGGTTAATGATCGCATTCCATACAACGCAGAAATGCTGGCAAGTGTAACTGGACACCAAATAGGAACAGTTAAACAAGCATTATCAATCTTCAAGGACTTAGGACTAATCGATGTACTAGAAAATGGTGCTATCTATATGTTGGATATTCAAAATTTCATTGGTAAAGGTAGTAGTGAAGCCGATAGAAAGCGTGAATATAGACAACGAATAGAAACAGATAGGACAAATGTCCAGACAAAAGTCCGACAAATCTCCGAGAAATATCCACCAGAGATAGAGAAAGATATAGAGAAAGATATAGAGCTATATAAAGAGAAAGATATAGATATAGATACTCTATCTTTATGTGAGCAAAAATCTCTAATTCACGATGTATGGGAAGATGCTTTTGATTTGATAACTGCAAACGTAAAAAAATCACTAGATGATTTTGTAGATGAATATGGGGCAGTAATAACAAAACAAGCTATTCTTGATGCCAAAAAACAAGGTAAATCTCATATCAAGTATGTTGAAGGTGTTTTAAAAAATAAGATGCTTGAAGAAAATATTCCTGCAAACAATCCGAAAAGAAAGCGATTTGTTAAACCAACTCTATCCGAGATTGAGCAGTATTGTATTGAAAGAAAAAACAATGTAAATGCTGAACAATTCTTTGATTATTACGAGAGTAATGGGTGGAAAGTCGGAAAAAATTCTATGAAAGATTGGAAAGCAGCAGTCAGAACTTGGGAGCGTAGCGAATATAGAAAACCTAACTCTAAAAAGAATAGCAAGGAAGATGCAATCAACGTAGTTAATAACTTGATGAATAAGTTAGGGGGTGTAGAAACTGAACAACCAACAACAGACTTTGAAAGCACTATCGATGTTACAGATAGCGTGGTCTACTGATATGTCAGAACAACGTATGCTGCTATATGTCAATATGCTTAGTGATGTTAACCCTGTTACTTTAGAACAGGCCATAGCTAACTTGATTAATAAATGTAAATTTCTACCAACAATTGCAGAAATTCGTGAGGAGTGTTCCGCATTAAGTGCATATGTGAATATGCATGATGAAGTAGAAACCGCACAAACTGCATGGGAGCAAGTAATAAGAACAGTAGGCACTTATGGATATGACAACGGAAAAGAGCATTTAGATGGAATAACCTTAACGGCTGCAAGGGTGATATGGTCATCCTTCGACCCTAGAATGGGCCATGAATATAATGAGGCAAGTTGCAGGGCACAGTTTATTAAATGTTATGAGCAATTAATAGATCGTGAGAAACACCGCCAAAGAATGGCTAATTCAATCAAAGACAATCATTTGTTGCTGAAAGCTAGAGAAAAGGCACAGCATGATAAGGCCTTAATAAGTGCAGGTCAAAAGCAAATTGAAATGACAAGCACAGGCAACTTGGTCGAGGTGGCAAAAAAACCTGTAGATGTCATGAAAGTGTTAGAGGAAAGCAAGATATCAGATAAAGCGAAAGCACTCATAAAAGGTGCAATAGGGGGATAAATGAAAGAAATGGTGAAAGAGTTTGATGTAAGCGCGAATGTAAATTTCAATGTTAGCTTTCAAATGCTGGCTAATAATGAGGCACAAGCACTAACTAAAATTGAAAACTTGCTTGAGATTATACGGAACGAGGCAACAGTCGATTGCCATATTCATCCTAACTACGATGTGTACGTGGATGAAGTCGAAGCAAGACTAAATCATCTTAGTTACTGAAAATCAATTTAAAAGCCCTGTAAGGCAAGTTTATTTTACGGACGATAAATCATAAGGGCGAAATAGTAGAAGTGGTAAAATGAACGAATTTGCCACGTAGAATTAAAAAATAGAAAGGGAATTATATATGAATAGTGTTCAATTATTAGGAAATTTAGCACGAGATGCGGAATTGAGATTTACACAAAGTGGGAGAGCGGTGGCAACTTTCACAGTAGCTGCAACGAATACCTACGTTGACAGTACAACCAACGAAACAAAAGAACAAACTGCTTTCATCAATTGCGTAGCATGGGGCAAGACTGGGGAAGCGGTTGGGAATTGCAAGAAAGGAGATAGATTGCTTGTAAACGGACGCATTCAAACACGTTCCTATGAGGACAGCAACGGACAAAAGAAATATGTAACCGAGGTAGTTGCTGATTTCGTAGGACGAAATTTAGATGGCGAATTTGATAGTGGTAGTAATTTTGATAGTTTTGATAACACAAACCCAAATGAAAATATTCCGTTTTAAGAGGTGATAATATGAAAGAATTTAAAATTACTGGTTATGTAAAAATTGGCTTTTCAAAAATTGTAGAGTGTAAAAGTTACGAAACAGCCATACAACAAGCTAATGCAATTGAACTTACAGATGATGTAGATGAGTGTGATTTGAATTATTGGTATGACGAAGTGGAAGTTGAAGAAGTGGAAGAGTTAGAGGAGTAGCCATGCTAGTAAAAGACGAAACAAAATATTGCTGGGTTGATAACGGAAAAGCTGGCGAACCGCAAGATAGTATTAAAGATGCAATAGCGGATTATTTAGAATACATCAGTTATTTTGGCGATGTTGCTAGCAATCGTGATATTGAATGGGTATGTGTTGGACACCCTTGTTATTACGTTCCAAAGATTGATAGTGAACGAGTACTTTGGAATTTAATTGAATATGATATGGATGACGAAATTAAAGAATGGTCGGACGATTACTTGAACGATGTAAAGAAAGAGCATATTGACGAACTAAGCGAAGAACTAACAAAAGTATTCCGAGCATGGGAGAAGAAATATGGGTTCGAAAATAATGCATTTGTGGTTTTTGAAACAAAGAAATACAGTATTGGTGATTACATCGACAAATATGGGTATTGATTATGAAAGTACCATGTAAGGGATGTGAATTTCGAGAAATAGCATGTCATGTAACATGCCCTATGTATCGGATGTACAAGAAGAACAAAGAAAAAGAAATGAAGTGTAATGTGATGCGTAACGATACCGATACATACATAGTTAATAACGCAAAGAAAATTAGACATAAAATGCGTAAAGCTAAATATGGATGTTGCGTAAATGATTAGAGGTTAGTAGGTGCGTGTATGGATGAAAAAGATATTCAATATGTTCTTGGTAGACACTTATTTCGTAAAAAAATATGCATACCAAACGTGAGCATGTATTGTCCCGGAAGAACTGAATATGAAGCCGATTTCATATATTTTGATTTAAAAAAACAATACCTAACAGAAGTCGAAATCAAAACAGATATTCATGATTTTAGGAGAGATTTTAAAAAGAAACGATACCATGATTGTAAAAATGTAAAGTACTTGTATTATGCAATGCCCAGAAGTTTGTATGAAGAAAATAGAAATGAGATCAATTTCTTTCTTAAAGATGCAGGGTTGATTTTGATTGATGAAATAGATACAGATGATTTCAGAGGTAATATATACGAGTTTGGCGGATTTGTAAGACGTGCTAAGGCTAGAGATGATTGGTATGAATTAAGTCCTACAGGGCTAATGCATTATTTACGAATTGGATGTATGAAATGGGTGAATAGATAATGCCAATAAACAGTAAAGACAAAGGAAAACGTGGCGAACGAATGTGGCGTGATGTGTGTAGGTTGCATGGGTTCGATAAAGTACGTAGAACTGCACAATATTGTGGTAATACAGGTGATGCAGCTGATTGTATAGGGTTACCAAATATCCATCAAGAGGTTAAGTGTGTAGAAAGGTTAAATGTATATGGTGCATACAATCAAGCGAGCAGGGATGCAAAAGTAGCTGGCAAAGGCGAAATACCTATAGTTGCATGGAAAAGAAAGTATAAGCCATTTTTAGTAGTGATGAGTGCGGATGATTTTTTCCGCATATATAGAGAAAGTGAATGGAGCGAAGAACGTAATGGAACAAATGAAAGTGAAATTGGTTAATGAATACGCACAACTACCAACAAGAGGTAGTGAAGATGCAGCTGGGTTAGACCTATATTGCCCGTTTCACATCAAAGTGCCTGCAGATAGTCAAAAGAAAATACCACTAGGGGTGGCGGTGGAAATACCGAAAGGTCATATGGGTTTACTTGTGCCACGAAGTAGCATGAGTAAAACACCATTGAGATGTGCTAATAGCGTAGGGATAATCGATGAAGATTATAGAGGTGAGTTGAGCATCGTGTATGAGAATGTATCGTGTAAAGATTATGAAATAGCACGAGGTGATCGCATAGCACAATTAATCATCGTACCAATCGCAGTTGTTGATGTAGAAGAAGCACAAACACTCAGCGAAACAGAACGTGGCGATGGTGGATATGGTAGTACTGGCAAATAAAAAGACAGTAAATAGACAGAAAAGACAGTAGATAGACAGAAAGTAGACAGTAAAAGGAGAAAACAAATATGAATAAATTAATGTTAGCAACAATGATTATGGGTGTAATTGGTGGTAATGTATTTGCAAATGGTGTTGTTACAGGGCCAGTAGAGCCTAACACACAAGCACCAGTAGTAAGCGGTTACAATTCTGTAGCCGTAGGGGCGAATACAGTAGTTACAGGCACAAATACAATTGCAATTGGCCGTGATAATAAAGCAACAGGAAATGATAGCGTTGTAATCGGTGGTGGCAACGGAACAATTGAAGCTGATCAAGCAAGCGTAATTGGGTACAACAACTATGTGGGGAACAATAAAGAACAAACTGTATTAGGTGCTAACAATACAGTAGATAATCAAGGGGCGGTAGTAGTAGGTACACATAGCGTAGTGCGTGGTATTGATGCGGTAGTCATTGGTAACAATGCATCAGCACCTATTCAAAATTCCGTAGCGATTGGAACGAACAGTCAAACGGATAACCCTGTAGGTGTTCGACAAGTTGTATTAAATGGGGTAACACATGTGTTTGCAGGTGAAAGTCCTAATAGCGTAGTATCCTTTGGCAGTAAAAAAAGCGATACATATAGTGGAATTAGTAACTACAACAGACAATTACATAATGTAAGTGCTGGCCGTGTTGACCCTAGCAGTTTAGATGCGGTAAACGGCAGTCAACTGTTCGCAGCGTATGACGAAATTGAAACAAACGGAACACATATTGCCAAACTTCAAAAAGATGTGAACTGTTTAGACAAACGAGTTACACGAAATACTACGAATATCTCTAATTTGACCTCTAAGGTTGATAATGGATTTACAACGATTAATAACACTCTAAACGCTACAAACGAGCGTGTTGGGCAAAATAGCCAAGCCATTTTGAACAATACGGATAGAATTAATAGCCATGAAACACGTATTACGGATTTAGAACGTAATACAGTAGGTCAAATCTCAAACGTGATGCATGAAGTGGCAAAAGCTGGTGCATCTAATGCAGCATTAAGTGCGTTGCATTATCTAGGCTACAATTCCGATGATAAATTAACATTTGCAGTTGGCTACGGCCACTACAAAAACGCAAATGATGTAGCAGTTGGTGCATTTTATGCACCAACTGAGCATGTAATGTTTAGCTTGGGTGCTACCTTAGCCAACAAAATGATTAATGCAGGTGTATCTTTTAGACTTGGTAAAGGTTCTGAATATGAGTTAAACCATAAAGGTAAAATCAAACAACTTGAAGAACTGGTAAATCAATTAGTAGCAGAAGTAGAAACATTGAAAGCGAATAAATAATGAATGAGATTGAACGAGATATAAAAAGAATAAATATTGAATGTGAATTTGCAAGGTTAGAAAATGAACGTAGAATATCAAGACTTGAAATGGCAAGACATTTAGCGATGCTTGATGCAGAACGAAAGTGTAGAAATGAAAATTTGTTTACGCTTTTATCAACAGGTGCATTGATATGGGCGTTCGTATTATTGATTTGTATAACAATGAAGTTGTTGTTGGGTGAATAGTATGTGTACACCAATAAGAAAGTATACAGGTGATATAGACCAACTACAAATAAGAACAAAAGACTTCAAAGCAATGGCTAATAGGGATGCAGAAAATAATAGAAAGGCAATCCGATTTGCACAAGAGTTATTTTTCAATGCGATCATGGGTGTATCGCTAGTAGCATTGATATTTGGATTTGTGATTTTAGTTAAAGTGTTGATTGGATAAGATATAGGCGGTGAAATATCCGCCTTATCATAAGAGGTTAATATGAATATTTTTAGAAATTTTACGGAAAAACCAACAGCCGAAATAATGGATGGTATATGTTGCGCTTTAACCATAATACATGGTGATGATGTGTATAAACCGATAATTAGAAGAGAATACAATTGTCTAGTTGCTGAATATCATATAAATGGTGTTGTTGTTGGTATCATGATGAGTATTCTGGAACTAAAAGAAAGAAAAATATCATTAGAGGAGTATGCGAGAACCATACGAAAAAAAGCGCTTATTGAATATGTTGATCGCGTTGAAAGTGAGCGTAAAAAAGAATGGAATGATGCGTTAAATCGATGGAAAGAAACACAAGGTGATAACAAATGTTAGGTTATAGCGGATATACAGAACATTCTGATTATTACATAGCACCTCATGATACATGGGAAAGTGCATTTGAATTTCTAAAGCAACTGGCTTGTGAAAGTGGCGATAATGAATTTTGTATCGGTGAGGTGCATCAAACAAGCGTGTTAGAGTTTGGAAATATAAAATGGTACAAATGGAATGAAGATAAAGGAGAATGGATACAGTATGATTAAGCGTTATAAAAAGAAACCAGTTGTGATTGAAGCAATACAGTATACGCGAAAAAATACGGAAGAGTGTGTGAAATTTTGCGGAAAAAACTTTATATGTTTCAATGAAAACGAAATTCTCATTAAAACATTAGAGGGGCAATATAAAGCGTTGTTAGGTGATTACATTATTAAAGGTGTTAAAGGTGAGATTTATCCGTGTAAGCCTGATATATTTGAAATGACATACGAAGAGGTACAACTATGAACGATAAACAATTTACAGATGAACTATTTAAACGCATGTATGGTCTAGGGTATCGAAAAGCCGAAATTGAAGATGATACACTATTTTTCTTTGTCCATGAAAGAGATTATCTATGTCCGTTTTCGCCACGTGTTCCAGTGAAATCTACATGTTTTGAAGAGAAAGACCAATTAATTGATATTGGCGAATATCTAGGCGTTGTTGATTGGAGAAAGGTAAAGGTTAATACGCCTATATTGGTCAGTGCTAATGGTCGAAAATGGATTAAAAGATATTTTGCTAAATTACAAGACGGAAAAGTTTATGCTTGGGATGATGGTGTCACATCGTGGAGTGCTAGCCACCAATTTTGTGTTACAGCATGGCCGAACGCAAAACTAGCAGAGGTATAAATACATGATATGGTTTATGTTATTTTGCTTGGTAGTTGCTATGGGTAACGTAAACAATTGTTATGCAAATGCAATTATATTTGTAGCATGGAGCGTGTTGTTTTATATGTTAGCCATTAATGGTGCATTTAAGGATTGAGGTGATTTATATTTGAGTGAACTATCAAAAGAAGAAAAGAGATTAATAAATAGTGCTAAGGAATACCTAGAGCCATTAAAAACAGTAGATAAAGACCTTGAGTTAATGGTGATGGAAATAAAGCAATTACAAAGTAATATAACAACGATCAGCGCCCTTGATTATTCAAAAGATAGGGTAAGTGGTGGCGGTGTTCCTTGTGGATTAGAAAATAGCGTTGCAAGATTTATTGACATAGAAAAGGAACAACGTAGACGAATTGATGAGTTAACACAGTATAAAGGCAATGCAACGGATTTATTATATAAATTGGATGCAGTTAAGGGTGCTAAGATGTTAAGAGCGGAATACCTATTAGGTATGACTACACAACAAGCATGTGCGATTTACGAGGAACATTTTAAAGAAAGACAAGCCATGCGATATAGGGATGAAGCGTTCCTAGAGGTGGCAAGAAAGATGACATTAAATGTCATGAAATGTCAGTAAATGTCAGTATCTATAGCTAAAAACATATAGTAGAATATAAGGTGTAAGAGTTGCCAATGAGCAATTCTGAAAACTAAATAGCAATTGAGGTGCGGTTTTATATTTTGTATTTGAAAATCAACGAGTATTGTTTCTAAGTCATTACAATCTATATTATTTCTAACTGCACCGCACCTCATAATTGCATTTTGTAAACTAATACCGCACGTATAATCCTTACCAATTATGCAATAACAACCAACTATACGTTTCATGAGATAAAACCTTAAGCGAAAAAATGTTACATACTACAAACAACTGGCGGTATTAGTTTAGAGAGTGCAATTGCATACTGAAAACTAAAGTTATATATGTTCCATTAAGAACCGAGTATTGTACGAGAGTTAGACAGAGCGAGCTAACCATGATTACAATTCATATGCTCGTGTTGGTGAATAGCCAACTATATAACTTTGGTTTTGAGTATGCAATGATTGCTGAAAAGTGAATATCGTATTTTGTTTTGGTTACGTACTGGAACATATGCACATGTTATAGCTACATGTTAGAACGTGTGTAAGCGTTGACTATGCGGTATTCAGTTTTGAATAATTATTACACTAAAAATGAATAAAACTATCACATAATGAGGTATATCCACGGCGATATATCTCATTTTTTGTATAAAGTTATCAAAAAGGGAGAAATGATGACTGATATATTGTGTTGTAAGCGTAAATGTTTGAACAACAAGAAAGGAAGATGTACGGCTAATGTCATTGAATATGACGGATTATGCCAAACGTACATTACACAGGGGGACGCAAGCAAAAGTGCGTGCGGTTTGTGTGTACGATCTAATGGAAAGCTAAAGCGGAAAGGTGGTGAAGTACTAAAATGATTAAAGCAATTAAACAATTCATTAAGGATAGAGCGTTATTCAAAAAAGCTGCACAAGATTTAGATAATAAAGACTTACAGGCAAAAGCAAAATATGCGTTTGAGCATCGTGAAGATAACTTGTTTAGCCTTATTGATTGCCTAGCAGTTGTGTGCGGTGTGTTGATTATAGTCGGTATTGTGTGGTGCTTAATGTGAATTATCAACCAACGATAAAGAAACTACTAAAAGCATTACAAATGAATGGCAGGCGGTATGTAGTCGATGTAAGGCAATCGTGGAGCAAATACGATAAGCCTTGTAAGGTATATATCGTAAATCGAATGTACACAGAGGAAGAATACAAATTGACATTTCCTCATAAGTACAAAAAGGGTAAAACATTTAAGCCTAAACAACTATATAAGAAAGAAAGTGAGTACAGTAGCACCAAGCAACACGAGGTGTTACTTTTTTTAGTTAAAGCATATAAAGGTGGTGATTGATGTATGAATGACACAAAGTTAACTGACAAACAATTACTATTTGCCACTGAATACATCAAGACCGCTAATGCTACACATGCTGCATTAAAGGCTGGATATTCAGAGAATAGTGCAAGGCAACAGGGAAGTAGATTGTTGTCAAATGTTAACGTGAGCCAATATATACAATCTCACATGGAAAAGAAGAACAAATCTACAATCGCAACTGCTGATGAAGTGTTGGAGTACCTGACTAAGGTTATGAACGGCGAAGAAAAAGATGCATTCGGATTGGATACATCAATTGCGGACAGAACGAAAGCAGCCGAGTTGTTGGGTAAACGGCACATGCTATTTACTGAAAAGGTAAAACTTGATGCAGAAATAGAGATTGATATATCCGACCGCATGAAACAAGCAAGGGTGAAATCAGATGAAGTACAACAAGGCACAACTGATTGATGCGTTGGGTTCGTTCACGCATGATCCATTAGGCTTTGTATATTTCGCTTTCCCTTGGGGAGAAAAAGGAACACCGCTTGAAAACTTTGACGGCCCTGACGAATGGCAAGTAAAGACTTTCAAGAAAATAGGTGAAGAATTACGCAAGGGAAAGTCATTAGCTAAGGCAATACAAATTGCAGTTGCATCAGGTCATGGTATTGGCAAGTCCGCTTTTTCTTCATTGTTGATATTATTCGCTATTGCCACACATGAGAATACAAGAGGAGTTGTAACCGCTAATACTGATACGCAGTTAAGGTCTAAGACTTGGGCGGAACTTAACAAATGGTACAACCTGTTTATAGGTAAAGAATTATTCACCTATACGGCTACCGCATTGTTTAGTGCTGATAAGCAATATGAAAAGACATGGCGGATAGATGCTATTCCGTGGAGTGATAGCAATCCAGAAGCATTTGCAGGCTTGCACAATCAAGGAAATAGAATACTAATCATATTTGATGAAGCATCCGCTATTTCCGATAAGATATGGGAAGTAACAGAGGGTGCTTTAACAGATAAGGAAACGGAAATTATCTGGTGTGTATTTGGTAATCCTACACGTAATAGTGGTAGGTTTAGAGAATGTTTTAGAAAGCATCGTGCATATTGGACTACCTATCAGATAGATAGCCGTACTGTTAAAATCTCAAATAAAGCGAAGTTGCAAGAATGGGTTGATATTCATGGTGAGGATAGTGATTTTGTAAAGGTGCGTGTAAGAGGGATATTCCCTAGTGCATCTGATACTCAATTCATATCCGCATCAATTGTAGATGAAGCACAGAAACGAGTATACAAAGTAGGACAGTTTGATAACCTACCTGTAATTATCGGTGTAGACCCTGCATGGACTGGTGGTGATACATTAGAAATCGTAATGCGTAATGGCTATTCCATGAAGTGCTTGGCAACAATTGAGAAGAATGACGATGATATGCGAATGGCTAATCTAATAGCACAATTCGAGGATGAATATAAAGCTGATGCAGTGTTTATCGACCAAGGCTACGGAACAGGTATTTATAGCATCGGTAAGTCAATGGGCAGAAAATGGCGGTTAGTTGCCTTTGGTGGTGCATCGCCTAACAATATGTACCTCAATATGAGAGCGTACATGTGGGGCGAAATGAAAGAATGGCTAAAAGAGGGCGGTTCTATTCCACCTAATGACCAAGGCTTGTATGACGATTTAACAAGCCCAGAGGCTATCATCGATAAGAATGGGCGAATACAACTGGAAAGCAAGAAAGACATGAAAGAACGAGGCTTACCATCACCAAATAAAGGCGATGCATTAGCCTTGACCTTTGCATTTAGGGTCACTAAAAAAGTAAATGGCAATCACAGAAGAGTAGCGAATACTGAGTACAAACCATTTGGGTAAAGGGGGAATGTGAATGTGTATGAAAGCTAAAACACCAGATATTAAGCAACCAGCACCATCGCCTACACCAGTTGCACAAACTGATGATATGGCACAAAAAAGAGATGAACAATGGTTCACTGATAAAAAGCGTAAGAAAACTGGTTATGATAGCACCATCTTGGCTAGTGCATTGAGCCAAGCTACAGGCAAAACAACATTAGGCGGTTAATATGAGTACTATCTTATCTAGCCTAGCAAGGCAACCTACAGAAAAGCCTGTAACTAAACCGAAAGACTATAAAAAAATAAAAGCTAAATTCAATCAGATGTTTACCAATCGTCAAAAGTACGTTGAGAAATGGAAGATGATTAGAGATTATCAGTTGCCATTCCTTGGGGTGTTTGATGGTGAGCAAGACCAATCAAAGCTGTATACCGATAAAATCCTTACTGGTATTGCATGGGAAAGTTGCCAAATATTTGCAAGTGGTGTAATGAGTGGGATGACACCGCCTAGCCGTAAATGGTTTAAGCTAACCATGGAAAATACAGACATGGCAGCAAATAGCGATGTAGCGAAAGTATTAGATGAACGTGAAGAAATATTGTATGCAGTATTTGCAAAATCCAATTTCTACAATGTGGTTCACCAAGTCTATATGGAACTACCATTCGGTCAAGCGCCTATGTCTATCATGCCAGATGGTAAAGTTGGTGTACGTTTCACATCGTATCCAATCGGAACTTACGCATTAGAATGTAATGCTAATGGTGAGGTTAACACGTTTGGGCGAAAGTATAACATGACTTGCGACCAACTCGTGGAAGAGTTTGGATACGAGAACTGCACTGAAAAGATTAAAAATGCATATGATGACGGCAAGGGTAATGCATCTACATATACTGTTTGTTGGCTAGTGTGCGAAAACAAAGACCGTAATGGAAAACTAGGTAATAAGAACATGCCTTACTCCTCTATTTACTGGGTTGAGGGGAGTAGAGACGATGAAATCTTGCGACATAGTGGCTATGAAGAATGGCCTATTCCGATTGCACGGCACACTACACATGATCTAAATGGTTATGGTAAAGGTAGTGCATGGTTCGCACAATCTGATGCAATGATGTTGCAGAAGTTGGAACTAGACAGACTAACCGCTATTGAGTTAGGTGTAAAACCACCAATGGCCGTAACATCCGATGTGATTGGTAGTGTATCGCTATTTCCGGGCGGTATAACAGAAGTCGATACAGGCGGTAAAGTTGAACCTATCTTTAATGTAGGTATCAATCTTGATTGGATTATGCAACAAATCATTGAAGTTAAAGACAGTATCAAGCGTGCATATAGTGCTGACTTATTCCTAATGCTCGATAACATGGACAATGGACAAATGACGGCAAGGGAAGTTATGGAACGCACGCAAGAGAAATTGCAACAATTAGGTCCTGTAGTGGAACGGCTACTATCTGAATTTCTTAATCCGATTATCGAACGTACCTATGCGATATTAGATCGTGCAGGTGTATTTCCACCAATCGATGAAGTACTAGCGGAAGAGTTAAACGGCCAAGATGTGAAGATTGAATATATTTCACCATTGGCACAGGCACAGAAAGTATCTTCATTAACTTCAATCGAACAGTATTTTGCGTTCCTTATGTCATTAGCACAGGGCAATCCTAATATTCTACAAAAATTCAATTTTGAAGAAGCAGCGGATTATTATGGTGTTAACCTCGGTGTACCTGCAAAAGTAATTGTATCGAATGATGAATATCAAGCTAAGATGGAAGAACAACAACAGGCACAACAAGAACAAGAGGAACAAGCACAAGCATTACAAATGGCACAATTAGCACCTCAAATGGCTAGTGCAGCTAAACAAGCAACCGATGCAGCGAATGATGGAAACCCTGTAATGCAGCAGTTAATGGGAATGGAATATTAGATGAAACAAAAAAGAGATTATATGCGTGAACGCGACATTGAAGCGTTGAACCACGTACTGAGTACTGAACTCGGTAGGTGGTTTTTTTATCGCATATTAGATAGGGCAAAACTGAATAGCCAATCTTTCACAGGCAACAGTACAACATTCTTTAACGAGGGAATGAGGGCTGTTGCTATTTTGTTACAAAACGATTTAGGAAAGATTGGTGATGGTGTAGAGGGTGTTAAGAAATACCATCTAGCGCAATTGGAAAATATTCAGATGCAGAAATATTTTAAAACGCTTGAAGAAAACGAATTAAAGAAAGGTGAGTAACCATGGATGAAAATTTAGAACAAGGCACAAACAATAACACGGATAGTGCAAATGGTGGAACACCACAGGACACGAACACACAAGACCAACAAAGTACGATTTTAGGCGGTGGCGGTGATACTAACACCGACCAACCTGCAGAACCTACTGTATATGATTTCTCAACTGCATTTGAGGGTGGCGAAGTCGACCAAACCATCGCGGATGAGTTTTCAAAAATGCTTAATGGTGTAGGTGCTACGCAAGAACAAGCGTTAGAGATGGCTAAGTTTGGCAATCGATATGCTACTAATCTTGTTACAGCTTATGAAAACCAAAAGCAAGAAGCACTCAAAGCACAATACAAAGGTTACGCAGATAACGCTCGTGAGGTATTAGGGAATAAATTCGATACTACTGTTAGCCAAGCGGCCGCAGGTGTTGAAGCAGTAGAAAAGACAATTCCTAATATCCGTGAAATCCTAGCTGAAAATGGCTTGGGTAATCGTGTAGAAGTAATTCAACTATTCGCACATATTGCTGGTATGGCAAGCGAAGATAGCAACGCAGGGAACAACAGACCTGCAAATAATCAATCGGATGAAGCTATTAGACGAAATATGTATCCGTCTATGTTTAAAGATTAAAGGAGAAATAATTAATGGCTACAATTGGAACTAACAATCCTACATTATTGGATTTGCAAACACGCATGGATCCAAATGGTAAAATTGCACAAATCATTGAGCAATTAAACCAAACAAACGAAATCATTCAAGACATGACAATGATTGAATGTAATGATGGTACATCTAACAAAACAACTGTACGTACTGGATTGCCATCCACGACATGGCGCATGTTGTATGGCGGTGTACAACCATCTAAATCCACTACAAAACAAATCACTGATACTTGTGGTATGTTGGAAGCATATTCCGAAGTGGATAAAGACTTGGTTAAACTTTCTAATGACCCTGTAGCGTTCCGTGCAACAGAAGATAGTGCATTTGTTGAAAGCATGGGCCAAGAAATTGCAAGCACACTTTTCTATGGTGATGAAACTACACCTGAAAAATTTATCGGTTTATCCGCACGTTTTAATACATTAGACACTAAAAAAGCTGATTGCGCTAAAAATATTATTGATGCAGGCGGTACTGCTAACCTTGCTTCTATGTGGCTCGTAGGTTGGGGCCCTCTTACTGTACATGGTATTTATCCACGTGGCAGTCAAGGTGGTTTAGAACAAGAAGATTTGGGCGAAGTAACAGTAACTAAAGCAGATGGTTCTATGTTCCAAGGTTACCGAACTCATTTTAAACAAAACATCGGCTTATCTGTTCGTGATTGGCGCTATGTAGTACGTATCGCTAATATCGATATGAAATCTATCAAAGAAGATATTTCCGCAGGCCCTAATTTGATTAACTTGATGATCCGTGCAGAAGAAAAAATGCATAGCTTAACTGGATGTAGACCAGTATGGTATATGAACCAAGAATTGCGTACATTCTTACGCTTGCAAAAGAACAAAGTGCATGGTTCTACTATCACAGAAGATATGGAAATGGGTAAAATGGTTACTCGCGCGAATGGTATTCCTGTTCGTAAAATTGATGCATTGCTTTCCACCGAAGCACGTGTTACTGCATAGTAGAGAGGAGAAAATACATGATTATCGATACTTTAAATACATTCCATTGGAAACGTGAATTATCTGGCAATGTCAGCTCCGATGTTATGGTTACTAGCGGTGATGCTGACCCTAACTTGTGGTTAGTTATTCGTGTAGACAAAGCATTAACAGGTACTGCATTGATTAATGTGTACACATCTGACTCAGAAAACATTGCTAACCCTGTATTGTTGCATGGTATTACATTACCAGCCAATGCACCAGCTGGGTACGAATATAAAGTGCGCTTGGCAAATGGTGTTAAACGTTATACACGTGCTAATGTCAACAATGCAACGGCTGGCACAATTTCTGTATTCTTGACTAGCGGTATTACTAGTAAATAGGGGGTAGCATGGAATACATTGCAAAAGTAACTTTGTATCACAATACAAAGGGTTTAATTAAAGAAGGACAAACAGTAGAATTTACAAAAGATGAAGTGGCTGAATATGACAAGGACTACTTCAATGATTTGTTTGAAGCTGTAGGCGCAGAAGAAACTGAAGATGGCGAAGATAAGCCAAAGACTAAATCTAAAGGCAAGAAATCGGAAGAAACTGAAGAATAACAGAATGAGGGGTGCGTATGCATCCCTCTTTTTTAATACAAAGGGGGCAATATGACACCTACTGATATTTGTAATATGGCTCTTAGTCTTATCAATGGCGGTAGGATATACGGCCTTGATGAAGAAACAGAAACGGCTAGACAATGCAGATTGCATTACGATGCGACACGCAAGATGTTGCTTTCGCAATATGAATGGAATTTTGCACGAAAGCGTGAAGAGTGCGTGTTATCTGAGCATAAACTAGCTGGCTATGAATATGTATATGCGTATCCTGAAAAGTGCATCCGTATCCTTGGGGTTATTCCTAAAGGGGAACGATTTAAAGCGGAAAGCCAAAAGGAATACGATGTATTTACCTTTGACAATAACACAAAATATATCGTGAGTGATGTACCGCTTGCGTACATCGATTACGTGTACGATGTGCAAGATATAGATGTATTCAGTCCTGTATTTGTACAAGCCTTGAAATCTAAAATGGGGGCAGAACTAGCCATGCCATTAACTGGTAATAGTGGTTTATTCGACCAATGCTATAAACTCTATCAAGCAGCAACGCAAGAAGCCAAGAGTTTGAGTGCTAAAGAACGTAGGCAAGATATGCCATATATTTCTAACTATGTAAAAGCAAGGAGTTGGTAAGTATGAAACCAATGTATATATCACAACTTGCATTTACAACTGGTGAGATTTCGCCTGATGTATCTAGGCGGTTTGACTTAGATCAATTTAAAAGTGCGTTGCTATTAGCAGAAAATGCAGTCATTAGACCTTACGGCGCAGTAGCTAGACGGCAAGGGTCAGAGTATATAGGGCAAGTCAAAAACAAAGATAAGTCTACACGGCTGTTTGAATTTACGGCTGAGAAGAATAAATCATTCTTACTCGAAATCGGCGAACAGTACATCCGAGTGTGGCGGAATGGTATCTATACAGGTATTGAACTACAAACACCATTTGAAAGCGATGTAGTCGATAAATTGAACTGCATCCAAAGTGGTGATGTAATGTTCATTTGTAGTGGTAAATACCCTGTTAAAACGCTATCTCGATATGGCGATACAGACTGGCGATTTGATACATATAAGTTGTCAGAGCAACCATACGGCGAAGTCAATATAGACAAAGAGAGTACTGTAATTTTAAATGGCGATACATTAACCGCCACAAAGGATATATTCAATGCTGATATGGTTGGTTCAGTCATGCAGATTGAACATTTTGTTAAAGCAGTAACTACAAGCAAAACTGGCGAAGTAATACAACGTACTGAATATGTTACACGTGAAAGACACGGCGGATATAGAAGACCAGTCGGCGAAGATTACAATAACATCAATTACGATGTAGAACAATTCAGTAGTGATGAGGATTTATCGTGGAAATTCACATCGCATGGCACATGGAATGGTACTGTTAAAATCCAAATCAGTAATGACAATGGCACAACGTGGAAAGATTACAGGGTATATACATCTACTAATGACTACAACGTAACAGATACTGGCAAGGTATCGCCTAGTGCAATGTTAAAAGTTGTATCTGATTTAAAAGGTGGCAGCGTTAATGTAGACCTATCATTCTTGCCACATTCTAACTATGGTGTAATTGAAATCAAAGAATTTGTTGATAGCAAGCACGTTAAAGTTAATGTGTTAAATAGTGTGGTTGAAAATGAAGCTACCTCTAAATTTAGATTTGGACAATGGGGCAAAGGCCTTGGTTATCCTCGTGTATGTACGTTTTACCAAGATAGATTTATCCTAGCATCTAGCACTCAATACCCTAACTACATATGGTTTAGTCGCACAGGCGATTATTCCAACTTTGGTGTAGAAAAGGTAGGCGGAACGATTACAGATGATAGTGCAATAACGCTACCAGTAATTAACCGCAAAATGTATGACATTCGACATTTGATACCTGCTAATGACTTATTGATTTTAACCAGTGGTAACGAATGGATTATAGATGGTTCTAAAACTATCACACCTACTAACTGCAATCTACGCACACAAACCCAACGTGGTGCATCTGAATGTGAGCCACAATACATAGGGAATAGATGCGTGTATGTGCAAGCTAGAGGGTGTGTAGTGCGTGATTTAGGATATTCTTATGAAAGTGATAACTACACAGGGGCTGACTTAACTCTATTTGTTAAGCATCTGACAAAGTATCGTAATTTTATTACAAGTGCTTATGCACAAGATCCAGATAGTATTGTTTACTACGTAACAGATGATGGCAATATCGATTGTCTAACTTACATTCCTGAGCAAAAGGTGTATGCATGGTCGCACTTCACCACAAAGGGCAAATACAAATACGCTGAGAGTGTAGCTGAGGGCGAACAAGACAGTTTGTATGTAATCGTTGAGCGTGATTTCAAAAGCGGTACAGTGATGTGTATAGAACGATTTGAGCCGATGTATAACGCTGATAATAACAACGTGTATATGGATTGCTATATCAGACAAACCAGCACAGAGAATATCAGCACCATCACAGTACCTCATCTGATTGGTGAGGATGTACAAATTGTGGTTGATGGTAGAGAACGGCCAATTAAGGAAGTACCACCTACGGCGATCATTAACATTGACGGAAAAGCACATAGCGTAGCCGTTGGTATTAACTACACTACACGATTACGTATTCCAAGTATTGAAATGCAAATACAAGATGGTACATTACAAGGCCGACTATTAACAATGAGTAGGTTATCACTCAACATCTTAAACTCATTCGGTGGCAAAATCGGAAGAAACTTCAACCATATGGATGATATTTCATTACCGCCACTCAAGTTATATAGTGGCGATAAGGTATGTATATTGCCAAAATTCGATGGAGTGTACTCAACTGATGCATCTGTATGTATTTTGCACGAAAAACCTTATCCATTTAACCTTTTAAGCGTAACAAGAGAAATAGAAATAGGTGGTGGTTTTCCAAATGTTACAGGATTTTAATATTTGCCCTGTAATGCACACTTCATTAATTCATGACTTATATATCAACTTACGAGCCATAGACACCTTAGAGGTTAATATAGCGAACCAAAATTTTCCGAATTATGGAAAAAATGATTTTGTGAGAGATATATGTAGTGATGATTATGAAAACCACATTGTAATTGAGAATGATATACCAATAGCCGTATATGGTATTTCAAAAAAGCCAATTAACGGAATGTACTGTATTTATTTCTTGGGAAACAAGATACTAGATACTAATTTGAAATTACAAAAGGAATTTCTAAAACGAAGTAACGCAATCATAAAAGAGTGGTTATCCACTCATGAATGTTTATTCAATTTCATACATAAGAAAAATAACCGCTCGAAGCGATGGCTTACATCACTAGGGGCGGTTATTCATTCTGACATTACACACAACGGAATGGAACTATTTACATTGAGAAAGGGGGATGCGAATGTGTAATCCTATTGCATTAATGGCAGGTCAATTGGTTACTCAATTATGGGGTCAACATCAACAAACCAAAGCACAAACTGCAATGTATAATGCACAGGCACAAGCAGCGGAAGCTAATGCACGTATATCCGACAGGAAACAACAGGATATTGCCAATCAAGCACTACAAGAGCGTGATAAGATGGACAATAAAATGCGGTTAATTGCAGGTCAGAATACGGCAGAAGCAGGCGCTACAGGGTTATCCATGAGTGGTACACCATTACAGTTAATGGCTAGTAGCTATGATGAATACAACAAGGATATTAACAATTGGGAAACCAACAAGAATAACAGTATCTACAATGAATATCTTAATGGAGTTAATTATCGCAATGAAGCTAGTAGTGCAAGAGCAGCTGCATCTAATGCAAAAACGCAAGGGCGATTGCAAATGCTCGGTACTATCTTGAGTGGTGCATCTAGTATATATGGGATGAAACAACAATATGCAGGTGGTAAATACACAACTCAATATGGTGGTGATGTAAATGGTGTAACAGAAAGACCAGTTAAAACAGTTAAGAAAGTTTGGACTTTTAACGGCAGGTAACTATGAAATTAGTTAATTATGAACAAAATGAAAGATTGAATACAGTTAATGGTGAGTTTAGACCAACAATCAATGCGGAAGCATATGGTGTTAACCAAAACGGAATTAACACATTTGCAAAAGCATTGGATGATGCATCTAAAACTTGGCTTGAAATCGACAAACAAAAAGATTATATCAATGCTACAAATGCTATTAATGAATTTAATCAAAAAGTAACTGAATTAAAATTTGATAAAGATAAAGGGTTAATGTACCAAAAAGGTATGAATGCGCAAGGGATACTACCTACATACCTTGAAAGTACACAGAAATTCCAAAGCGAACTTGCTGCTAAATATAACTTACGTACAACTGATGCGGTAAACGCTTTCAATAAAGCGGTTGAAACATCAAAAACAAACGATTTAGATGGTATATCTAGGTACATGAGAGGTCAGTACGAGGATGCACTAAGCACAGCCACACAAAATCAAATCAATAACTTGAACAACAATCTGTTACAAACGGGTGATGTTAATCAACAAATGAAAACATTAACATTAATAGGCGATTTAATAGAAGCAACTGGTAAACAATTAGGACTTGATGATGAACAAATAGCATCTAAAAAACAACAAAACTATGATCTTAATGCTAAAACCTTATTAGATAAAACTGTTGCTGATAATAATTCAGAAACACTGGACAAGCAGTTGACTGCATTAACTGGGCTTGCTAGTGAGAATGTATTAACACCATACAGAAAAATGTACCAACAAATGGGTATAAACAAAATCGCTAACAATGAAAACGATTTCGGCGCAATTCGATTGGCTGCAGGCGATGATGTAAATCGTGGTATGGACATTATGGGTTCACGCATACGTTCGCAAATGGAAGCTAAGAATAAGGAAGCTATGCAGTCAGGTGTTGGTGCTAATCAACATTTATGGAAATTAGCACAATATGCACATAATAAGTATGGTATCAATACAGAAATTGCATATAGGCAGTTGTATGCAGAGGGAACGCTTGGCGGTGAACTCAGCAGGCTGGCAAAAGAAAATCGTAACTATGCAGGATTAACTCAATCAGAACCTAATGGAGAAGAAAATAAACAACCAGATGGAACGAATTATTACAAAATGTATAATTCCGATGAAGAGTTTGTGGATGATTGGATTGAACACTATATTAAACCGAATGGCGCAGTCAACGCACAAAGCATAGATGAATACGCTGACAAGTTAAAAGCAGGTGGATATTACGGCGCAGATGCAGGCCATTATAAAGAATTAATGCGCAATGCACCTATGACTAAAGGTGGTCAACCTGTTTATTCGGAAGATCAGATTGAAAAGGCGGTTAAACAAGGCCGTGAAAATTATAAAGGCTGGCTGACAATGCAAATGAACATCGAAGCTAAGCAAGCTAAAGATAGAATTACTGCAGCTAAAATTGTATATAACCAATTAATAGCAAAAGGCGATTATGTAGGTGCATCATCTTACGCACACGCACAAGCAGCAGGCGCACAGACTGATATGGAAAAGGAAGCGTGGAGCGGTACAGAAGCATCAATGCGACCTAAACTTGATTCTATGTATGAAAAAGGCCTTAAACTGAATGCAAAACAAAAGTTTGAGTTAAAAAAATATGCTGAAACTCACACATACGAAGAAACACTAGCACACGCACAGAGAATGTACCCTGATAAAGTTGTTGATGATAGTTTTGATGGGGTGTTACTCGAAGCGAACGATAACCGATTAAAGGCTAACAAAATTGATTTAACACCTTATGATAGCGAAATTCAAAGTGCGTTGCCTGCTGACAAATCATTGCGTTCAAGTTTTGAATATGGTGTAAAACAAGAGATGTTAAGCCGTAAAGCTGACTTTGAAAGTAAACACGGCAGAGCGCCTACAGAAGCAGAAATGCATGATATATTTGAGGGCGCATTGGCAACACAAACATTACGAAGTACGGAAAAACCATATTTCGGTGATGGTGATGATTATAGCGCACCTATTAGCGCAGCAAGTAATAGAGCGATGGGTATTGTGCATGTTGAACCTGTTGGTAAACATTATGTGCGTGTAACATATCAAGATGGCTCAACAAGAGATATTTACGAAAGCGTGTATAACAACATGCAAAGAAGATATAACGATAATGGAGATTAAAAATGGCTAAACAAACACTTGAACAAGAACGGCAAGAAGCACTAGCTGTACAGAATGGCTATGTTAAAACATCACCATCTTTTAGTGCTAGTGCTGGTGTTCAGTCTAAACCTACTGGCGGTTTTACTGAATTGGGTAATGCAATAGGCGCAGGGATAGATACAACGGCACAAGTAGTTGATAATGCTATTAATGCAATTAAAGCTATTGCAAATACACCACGTACAATGGAAGAAACTAATGCTGATGGTACAACTACATATTATCCGTTTGGTAAAGCTGACAATCCATACCAAGGTTTAGAACCACTAGGACAGTCATTACAAAAAGTACTTCCTACAAGTGTTGTTAGTAATACGGATAGATTGTTTCTATACAATAACGACACCCTACGTTATAACGAAGCAGTTAGAATGGGGAAAGTATTAGATATTGACCCTGATGTAATTATGCGTGGTGATGATAAAGCATTTGAACGTGCTGATTACTTATCAAGACGAGTTGAACGTGGCGCAGTATTACAAGATATATACGATGAATTCCCTGAACTATATAAAGTAAAATATGGTTCACAAGCGGAACAATTACAAGCAATCAACAATCTACAATCAATTCGTGCTACGAAATCTACGTTCGATGCAATTCAACAAGGTATTTGGTCTATGAATGATCAGATGAAGTTAGGCGATGTTGGATTTGAATTGGCACATACAAAAGACCCTGAACGTATTAACGAATTAACATCAGAAATGGAACGCTTGCAAAATAACTTGCGCAACTACCGAACACCTGACGGAACTAATCCATTACAAGAAGTATTCGGACAAACGGCAGCACAAGCATACATGATGGGTAAACAAGGCGGTACAGGTGCAATCATAGGCGGTGCAATCGGTGCGGTAATTGGCGGTTTAACTACCGATGGTGTAGGTATAGGCGCAGGTGCATTAACAGGTGCTAAATGGGGTGGCGGTGCTGACATGGCATATGAAATGTACAAAATGTCATTTGGTAACAAATACCTTGAACTCATTAATAAACGTGATGCAAATGGTAATAAAGTATACTCTAATGATGAAGCCTATAAATACGCTATGACATACGCTGCAGTTGATACAGGTATTGAAATGGCATCTACACGTTTCATGGTTAAAGGCATAGGTAAAGTAGCACCTAAAGCGGTAATGTCAAAAGTATTACAAGGTGCTACAAGTGATACAATCGCAACATTTAATAGGGGTATTGGCACTACTGTTGCACAAATGGCTAAAGCATCTGTTAAGGCTGGCGGTTCTGAATTAGTCGAAGAGGGCTTGCAAGACATTAACGAGAAATTCCAACATAACCTATACCGCAATGCTAATGACCCAGAGGGAGTATATTCCGTAGGTGATATGGCAGTAGGTGCAGGCGGTGCAATGTTGCAAGCCTTACCTGCAGTCATCGGTTTAGGTGCAGTTGGTGGTGGTATTAGTGGTATCCACACTATGAAAGCGTTTCATGAATTTCAAAAGCTAACACCAGAAGAACAACAACACGCAATCATGGCCGAGCAAAATAGAAATGGCACTGCTATTATGCAAGCATTAAAACAAGATGCAGCATCAAACAAAATGGCAAAAGAAAACCCTGAGTTGTACGGAAAAATCGTACAAGCACAGGGTGATAATGTAGGTGTATCTACTGCATATGTTAATGTAAATGAAATGGCGGAAACCGAAGAGGGTCAACAAGCCATTAAGAACATGATTGATAGTGGTTTGGTAACGCAAGAGGAAGTATCGAAGAGCATTGAAGCTAATGCAGATATTCCTGTACCAATCGGAAAGTATGCACAATTAAGCGGTGGCTTGACGGAAGAAACTGTTAAGGCCCTAGAAGAAAGCACATACTTTACTCGTGGTGGTATGAGCATGAAAACTCTTGAACGTGCAAAAGCGGAAGTAGAAGCCTTTAATAATAACTTAGTTGATGCAACAGAAAAGAAAGCAGCACGAGTTAAAGAAAGTATTATCCGTGATGAATTTGAAGATGCAAGCGATGTAGATCGTGAAGTGCTAGACCAAGTATTTGCTAACCCTACACAGGTTAAACAAGCGTACAACAATTTGTATAAAAACCTAGTGCAAGAATATCGCGAAAACTACGCAAGCGACTTTGACAACATGGACAATGATATTAAAGAAGCTACGGCAAGTGGTGTAGAGCCACAATGGTTGACTGATTACAAGTCTAACAATAGCGGTAAAGCACCACGCACAAACGCAGAACGTAGACGAGCAGCATACCATTCAAGCGTAGCAAAAGCACAAACTGCATTTGCTGATAACGTGGAAGCACTCAACCAAAGCAATATCCATCATGCTGATATGGAACATACGCTACAACAAATTGAAAGCCTTGAACGATTGCATGATAAGATTTTTGCACTAGCGGATAATGATATAGCGTTACGAATGCAATTATCCAAGAGTGGCTATGATGTATATAACAAAGTAGTTAAAGCAATTGGTGAAAGTACCGATAGAAAACAACGTGAAACTGCAAAATCTAATGCGTTGTTGATGGCACACCATGCTGATGTAATGGCACAATATATGCGGCAAAAGGGTAAAGGCGGTTATACTGCTATGGATTATTTGCGTGATAGCGTGCGTATCAACATGAATGCTGTTTTAGAAAACCAAAAAGGGTATGCACAACAATTGGCAATGCATCAAAAATTACAAGCCGATATAACTCAATGGGGGAAAACGCTAACTGATTTACAAAACGGAACGCTTAAAAGAAGTGTAAATAAAATAATGTCAGCACCTTTAGTGTTTAGCACAATTAAAGATCCTGACTACAAATTTACAACTGGTGATATTTATATAACAACGAAAATGCTTAATAAAGTATTTGCCACTAAGCATGCACATAAGTTTGACTTAAATGTTATGAAACAATTACCTGGTGCGTTATCTAATCCGATTGCAATATTCAAAAACTTTGACCCTGTTGCTAATGCATCAGTAAAAGGCGAAATTGTTGCTGTTGTTGAATTAAAAGATACGCAGAATAACTTTATTCATGTTCCATTGGTTTTTGATGTTCAAAGCGGAAGAGGTGGCTATCAAACAAGGGTTAAAAGTATATTCCCTAGAGTTAATGCTACATGGTATTCTAATGCAATAAATAATGGCGATTTGTTATATGTTAATACGAAAAAAATAAACCGACTAACAGTCAATAACGTCCAATCAAACGGACAAGTGAGTGTTAATCGGTTTAATATTAATAATAGTATACCAAACGAAAATGATTTAGACAAGCTCCGAAAGAAATATAATTATCAGTACTATCAATCAGCATGGCATGGTTCACCGTATGACTTTGATGAATTTGATTTAGGTGCTATTGGTACTGGTGAGGGCAACCAAGCACATGGTTGGGGTTTGTATTTTGCTAAAGATAAGAAAGTGTCTGATTTATATAGACGTGAATTATCCTTAATCCATGACGTTGATAAAGGCACATTATTTAAAGTTGATGTGCCAGATACTAAAGAAATGATTGATGAACAACAATCATTAAATGCAGCAATTAATGCATTGCCAGAACAAGAAAAAGAAGTATTTATCAACGAATATACAAACAGCCCTTTATTTAACCATTATGCAAAAAAAGAAATTGATGAGTTAGGAAGTAAGTTTGAACAACTAGATAATGAATACCGTTTACTCAAAGATGAATACCTTGATAAATTTCTTAAAGAAGATCTTAACAAGATTACACAAAGAAACCTAAATAGATTGTCCGAAAAATATAATATTGATTTAAAGGCATTAAAAGAAAACCCCAATAGTATAAAAGATATAAAAAATCAACTAGATACTATGTGGTTTAATGCTTTTAAAGAATTTGGCATGACTAAACAAAGGTATAGGGATACATATTGGGGTAAGTATAAAAAAGATTTCTCTTCACTGTTAAATGACAGTGGTATAAATGGTAGAGATTTTTATCTGGCATTATCTAAAGCACTAGGTAGTGCAAAACAAGCA
>OGIU01000226.1_pt1 | contig 38088 bp, 40 predicted proteins | sample 1571791 | NCBI WGS metagenome assembly OGIU01 (sample SAMEA2582104, study PRJEB24529) | metagenome | biome: Human gut stool | place: China | collected 2011
CCGCCAGATGGCCACAGCACCAATAAACCTCCTCGTCATCACCTTCCAGCAGACAAGCAAAGACATCAAACAAAGTAGACCATACAGCATCAACCAACTTACAGTCTCTAGGGGCACGATAATCCGGTATCTTTAGATAGAAACCGTAGAAGTAGATACTGTTTATATCCAATCCGCGCATAGTTGCGTAGGGTTTCTTCGTGCGGCTAAGGAAGACATCCCCTACCCTCAGCAATTCCACACTTCCGAATGACACTATTGCTGGTTTCTCCTTATAAGTCCTGTTTACTTTCAGGTCAATGTAGAATTCATTGCCATTATTGTCTGTAACAGCAATGATGTCCTCTTTCAGGAATTTTAGTTTCCGATAGCAGTCTATTCTGATCCTTGGCTCTCCCGAATCGTCCACAATGCCCATCCGGTGGTCTTCAAATCTGACTGCCGCCCAATCTCCCTTGGTGTCAAATACTTCCACATATTGGGGCTTTGCCGTCATTCTTTCACCACGCCTTAAGCCCCAAAGGCCGGACTGCCTGTCATAATGGGCTTTCAAACTTGGGTATGCTTCTTTTTCCGATACAGCGGATTCCTTATTCTTGATGGCATCTATCAGTTGGCTATGCGTTATCACCACTTCCAGTTCATCATCCTGTGCCTCATTCTCCACAGGCAAGTATGGTGCCGTCCAACTATTTTCCATTCGCGCCCGGGACATGGCATTACCGATAATCCGTCCCTCAAACATCGCCTTCCAATCCCATTTCCGGGTGGGCAGTCCGAATATCCGGTACAATCCCACATTGTCTATCAACATACAGGATTCCTTGTTGCCCGACTTCCGCAGTCCCCGTCCCACCTGTTGCAGATATTTAGCCAATGAAAGTGTAGGACGTGCCAACTGGATAAACTCCACATCGGGGCAATCAAAACCCTCGGAGAATATATCCACATTGACCAGAACCTTTATCTTTCCCTGCCTGAAATCCTCTACCAACCTCTTGCGTTCAAGAGCAGGTGTTTTACTGTCGATGGCTACGGCTATCACGCCGCGTGCACTATAATAAGTGGCAATCTGACGGGCATGGGCGATACTGATGGCATATACGATTCCTTTCTTTCCGGGGGCATATTTCTCTATGCTTTCATACAGCCGCCCGATGCTGGATCTCCGGTTCAGTACGTCATTCATTTCCTTCACCTGATAGTCACCGTCCGCCCCGCGTTTCCCGAGGGTGTCAATCAGCCGTTGTTCCACGCTGTTTGCACGGATAGACACATAATCAAATACGGACAGCCAACCCTTGCCTATGAACTCAGAGATACTCCATGAGGTAATCAGTGCATCAAACAGTTCTGTAAATCCTTTCCGGTTCAGTCTGCATGGCGTAGCGGTCATGCCCAGCTTTCTTGACTCCGGATACCTTTCCCAAAGCTCCTTATAGGTTTCCGCCAAAGCATGGTGTGCCTCATCAATGACTATCAAGCCCGGTTCTCTGTCTATATCCTTCCAATTCCGTGACAGCCACTGGATGGACATTACATTTACCCTTTTGTCCTCCTTCCTCACTCCGTATTTGGCAACAGTTTCCTCTATCTGTTCCACCAGTTCCCGGCGGTGGGCGACTATCCATACTTGGGTTTCGGAACGGTGTAAAAACTCCCTGACTATCGCTGTCAACAGGTGCGTCTTTCCTGTACCGGTCGGCATTTGTACCATCACGTTCCGATGAAGGTTCCACTCTTCAAAGAGCCGAACCTTCATTTCCTGCTGATAGTCACGGAGGACATCGTCTTTATAATACATAAAGGAAAGCCGGTCATACCACCGGCACAAAAGAAACAAGGGCTGCATGCCTTATTGCACACAGCCTACAAGAAGTAGTCTATACGTTTATAGATTAATTTTTATATTCGTAGAATATCGTCTAGCCTTCCATTATCCAATCGCCCAAAGTATGCCTTTCCGAGTCAAAGTTATCGCTTTAGATTTATCTGAGACATGGGGACATCGGCAGACTACAAATCAAGCTCTTTCCTTATTTTTCTAATAACTTCCAACATGGAAGGAAGATTGTTTTTCACCACATCAAAAACGACAGCAGCATCCAAATCAAAATAATGATGAGCTATGATATCACGCATTCCCATTGCCCCTTTCCAATCTATCTCCGAATAATTCACAAACAATCTTCTGTCTGTTACTTTATCTATTCCTTTAAGACCTTCACCTATAGCCATCAAAAGCATACAGGTACTTTCCAGCCGTTCCATACCTGCTGGAGTTAAAAGATAATAATGATATGAATCTATAGTCTGAGAGTTATACAATATACGAACAATGGCTTGTTCTATCTTCCCCAGCATTACATCAACCATTTCTTCCTTACGCATATATCCCCTCCTCCACAATGTTCTGTTTCAACAGCCCATCCATGTCATCGCGCAATCTCACGATATCAACGGCACAGTCAAACAAGAGCTGAAGTTCATCCTTGATATGAACCAAGTCGAACATGCTGGGTGTCTGCAATTCCACACACACATCCACATCACTATCCTCAGTCTGTTCACCACGTGCCACAGATCCGAAAATCCCTATACGTATAATACCGTATTTATGAGAGTTCTCAGTCATATATTTACGTAATAATGCAATGTATTCAGATGTAGTTTTCATATAGTCCATCCAATTAGGTCTACGCAAATATACAACTTTTCTTCAGACAAATATTTTTCATTAAAGAATCAGCTTACAGCACCACTCTTCGCAGGCTTCGTGTTCATAAGTCAATATTTCCTCCGTATATTTTTCAACCGACATTCCTACACCCCAACCACCTTTACTTATTACGAAAGGTGATTGGGGCCAAGGCAGATTCCTCTCCTTTACAACTTCAATCCATCAATTTCATGATTCTTTTATGGAAGCTCTTTTTTCTTTGTATCGTTTTCCAAGAGTTACCACATTCAAAGTATCCCACACGAGTTTTTTATAAGGTCGGCTGATATCCAGAAGTTCACCCGTACACATCTCGACTCTATTTCCGCATATTCGTAAAACATAGTCCGGATTAATCACATAAGATCGATGAATTTTGAGAAAAGAATCATCCAAGTAACTGCTGAGGGCTTTCAGATTCAACGTTACCATAAGGGACTTTTCCTTCTTCGAGACCATTACAACTCTTGTGTAATTACCATTGGCTTCCAGATAAGCGATGTCGCTAAAGTCAAACACTTTGTAGTAGTCTCCTACTTTTAATGTGATTTTTGAATGTTTTTTTCCATGTCATTTTTTGTTTTTTAATTTATATGTAAATAAAGAAGTGGGAATTTTTCACTATTTTTCTTACTAAGTTGGAACAATATACTAAACATAATACATTGAAAGTTATTACAGAAACAAAGACAGTTTCTTAATCGCGTTTAACATGTCAAAATTAATATCAGCCAATCAAAAACTAATGCTAATATAATTATAGAACACAGCGTCTCCAAATACTAATGAACACCTTATCCCTCTTTAGCGTTGCATAAAGAAGCGAACCATGATAAAATTCAATGGTACACTAATCATATAAACAGGAACTGGAGCCAAAGTCTTGGATAAATTTACGGATAAAAAGACATTCAACAATATAATCTGCAACAGATAATTACAAATATGGCTAAAAACAAATCCGGCAACTCTCCTCATGCTAGCATTCACTCTAAAAGTAAAAGTGATAGTCAACAAAAAATTAATCATCAGACTGACTATATAGCCTATTGTAAATGAGATATTATAGTTTAAACAACGAAGTAAAAGATAGTAAATTAAATAATGCAAAGACAAGGCTAAAGCACCCACTATCACAAATTTTACAAAGTCTGTTTTTGGAGAATATAGAAAAAAGATTTTAAATTGATCAAACATGGTCTCTACACTTTCTATTAAATTTGAACTCAATAAAAAGCCGATATATCTGAGAAAGGTAATTCGACACTACTTTAACTAATTTCACTTTGGTATTTGGATCATCTCTCCAAACAACCGGTAACTCTACTATCTTAATTTTATCCTTTTCTGCCCTCAATAACAATTCGATTATATAAAACCAACCCTTTTCAGAAGAAGATCGATTTATTAAATCTTCAATAACATTTTTCTTAAAAAATTTAAAACCACAAATGGAGTCATTTGCCTTCATTTGAAAAATTAGTTTTAACAAAAATGTCAATCCGTAAGAAGTTACATTTCTGTACCACTTCCGACCAGATACATAAGATCCCTGAGAAAACCGACTCCCATTTACTAAACCAACTTCAGAGTCCTCTTTAAAAATTCGGACTACATCAATCAAATGATTTATATCAGTAGACAAGTCACAATCCATATATCCTACTATATCAGCATCATTTTTCATTATTCCTTCACGAAAAGCTAATCCAACCCCCCTTTCAGCTAATTGCAAATATTCAATTTCAGGATAACGATTTGCGAGAGAATGTCCTATTTCAGGTGTTGAATCTGTAGAACCATTATCTATTATAGTTAATTGAAAAGGAATATTAATATGTTCTTTCAAAAAAGAGAGAGTAGTGGTTACCCCACTTTCTAACCTTTGTTTTTCATTCAACACTGGTAATAATATATTTATTTTCATAAGCTATAAGTATTTTATTTTGTACTATTTCCAATAAGCGGGTTACCTTATTTGATAAATCCATATTCAATGTATCATATTTTGATATAGTCATTAAATCAACAAAGTCCTGCATGACTAGTGACAAATTATCCTTTTCATTAAATACAAATGAATTGCTATTTAATTTCTTTTTTTCGAAAGAAGTATGAATCACACTCTCTTCACGCAACATATCAAAATTTAGGATACCACTCGAACCTATTATTTCAAAAACTCGGTTCTTCACTGGAGATACCAAACTAACAACTAAAACAATTTCTAAATCTCGAATTTTCCCAATTAAACTCCCAGCCTGTATATTACCGGATTTGTCTACATAATCTACGCTTAAATTTAAGATATCCAAATCTTCTATATCTATCAATATATTTAAATAAAATAAGACGGAAAACAAATGTACTCCAAGTACATCCCATACATTATCAGAAGAATAAAATTTGCCATATTGTGATAGTTCGAATCTAGCAGAAACAAGATTTCCTATTTGAGGAAGTACTTGTTTAATTAATCTAATAGAAGGAGACTGACAATAAATATAATCAGTATATACAATCCTCTTTTGTCTTTCTGCCAACCTCATAATTGATAAAGTATCCGTGACATTTTTACCCAACGGTTTTTCACAAAACACATGTTTATGTGCAAGCAAGCATCTTTTTACATATTCAATATGAGTATTAATAGGCGTACAAATAAAAACAGCTTTTATTGACTCATTTTCTAATATTTGTTCAAAACTGGTTTTACTTTTAGAGGAGGTATAAATTGAGATTAGCTTTAAGTGAGGATTTTCGGCTATGTATTTTTCAACAATTTTTCCCCAATATCCATATCCAATTAATGCAACATTCATATTCATTGTATTTTTTCTATAGATTCAAATAAGAATTCCCTTTTCTGAAAATTCAATTTAACTATAATCTGCAGATATTTTATAATTATCGCAAGAATGACAAATACCCCAAATAATGCAAACGCCAAAAAACAAATAGTAGCCGTCCACCCTTCAACCGGATTTTCCATCAATTTATAGACTACCGCATAAATGCCCATCACTAAGGTAATAAGCATCATTATACAAGCGAGTGCCAATGTTGTTCGATAAGCCACATCCGTAAACAGTATCAAGGAATCGACAGCTAATGTCATGCGACCCGTTTTATTCTTACAGATGGAAGAGCATATGGGTTTATAAATCAATGTATCCACAGCCAAGCCACAATTGGCATAAGCAGCTTTCCTATAAGGTATAGTTTTCGTTATAGAATGTATCCTATTTATAGCTCTGCGTGATAATACTCGAAAGGTTTCCATTCCTACTTCATGCTGAAGGCGAGCATAATAATTGAACAATCTATAAAATATACGGGAAGTCAGCCGTGGTTTTTTATCCATGCGTGCACTGACTATATCAAATCCTTTCAAGGAATGAAGATAAATATCCATCACTACTTTCCAGTCATAATCTACATAGGTAGAATCAAATTCAAAGACAAAATCGCCAATCGCCAAATTTACACCTGCATTCATAGAGGCTTCAAGTCCCTGATGAAAGCCCATATTCAGAATACTGACGGCCAATCCCTCCTTATGGGCGACGTACTGCTTTATCTGTTCCACACTTTTATCCATCGATGAGTCGTCTACTACTATTATTTCATATTTCAGGAATGTGGAGGCTAAAAAATTGTCGAGTTCTCTCATGAAAGAACCTATATATGCCGTGTCATTAAAACAATAGACTACAGCAGAAACAAAATTCTTTTCTTTATTTGTTTCCATTATTTAAAATATCATCGAGATCATATACAGTATTGATTTTTCCGGAAAGGACGCTGACAAAAGTCGGCTTCGTTGAGAATGTACGAACAACCGTAGGACGGGAATCATCTATTTCCGAGGCCAACAAAATGGGCTTCATGGAAAACAAGGTATGATCAAAATCAAACTTCAAATCATCATGCACATATTTACGTGCCAAATTACTCATGTATGGCCAGGCAGACTCAGGCTTTGCCGGACAATCGTTGCAGTTACCCAACTGTTCAGGTGAGCAAAATACACCACTTTTCTTCTGACAATTAAACTTGGGAAGAGGTTCCTTGCAAACTACATGAGGAGTAAATGTAACGGAAGTAAGAGAATGATATCCGGTTTTGCCAAATGGCATGATCGAAAAGAAAGGACCGTCCATTACAGTCAAACCAATATCATGCAATCTCTCATTCACATTGCACAGAATAATTTCACACAGTTCATATTTTATTCGAAACAGTTCAAAATCCAATTTATCTAATATTTGATTCACTGAAGCATATGTGGCATTCAATATGAAATTCGATTTTACCGAAAAGCCATCATTCAAAGCCAGTTCGTACTCCGAACCATTATTCCCAATAGATAGGAGTTTGCTGCCAAAACGAATTTCAATATTGGGATATTTCTTTATCTCCTCCAGAAAATAGCATTTCAGCAATTGAGCATCATAAGTATATTCTTCAGTCAGAAATGCCCCGTCACAATATCCTTTTTTAAAATAACGGTTGACCGGTACTTCTTCGCAACGGATACAGGCGGCTTTGCAAAAGTTTATAAACTGCTCCGAGTCACTCCATGAAAATTCAGAGCTGGTTGCATATATCTGATCGAATTTATTCAGGATGCAAAAATCATAATCCTGATTAAAACGTCTGAAATAGCCTGAGGATTTTATCGCTGTGGAATAGGATCTTGGATAATGATAGCCCATATGTACGCGTGCCTGATTGATATAGGTGGCTCTTTTAAAAGCTACATCATCGTATTCTAAAACTAAAATGTGTTCTCCACGCCTTCCACAGTATAGAGCAGAGTATAAACCGTAGAGACCCGCACCGAGGATTATTTTATCATATTGTTTCATTTTGCAGAATTAATTCTATATGCCTTGAAATAAATTCCCACTGTTCCACACTCTTCTACCTCTATTTTATTAAACAGAGGCATTTCACTATTTTTATCCAATAATAAATAGCAATTATGCATCTTGTCCTCACTTAATGAATCAAGATTATCATAAAATATCACCCTTTGTTCTCTTTGTATATAAGGTACAATATCACTCAAATACCAACTATAGCTTTCATTGACCACAACCAATGGAACGTGAACATTTACCTTAAAAAACTGGGACTGCTCCGTGTCTTTATACAAAAAGTCTATTTTATTTATATCATAAACTTTAATCACTGAAATTCCTACAATTAATAGCACTACGAGCATTTTATAAAGCTTGTTTTTTAACTGCCTGACGAATATAGGAAATACCAAACAGACTAATGGCATTACAGGATAAACATACCGAGATACTTTATGAGGCGCTAAAACGCAAATTATAAAAAAAGAAATAAGACTTATTATCCACAAAATGGAATCTTCTCTTTTCAGAAAGCTTTCTTTCTTTTTCCAATGCATCAATACAAGAATGCCTAAAACCGGAATTAACAGAAACAGGTTCAAGATATCTTCATGCAAAAAAGAAAAAGCAGCACGTAATGATACGATTAAATTATCTAAAATCAAGTGCGGACCAAATTTAGAAAGAGCAGCCGATGTTTGTCCTACAGGAACAAAACCAGCTAAAAACTTTGAATAGAAAGCACTGGAAAAAACAAAAGACAGAAGGAATGTTACTACTAAAAAAACAACATTCTGCTTATTCTGCATTTTCAAAGACTTGTAAACCAGAAATATCCCCATGACACCTAAATATACTATCATAAAATAATCAGACAACAACAAAAATGATATGGAAGCAGATAAAAGCAGCATATCCTGCCACGTCCTAATATTCTCACCGGCCATTATTTTTCTATAATATCTGATAAAAACAATAGCAAACACCATCACTGCCAACATTTCCAATTGATATCTTCGAATAAACATTGTACAAGAGACTGTTCCTGTATTCAGATACATAAAAGCAAGACAGACTGCAATCAAAATCTTCCCATAACCCAAATTACGAAGCAATAAAGCCGTTACACCAAAACAAAGTAGAAACAAAATTATATTCAATACTACTCCCCTATTAATCAAAGCAGAAACATTACAGGCTTCGGTATCCCCAATAAAGATACGAATTAAGGAATAATAGATATTCGAATGCGACTGGTCATTCACGTCTATCCTCAGATTATATAAATCTTTAGCCATTCCTTTTAGCCCCTCCCTTCTGCCATATACTTCTTTTTGTATTTCTCTTCCTGTATATTCTTTGTCCGAAATAAAAGGAGCAGAGTAACTAATACTATCACAGGACGAGATAGTAAATGTTAAAGACTCATCCATATGAAGCCCCTCCTTCATGCTCCCATAATATCCTCTCAAAGCCAAAGCTCCAAGTAAAACAAAGAAGATTAACAAGTAACCTATTCTTCCATTAAGAATGGACGAAGTTCTCTCTAAAAATAAAGTTGTTTTCATTTTAAAATTTTATTTGATGTAAGTACCCTCTATTTATCCATTAGACAGGAGTCTCTTTTTGCCTTGTTTCTATTATCAATACAAGGAAGTAGTGAAGACATTTCAAAATTATTTCTATCTAAACTTTTATCGTTATTTCTCATTTCAGATGGATTTTAAAGATGAAACCAGCGGAAAAATATCGACAACGATTGAATTCAATAACAGCATTTATATAGTCTTTCCAGAAAGAGTATTCCATACCAATATTTATCTGAAATTTCGCCCCATCAGGATTAAATGTCAAATCCTCCCTTACATCCGTATATCCAGGGACTATTTCGGCCATCAAGTTAATGTTATTCACCGCCTTATTAATCAAAGAACCATCCTCTTTTAATTTAAAACAAAAATTAGCACCCACCGCCGGATCATTCAGTTTATTATCAAAACGCTCACAGTATATCCAAGAAAGATGCACACCTAATGTACCTAGATCACTGAATTCAAAGTGTTTAGTCACTGCCAGATAATAGCGATTCAAAAAGCCATTATCATAATTCAAATCCGAAGGTTTTGATAGTGATCCACCATTCCACGAATCACCTATTATATCGTTGGCACCAATGACGACTTGTGGAGTCCATGTCTTCCACCAGCCTTCTTTCCATGCCCTGAGCCGGAAATGGAAAGAACGGTCTTGGTTAATAAACTTACCGTAAGTGGATGGTACCCAATAACCGGAATGGTTGCCATAATCTGTGGGTACGGCTTTATGCCCCACGCATAGATAACCTACTTCCAGCCATGGAAAAATCGTAATATTGATACTATAATTCCAAGTGTCATACCACCATCGGGGAACAGTAGCATGATGGTTCAGCCAATTGGCTACAATCATGAAGGTTTTATCTCGCTGCATATCGGCGGTGGGCATATTCATTAGACCGGTAGTGCCGTTATTTATTTGTGCATTTACATATAAAGAAAAGAAAAATCCTATTATTATGACACTTATCCTCTTATACTCCCCAATTATCATAAACATATTTTATCAAGCATTTTACTTTTTCTATTGTAAAGTTCTGAATAACACGGTTATGGGCATTTTCTGCATAGTATGCTCTCAATGCATCATCTTTCAATAAAGTATCAATGGCCTCTGCATACTTCAAGCTATTTGAATTTTCCACCTCAATCCCCGTCACTTGATTTAAATTAACCCAATTTACCCCAGAACCTTTGATAGCAAATGTCACAGGGACACATCTGCAATACATTGCTTCAGCCAAAGCCAAACCAAAAGCTTCATTTTTAGTTATAGATGGAAAAGCAAAAATATCTGCTGCATACAAATGATATTTTAACTGGAGATCACTGATACGTCCTAGAAACATAACTCGTTCGGAAACACATAATCCTTTCAACTGTTTCGTTAAAGGGCCGCTTCCCGCAATCAGTATTCGGCATTCTTCCTTTATATATTTGTCAGCATCCAACAAATACTGCAAACCTTTATATTCTACGTGCCGACCAACAAAAAAGATGATTTTCTTATTATCATATCTCTGTTTCACCTTTATCACTTCTATTTCTTCTTCTTTTGTTAATACAAGACGATTCGTATCAATTGTATTAGGTATTACAACTACCTTATTCAAATACGGTTCCAAGACTCTAGAAGCATCTCGGTAATTAGGACTCGTCACAAAGATGACATTGGCACGTTTTAAAAGTGCTGTTTCAGTGGGTTTCACTAAAGGGTATATATATTTCTGCTTGGTTATATCCAGATGCCAATGTAGCACTAATTTCGTTTTCGCAGGCAATATCATCAATAGATACCAAGCAACAAGAGGATTAGGATGATGAAACAAGATTAAATCGGGACTCCATAATTCAATCATATTCCTCAATTCCACATAATAGGAAAAGGATAAAGACTGACTAGCTACCTTTCCAAAACATCCAACTCTTAAGATCTGTATTCCATTGATTTCAGAACCAATTGTATCCGTGCCATCATTGAAGCATATCACCCTGTTTTCATACTCAGGAAAAGCCTCTGCTATGTATTGGCACACTCCTTCCGTACCACCGACAAAAGGATAATAATATTTTGATATATGAAGAATTCTTTTCATGTTCCCAACTTTAAACCTTTTATTTCATTATTTTTTTAATAAACTTCATATCATTCCGTCACGTCTTTGTAAAAAATTGTATCAAACCAGTTTTCAATCAACCTAAAACAGAGAAATACTTCAATTCTTACTTATTATAGTTGTTAACTATTTCTATCACATTATTAACCGTATTGTCATAATTAAATCTGAGCACATTATTTTGTCCTAACTCTGCATAATTCCTACGGGTATCTACATCATTTATCATCTGCAATATTTTATTTTTAATGTCCTCTACCGAAGCAGGATTACATAACAGTGCACTACCTCCAGCCACTTCAGGCATAGATGCTACATTGGATGTTATTACAGGGCATCCGCAGGCTTGCGCTTCCAACAATGGGAAACCAAAACCTTCATATAGAGAAGGAAACAGAAAACACAAAGCATTATTATAATAGGTATTCAATTCTCCATCACTGACACGCCCTAAGAAGCAAAAGCTCGGATTGTTTATATAATGTTCTATGTAAACAGTGGCAAAATGATTGCCTTTTATATCACCCACAATAAAAAGTTTCACATCCTTACATTCTTTACTTACCAATTCAAAAGCCTGCAAAATGCGAACAAAATTTTTCCTATAGTTAAGTGATGAAACAGCTAATATATAATTACCACCGATGCACTCTCTGGCATGTTCCTGTATTCTAAATTCTTTTTTTAAACCCGGATATAGCACTTTGACCTTTTCACTATCAACAGAATAGTATCTCAATATCTCATTTTTTGAAAACTCACTCACTGTAAGAACCAGCTTTGAAGTACGGATAACCCAAGGAATAAGAACTTTATATGCATAAAGAAAACTTTTAGAGAATGTCTGGGGATAGACCATAAAGGCTATATCATGAATTACTGATATTTTATTTTTATACAATATCGGGGCCATATTAGCCATGCATAACAACAATGGTGAGCCTATTGCACGAAGATAGACAGGTAATTCTATCTGCTCCCAATAATAACTTGTATAGTTTCCTATTATTTTTGCTCCAAGTACTTCCGCCTCTTCTTTGAGTATTATTCCCTTGGGAGATACAAATTTTATTTGATTGCCATAATGATATTTCAGGCGGATAGAAATTTCAAAACAATATCGTTGCACCCCAGTCATGCTTTGGGTGAGAAAGCGTGCGTTTATTACTATCATTTCTTATATATTTTAAATCCGTTTCTTTAAAAACCGCCAAAATGTTAGTACAATGATATTTAAAAGAAATAAAGTAAGACAGAATCACAATCATCTGAACTTTTATTACTTACTCTTTTTAAACGAGTAAATTTTAGGAGGAGAAATAAAATAATAAACAATATGAAAGAAAGTCGTTCCATAAATTGTATAGTTACCACCTTTTATCAAATACGAAATAAAAAACACCAGGAGGCAGAGACTTATAATATTATCTTTATTATAAAATCTGATCAAGAAAAAGGTATAAAGACATAGCCCCAATATTCCAAATTCAGAATACAGCCGAGCAAACATCGAATAAGCATCATCCTTATTCAAACCATATCCATTAAAATTTGATTTGTACATACGTTCATAGTTTTGAGCATGTGTCCCCAATCCCGTACCTAAAAAACGGCAAGGTGCATTAAAAGCTACCCAGTAATTTGTCAATATTACATAAGAACTTGTAGTTAAATGCTCAAAATCTTCAGGCTCTGTATTCTCTACTACAGTTAAAGTCTGTACTATCTTTTCCTGGATAGCATTTAATTGAGGATTCACAAAATAGTTAGAGGATGATAGAACCTCTCTATTATTTATACACCAGAATATACCACAAATAAAACATACAGCAAGGCCATATCTTAAATATTTCAAACAGTTATAGAATCTCAAAAATAGGATAAGAACAACAGCGACCACCATACTAGTAGTTAATGTCAGGATGAAAGCTATCAGAATGATCATGGATTTCATCCGTTTATTTTTTATAAATCCCGGAGATAAAAAGACATATGCAGCAGCAGGTATAGAAAAGGCAGTAAAGCTTCCCGGTTCCATAAGTACAGCATGTAATCTGCCTGAATCTTGTGTAGCAACACCATCCAAAGTATAAGGGAATATGTCTATTTGAACTATATACATGATAATAAACTGAATAATGCCAATAATGGATAAAACATAAACTAAACTTACATACTTATAGAACCATTCGGAAATAGGTGTCCGACAATATCGAAAAATCTGATAATAACAGAAAACAACAGTAAACAACAACAAGAATTGCTGAAAGAATTTAGCTGTATCATATCCATTCCACAAGACCATCGACAACGAATAAAAGAAAAAAAGGGCGAAAAGAGTAAGTTTATCAGAACTTATATACACTTTTCTGAAGCGAATTGTTATAAATAAAGTTACTATTATCAGAAAAGCAGGTTCGGTATATCGGCCTATAACTATACCTATTAAAACGAACCATACAAACGACGACTTCGAAATTTTAAAAAAATACATTTTAAATATCAGTAAAAATACATTCTATTAATAATTCAAGATCGGGAATGGTTATCCTCTATGATTCTTCTGAACTTTTTTGACCAAATTGTGTTCGGTTATAACCTGCCGCTCCCAAACAATTTTCAATAATACTTTTAGAATAAAAGAACTTATCTTATTGGGTTTACAAAGAATCCATATCACCTCATAGCCTGCATTTTGAATAGCCTCCCTTATCTTATACTTCGTACCACTCCAAGCTTTTCGGTCATGAAAAGGATCTTCAGCAAAAACATATCCTATTATCTTGTTTTCCATAATCAACATCTATAGTATTTTTCTAATTAATAATTCCTATTCTACGTACATAATATCCTACAATACCTTTAATCAAATAATACACATTCAGCAAAAAAGGTATTGATTTACGATAATGTTTGACTTGAAAACTTTCCAAAAGTCCTTTAATCGTATTACTTACTCCTCCCACTTGCATTGCTATTGTAGGTATTCCAATATATCCAGCATTCAAGTTCTTCCGAAGTAGAAACTCATAATCTGCACATATTTTGAATGACAGATTAAAATCTCCCAATTCGTCAAATAACTTTCTGTTATGCAATGTTGAGCCATGAGAGATTTTCATATAACAACGGAACTCCTTTATTCGATATGGATTGCCTAATATCCTTAAATAGCGTCCTTTGCTATCAATCAATTTACTTTGTGCCGTTATAATGTCAACTTCTTCTAAAACATGGTTGTTCAAGTAGTTCCAATACAAACCAATACTACCATCCAATAAATAATCATCAGCACCCAAAAACATAATCCATTCGCCTGTAACCAAACGGAGGGCTTTATTCCATGCATCATAAATACCTTTATCAGGTTCTGAAACAACGACATCAAGACTCTCAGCAAAAGATCTTACAATATTCATTGTCTGATCCGCAGAAGCTCCATCGACAATTACTAATTCTATTGGATCGGTTTTCTGAGAAACAATACTATTCAGACAACGCTTAATCGTTTTCTCTGCATTATATGTTGCTATAACAATTGATATTACTTTCTTCATAAATTTTGCATTCTAACATTCTACTACCACTTTTACACCCCCACAATCTCCCTCACCTTCATCTTCCACTCCTCCAACTCACATTTAGCCCCTCGGGACAACGGCGGATTGACATACCTGTAAAACTCAATACGCTTCTCATACTGTTCTTCTATAATCGCCTTTACCTCGAAAAAAAGGACAAGTGTCATGCAAATTCTTCCATCCTAGGCTTTGGCAAAGAAACCATTAGCCACATGAAGCTTACGCTCCAACTCACGTCTGTGCAAATTCAACTGTCCCAGACGTTTCACTACCTCAGCAGCCAACTGCTGAGCCTGATTGATAGGATTCAAATGTTCCATCGGATTAAAAATTTATTTTTATATGAATAATCATTAGCGCGTCCCCATTCAGGACAGGAACACACCTTTCCTAGTTATTATATTCAACTTTGCAGCATTGAAAATCAATGACCTGACACATACATCAGGAATTGCAAACTTTAAGAATCAAACATATGAACGAATTTAAAATGTCACTCTTCCTGCCGCCCATATCACCGGTTAAGGACGACGCCACCGGACGAACCATCCAGCCGCCCACATTGAAACCCTACAAGGAAATAGCCTTACAGGAAGTATATGAATTAATCACCCACAACGAACGCTTGAAAACACTGACCGAAGCCGTGCGCCGGGCAGCAGAAAGCGGTGATGAAAAAGCCTACCGCATGCTCAAGCAACAGACCCTGCCTTATGTCACCCCCTGCGGTGTCTTTTCCTACCGCAAAAGCGACAGACTGACCGAACCGTCGGGACTGACCGTGGTGGACATAGACCATCTGAGCTCCCGCGAGGAAGCGGAAAAGCTGAAAAGACAACTCTTTGACGACCTGCTCCTCTGCCCCGCCCTGGCATTCACCAGTCCCAGCGGACGCGGAGTGAAGGCGTTCATCCCTTACGACCTGACACGCATACCCGATGCCAAACAGAATGCCTCCGAAAACATCCACTGGGCAATGAACTACGTACAAGCGGTTTACGATTCCCACGCCAACTGCCCGGACAGGGAAGACAATAAGAAAAACCATCCCGACAAGGGCGTGGACCGATCCGGCAAGGATCTCGTCAGGGCGTGCTTCCTTTCGTATGACGAGGAGGCGTTGATACGATTGTAGGAAATTAAAAATTGAGAATTAAGAATTAAAAAATAATAGTTATCATGAATATGAATACTCCTTTGGAGGATTTGCGCTGTCTGACCGAAGCCGTCCGCATGGCAGGTGCGGATATTGCACCCACCTATATCGAATATGTACAACTGGCTTTCGCCATCGCAAACGATTGCGGGGAAGCGGGACGCAACGATTTCCTTTCACTCTGTTCACTCTCCTCCAAATATGACGGAAAGAATGCACAGGCATTGTTCTCGAATGCACTCCATGCCGATAAAGAGGATATACATCTGGGAACCGTATTCCACCTCGCCGAACAATGCGGAGTGAAGATTGCCGCTCACGCCCGCTATCCCAAGACGGGGACAACGGGGACAGCAGGGACAGTCCCCGATTTCTCACACACGCACGCGCGATATAATAATGTGGAAAATAACATTCCCTGTGATACAAACGATGAGGAACAGCTCACCGAAGGCTCCGAACCCTATTCCCCGTTGCCTACCTTTCCGCAGGACTATGCCTGGCCGGAGCTGCTGGACAAGATCATCTCCTTCGGTAAAAAGCCCGAACAACGCGATGTATTGCTTCTGGGCGCGCTCACCGTACTGGGCGCATCCCTCTCCCACACCGTGAGATGCCTGTACAGCCGGAAGTGGCAGGCACCCTGCATGCAGTCCTTCGTTGTGGGCCCATCCGCCGCGGGAAAGGGCGCGTTGACGTGGGTCAGGCTCCTCATCGAACCCATCCACGAAAAGATACGCGCAGAGGTGGAAGAGGCGATGAAGAAATACCGCCGGGAAAAGGCCGCTTATGACTCGCTGGGCAAGGAACGAAAGAACCAGGAAGCCCCTGTATTGCCACCCAACCGGATGTTCCTTATCTCGGGAAACAACACCGGAACAGGCATCCTGCAAAATATCATGGATTCCAACGGAACGGGGATCATCTGCGAAAGCGAGGCGGACACCGTATCCACCGCCATAGGAACCGAATACGGAAACTGGAGCGACACGCTGCGAAAGGCTTTCGACCACGACCGCCTGTCCTACAACCGACGCACAGACCGGGAATACCAGGAGGTGCAGAGAAGTTACCTCTCCGTACTCCTCTCGGGAACGCCCGCACAGGTAAAGCCGCTGATTCCAACGGCGGAGAACGGACTCTTTTCCCGCCAGAACTTCTATTACGTGCCGCGCATCACCCAATGGGCAAACCAGTTCGGCGAGGAAGACGTGGACGTGGACGAGGAATTCCGCCTGATGGGCAAGGAATGGAAATGCATCCTGGACGGGCTGAATCTTCAGGGATTGTTTACCCTGAAACTGACAGCCGGCCAGCAGGAAGAGTTCAACCGTATGTTCAGTGAATTGTTCCATCGTTCCGGTATGGTTAATGGTGACGAGATGAGCAGTTCCGTGGTCCGCCTTGCCGTCAACGCCTGCCGAATGATGTCGGTAGTGGCTATCCTGCGAAGTCTCGAGGACAGCTCCCTGGTGAAGCCTGACACGCATATCTCTTCCGATAATCTGAAAGACCGTATCATCCCGCGTTGGGACATGGTGATCACGGACGATGATTTCAATGCCGTGCTTGCTCTTGTTGAGCCGCTTTACCTGCATGCCACACATATTCTTTCATTTCTTGTCCCCTCCGTTATCAAGAGCCGGGGTACGGCGGACAGGGACATGCTCTTTGCCGGAATGGAGAACGAGTTCACCCGCCAGCAGTTACTGGAAAAGGCACACGGCAGGGGGATACCCGAAACCACGGCGCTCACCTGGCTCAAACGGCTCACCAAACAAGGCGCACTGGTGAGTGTGGATGGCAAGGGAACGTATCATAAGAATTAGCCCGCTATATATGTACGCGCATGTGTGTGAGGAAAAAAGGGGCTGTCCCCACTGTCCCCGTGTCCCCGCCGCTGACAGTATAAGTCAGTTCCGACCGTCTTGCAAATCACGTACGTATGCATGAGGCAACACGTACGTATGTGTAGGGCGATGCATACGTACGCATAAGCCAACGCGTACGTATGCATAAACTCTCCATTCACTTGAACTCACCCGCATTTTTCAATTCTCAATTTTCAATTCTCAATTTCCTAAGGCCTTCCCAGATAGAGGAAGATTAACTCAGCCTGCACCGAGGTAAATATTCGCTGGCGGTTCATATATCCCGTATTGAGCAACGCCTGCCAGAGCTTCTGATTGTGGCGGATCCAAGCCGCCAGGCGGTTCAATGCAGCTACAGGAGTGATATCGGGAGCATAAGCCACAGCCAGATCACGTTTATAATAGGGTTTTACAGGCCATTCCTCCGGGACGATTTCATTTTGATTCATTACATCTGTTTTTTAGGATTATTCATGGATACAAATGTAATGAAAAACGCCCGTTTCGCCAAGTATTAAGGCACCTTTAATTCATACTATTTCATACTCTGTTACAGTGTGTTACAAGGCTTCATTGCCGTTTATCGCTTTTCACATTTCCCCGTATACGAGGTGTTATCTTTGTCATGTTCATTTAATATTAACCAATTAAAAACTTTATCAGTATGGCATTAAATTACAGTGTTGCATTGCGTCCCAATCCAATAAACAAGGACGTGAACCCCAAAGCTTATGCTACGGCACAGATCAACGGTGAACTCTCATTGAAGCAGCTCAGCAAACGTGTGGCTTCACAAACCACCGTGAGCCGTGCGGATGTGGTGGCAGTCCTTACCGCCACAGTGGACAACCTGCTGGACGCCCTTCAGGAAGGAAAACAGGTGGACTTTGGCGAACTGGGCAAGTTCCGTCTCCAGATTATCAGCGAGGGAACAAATTCCTTGGCAGACTTTACCGCCGCCAGCATTACGGGAGTGAACATCCAGTACATTCCCGGGGAGGATTTGAAGACCATCTTTGCCGGTCTGGAATTCCAGCCTGTAGCCAGCCGCAAGGCTCAAAGCGCAGCTTTGCGTGCGGAGAAGGAAGGCAAAGTGGTGTCGGACCTGCTGGCTTCCAAAGAAGAACCTAATGTATAACCTTTTAAACATGTTTAATTATGAGCAACAGAAACGGACAATCTACCTGGAGTGTTATTCTTAAAGTGATCATCGCAGTAGCCACCGCCATAGGCGGGGTTATTGGAATACAAAGCTGCATTTAGCCGGTATGCGTAAGATTACTCTGATCATAATCCATTGTTCCGCCACCCCCGAGGGGCGGAACCTGGATTTCGAGGCTTGCCGCTATGAGCATATTCATCACCGGAGGTTCAAGGATATTGGTTACCATTTCTATATCACGCGCGATGGTGATATTCACCGTGGCAGACCGATAGAACAAATCGGGGCGCATTGCAAGGATCACAACTCCCACTCTATTGGCATTTGCTATGAGGGCGGACTGTCTGCTGACGGTGTACCCAAGGATACGCGGACTATGGAGCAGAAAGGGGCTATGTTGGCGTTGATTCGCGAGTTGCGGACTATTGTCCCCAAGGCGCTGATAGTGGGACATCATGATTTGAATCCTGTCAAGGCTTGTCCTTGCTTTAATGCGGTAAAGGAATTCAAGGGGATTTAGTTGGGAGGGGTGAAGCTTTCGAGGCTTCGCCCTTTTATTTTATTACAGACCCAAATTGAAAATATATCAATTAAATCTATTACAAACTATTCTTGCAGGATTTCCTGCCACAATACTGTCAGCAGGAACATCTTTAGTAACCACGCTACCAGCTCCGATAATAGCACGATCACCAACATGTACCCCCTTTAGAATAATGCATCTTGTACCAATCAAGACATCATTTCCTATGATAATTTCAGCACTAATTTTATTCGCTCTATCCTTTTCACTTATTCTTCTATCCAAAAAGAAAAGACTATGTGCATTGGAATCCATTAGTATAGTATCTCCACCAATCAAGACATTATTGCCTATTATTATAGACTTATGTGCCCATACACAGGCTGAGCTCATCCCCACATTATCCCCTATATTTATCTGGGCATTTGCTTCCACTGAAATACATCCACGAAGATTCCGGCATAAAGGATTAAAAGATTCTCCACTTATGAAACAAAAATCATCCCCTATTTCAACAACAGAGTTTTTCCCCATCGACAGATACATTTTATTAAAAATAGAGGCTCTCTTGCCTAATTTGGCTCCCTTTAAATAGAATTTCATTCTATTCCAATGCATATAGAACAAACAACGAATTTTTCTATCGGAAGAAAACAACTTTCTAATGATACTTTTCATAATGCGCTAAATAAAATTGTGTGAAACCAAATATGATCTAATTAAAAATTTGATGATTCATTTACAATTTGCATTTGCCAATTCAATGTTCATCTATGTCATTTTTTTACTTCTCACTGGTTTACCATGATTAAATCATTCGCGGTAAAAAAAACCTAAAAAACATAGAAAAAGAAGTCAACGGTGCATTAAAAGTTCCAAATGCAAGCTGATATCCACTATTCCGTACTACAGAAATAGACTTTACATCCACGGCATGCAGTTTACCATAAGGATATGCAAAAACATCGATCTTATGACCTATCAATTCTTCCAATCGACTCTTTGATTCCATTATTTCCCACTCTTGTCGTTTATTCCCTCTCAAAAACGGATGGGAATGAGTATGAAATCCTATAGTAACTAACGGATCTGCGGCATATTCTTTTACTTCTTTTTCACCAACAAATCCATCTTTACCTATAAACTCATTAGAGATAAATACTGTAAAAGGAATATTATTCTTTTTCAAGAATGGATATGCATTTACAAATACATCCATATTACTATCATCAAAAGTCAATAAAGCCACCTTTTCCTTCTGTTTCTGATATAATTCTAGAGGACTGATAAATATATGGTCTCTGCTCAACTCTATAACAGATTCTTTAAACTTATTCACCTTACAAATACAGCAAGGCATGTCATCAACATATTCATCTGTTATATGATGATACATCATAACACACCCTCGATAAGGGAAACATGAATTAATAACCCTATAAACTAATTCTATCTTCACTAAAACTATCAATTTTATTTTATCAACGAAATACATATCTCTTTAATCTATCTATAACCTTCTGTTGCAAATAATGTCTCAAATATCTTACATTCATGTTCCTTAAATAATATTCCATCAGGAAATACTGAGGTGTTTCTACATATTGATTATTACAAGGAGTTGTCATATCATACACATAAATACCATCACCATCCACATTAAAGAACAAATTGTTTTCAATAGGGCGCAAACGAATACCATAACGTTTCACTATCTTATATGGCAGTTGTCTGACACTGACTAGATAACGAAACTGACCTATGTTCTCCCTATTGCCATACAAGTCAAATCCAACATTGCCATCGCCCAAACCTACTTTCCACCCCATAAGGTTGAAATACGTATCATACTTGACTAAATTATCAACATCTCCCATCTGCCAATTTTTCACCCCCAACAACAACTCAGTTTGCCACGTATTGTTACATTTTCCATTCCGCACATGCACTCCTGCATCACTAAAATTAGTTGAAACTGAAATCACAGGATAAATAAAAAATTTGTTATATGCCACCAAATAAGCCTCATAATATTTCGACCAAGCTCTATCCCAGTCCTTTATGGCTTGTAACATATCTATTTCGTCAAAGTTCTCATCCCAGCTATCCAACCACTTCCTAAAGCCACTCCACATGCTATAAGTAAAAGTCTCGCCCCAAGTGGATGTGGACTGGAAAGCAAATACGTCATTACCATTATTAAGATAAGATGCAGGAAGCCCAGCAAACCCATTAAGCTCATTCTTATAAAGTGATATACCAGCCACCCTTGAATCCTGTCCATAGATTTCAACTGCCTTCTCTACATAATGATAAAAAAATGGAGATACAAAAAGATCATCCTCCAAGATAGTCACCGACTTAAAATACTGGCTCAATCCTCCACAAAAGAAAATATGATCCTTCAATCCCAGTCGCTTCTCTTGTATTATCACATATTTGTTGCCATGCTTCCATTTAAAATCTTCTACAAAATCATACAATTTTTTCATTCTACTGCAATCTATACTGATTACAAGTGGTACTTCATGCTCATAGTAAGCCGTATTCAAACTGCTCAGTAAACGAGAAATGGATGTCACCCGATTATAACCTACAACTACAATAGCATTTCTATCTCTATCTACTTCCTTAAACATCGCTTTATTTTTCCTAATTGCTTTCTAATATTAAAATATATCGTAAAAAATGCTCTTCTCTGTCGTCTTCCCCACTTTTTCAATACAAGCAACAAAATTCGCGTTTTAAGACTTCTAGTAGAAGTAATGCAAGTTTCCAGATAAGATAATTTGGATAAATAGTCCAAATCTTTATCAATCACATCTACCGATTCTTTCGGATAATTAATCAGGTTATATATACAATCAACAATATGATTCGCAAAAACCCGATAAAGTCCTTTTTTTGAACTTGCATTCTTTCCATGTACATTCGCTAACATCTCGAATTGACGCTTATGCAAATAGCACATGCACTGAACAAAATTTTTACGATACTTGGCCATTAGAGAACATGAACTTATAAATCGATATTGATAAGCGGGCTCATCAATATAATAAAGTGTTTTTATATGACCAAGGTATTCTGTACAAAAACTTATATCCTCATAATACGATATATTTTCATTAAAACGGATTTTATATTGAGAAAGAATATCGCTTTTATAAATCGTGGTACCTATACAATTTATAATACAAGTTAAAGATAACCTATAAAAATCTTCAAGCCACTCTATCGTAGAATAGAAACCCGAAGATACATAGTGAAACGAAATGTCCTCCTTATTTGTATTAGGATAGCAACATTTATAAGAAAAGAAAAGTCCGTCTATGGCATTCTTCGAGAACAATATGGAGCATCTTTCCAAAATTCCTGTTTCTATAAAATCATCACTATCCACAAATAGTATAAGCTCACCTGAAGCGGAATCAATGCCAACATTCCTTGCGCTTGATACTCCACCATTCATTTTATCAATTACTTTAATACAAGAATATTCAGCCTCATATTTACGTAGAATCTGCAAAGAATTATCTAAAGATCCATCATTTATCAGAAGTATTTCTTTACTGACATTTTGGCTCAAGAGATTGTTTATAGTATCACCCACAAACTTTTCCGCATTATATACAGGAACTATAATTGAAAATAGAGGAGTGTTTGCTTTCATTTAATCTGCATTTTTGCGATTTATCATTTATTCTTTGTAATAAGGTTTAGTAGCCGGAGGTAACGTGATACGACTTCCCATCTCTAGCTGGAACTCGTCTGACCAAGATATCATCCGCCCGCCAGCACCAGTTAATGTCATCTCACCTATGAAAATCCGACCATTGATATTGTAGAGATCCACTCTTACTTGGGGAAATCCGGTCGCCACACGCTCTGCCACCCTAATCATGTCGTCAAGATGTTGAGGTGGAGGGATTTGCTTAAATTCTTGTTGTCTGTAGCGCGGAGATAAACGATCGCGACGTATTTCCCAAGTATGCACATCATAAGAATCAAATACGCCATGCTCATTTGTACGATCGTAGCACACCATGACAGCATAAGCCTTACCATCAAGACACCATATTTTGTAATCGACTGGTGATTGGCTGTCAATATGTTCCTTTGTAACATCAGGCAACGGCAGCAATTCCTCCGCCATGATACGTCGATTGATACGTGTGTAATGAGGTTCGCAAGCATCATAGCCATATGGAATGGCTACACAGCGATTGAGATGTCGGCAAAGTTCTTGATGATCGATGGTATCCTTATCACGCACTACTACGGTCGAACCGCAGTCGTGGTTGCATTTGATGGCGAATCCCTTAGGTAAGCTGGCGAAGTCAATGTCCTCAGCACGTTCCCACACTCCATAGAGTTTAGGTAGATATTTCCCCAATCCGATACGCTCAATATAATGCCGCATAAGCACCTTATCGGCACATTCAGTCCATTGTGTGGTATCAGTAAATGCTTCAAGCCACTGAATCTTTTCATTGAGTGTTCGTGGATTATCCCAGTCTATATTACGTCCATACGAAAGATACCAAAAGATTTCAAGTGCCCGCTGTGGATTAATTTCTATCAGTCGGCGATAGCCTTGGCTCTTCACATAACGAGCTAAGTATTTTTGTTTGCCCAATCTCAGAGGGTGAAGTAGTTTTTTGAGTTTCTTAAATTTAATCATTATATTATTTTTTATTTAGTCCTCGGATAAAAGTCGCCTAAGACCGCGAAGATATGCCCAACGATGCACCTCACACTGCAAGGTGTTCACCAAATGATTCGGTGTATTGCCTGGGTTGCGGTGAAGTATACGTTTGACAAATCGCTTCAACTCTGCCACCGGATGGAATCGTCGCAAACCGTAGGCCTCGACAGTCCAGTCATAGAAAGGCAACAGACGATCACAATAAGCATTAACCGTTTCCATGTATTCATCAGGCGATTGCAATACGTCATTTATTCGTTCAATATGATGTCTGAAAGCAACGTCATCATCACAGAGTTCTACACACTGATGTGCGATGTCATATCGGCAAAGGTGAGTAGTAAAAACAACACCCTGCAATTTGTCAATGACAAGCGTAACCACAAGACTTTGTTGCCATAGATTACGTACAGGAAAGCTTTTCTCGAAACAGAAGTTACCAAGTGAGTAGAATATCGGCTTGCCATCAACCATCTCCCACCCTTGTGGTGTATGGGGATGGGAAGCAATGATGGCATCAGCCCCTGCGGTAAGAAACTGACGGTAGAGCTGACGCAACTCTGGCAAAGGCTGCTCCACTTCCTCAATACCAGCATGTATATAAAGTACAAGACAATCCACCCGCTGTCGGCAACAAACTATATGGTTATGAATGTCGTGTGCTGACATTCCTGCCGTACCTATCAACATGTTGTGAGAAACTATCTCATCGTGCACACCAAACTCACGTTGAGTGAGTGCCATGATACCGACGCGAAGTCCATCATCATCCATAATGTGCATCCGAAAGGCTTGTTCACTATTCCCACCTCCAATGGTATTCACGCCGTCCAAAGCATCTAAAGTGAGTTGGATACCTCGCTGACCGTAATCAAGAGCATGGTTGTTGGCGAGGGATACTATATCGCATCCCCATTCTTTCATGCGTTGCGCACTCTCCACAGGTTGGCAGATAGAGGGACCTGATTTAGAAATAGGCCTACACTTATCGTCTTTGACGGGTGCCTCGAAATTGGTAACATTATGATGAGCACTACCCATCAGGGCAGCAAGCCGTTCACCGCGTAGTAGATTTTCAGGGTGATCCACCTTGAAATCTCCAAAAAAATTGATAGTCATGGGAATTATAAAAAAACAGTGTTCAATCGTCTTTCAATCATATCGACAAAGCTGATACGAGTATTACCTCTTATTTGTACAAATATTGAGTAATTAAAAACTAAGGTATACTTTAATAGTTATTGTTTACGCAAAATGACTGTATTATAAAACTTACGTATATCAAGAATATTTCTTATACAATCGATAGATTCTACTGTCCCCCGCTTTCTGTTGCTGCTTCCATTCTGTATATACATTAATAACTGACGGTATTCCTTTGGTTATAATTGGCAGACAAGTCAATATTTCAACATGATAACACAGACGATAGAACACCTGTTTAGGACTATAACAATCCGCATAAATGGTACTCATCACCCTATGATATAAGTACTTTCTATATGATTTTTCTTTTATTTTAGCACATCCACCCAAAAAACGAATCATCTGTATTTGAAAATGTCCTGTCAATATATTCTTAACATACGTCACCTGTTTATGGTTTGTACCATCAGACCACGGTACATCACATACAGTAGAAATCTGTAAAGCAACCTTAAGAAAATCCCAAGCACCAGGATTCGGTTTATAGTCTCCCAGTTTCTTGTCACTTATAATCATATATCCTTTTTCATCCCATAGAAAATGAAGGGTAGGCATCAGAAAACTTGCGGCCGAATAGCTATAAATAAAAGCCTCACACATATATTCATGCAACTGTTGTATATTATACAGCTTATTGCCCAAATACAGGCAGTCACCAGATAAATATTTTTTCCACAGGCCATCATTGACTTGGTTCAATGTCTCCACGCGCAAATCCCCAAATTTCACATCCATTCCCAATGCAAATTGTATACAACAGGCATCCGGATAAGTATTGATATATTGAAGGATTATAGCCATAAAGCCATCATTATATTCATCATCATCAGAAGTCTGGAGCATCCATGGAGTCTTAGGATAAAGAAAACAATTTGCAAGATTGAAGCCCATATGGGTATTAAACTTATTTCTTACATACTGTATGTTTTCAACAAAATCTTTAGGAAAATTTCCAGACACAGCTTCCATCACGTCATAGTCAGAACAATTATCAACAAGCACCAAGTAATAATCATTTACACTAGCATACCGATAGATAGACCCAAGCTGTTCCAAAAGCCTTTCTTTACGATTATATGTCGGTATCACAATCGTAAGAATCTTTAAAATCTCATTTTCGTCAATCATTTTGCCCATTTTACGGTTATTAGATTTAACAATTTATTACGTTCATTCTTTTTCAAACCTATTCCTGTTATAACAAAAAAAAGCACTCCACCCATAATAATGACTCTTGCAAGAGGATGAATGGATATATCAGATAGCAAAAAATAAGTCATAACACCTATTATAATGACAATGGTAGTCCGCAAATAAGCCTTACGGACAAACTCCCAAACATCAAAGTGTACGGTACATACAAGCAAGCCATACGCAGTAACCAAATTAATCAACTTGTCTATTGCCAAACAAACAAAAATAGAATATACAGGAAAATCCATATAGAATAAAAGAAAACTTGCAATAAGAAACAACAAGTCTATAATAGTAGAAAGAATAGTGAACCATTTTATCTTTCCCGTTGCAAAAATGAATGTTGACAGGGAAGACATGTGCGTTGACACCAGATTGCCAATCAGAATCCATGTTGTAAATATCACCGTATATTGTGGGACATCTTTCAACCAGATTCCTAATATGAAATCCAGCCCTATCAGTAATGGGAAAAAGACCATTGACATAATTAACACCACATATCTATTAATCATAGCACATAAGTCAATAGACTTTTTCAAGTTACCGCTACTATAACTTTGAGTAATCTGCGGTCCGGAAGCGGATGCCATATTACCAACCAACATTCCTACAAACGTCTGAATTTGGGTGCCCACAGCATTGGCCGCATTGACAATGGTGCCGAAAAAATAATTAATCAATATGGAAACGCCTTGAATTTTGGAAAGACTACCAAAGGCTCCCAACGCAACATAATTGTTGAAAACGAAGATTTCCTTGTATAATCCTTTTTCTGAATACCATTTCAAACAGACAATATCTTTCCATTGGCTTTGACAGAACCATTGATACATGACAAAAGACATTAATGATATACAGGCTATGATCACTGCATACAGCCGAAGAGCATTCCCCTGATAAAGTACAAGAGACATCACCGCCAGCAATTTTAATACTGTGGTAGCAATGTCTACTGCCGCAGCCTGCCCAAATTTCTCAAACGCCTGAATCAATGCTTGATAAGGAACATTCAATATGCCAAGGCAGGAAATGATAATGGATGTCTGCAATACGAAATGTGCATCTGCCAATTTCCCTGGTGCAACATTCAAGTAATGGTTTACGTACCACACACCGACTACTTCACTCACCACAAGAATAAAAAGGGCAAACGCAGCATGAAGGACAAGACACACATTGAAGATACGGTTCATATTTCCATCCGGCTTTCCCATCTCTACATTGATGTATCTTTGGGTGGTCGAATACATTCCCGTACTGATACAATTGAGCATCGTCAACAGACTTGCCACCACATTAAACAGACCAAAGTCGGATGCACCCAATGCCTGTAACACGTATCTTGTGGAAACCAAAGATACTATAGTTACTACAAACAGACGAACATATATAATTCCCGTATTAATAGCTATTCGTTTATTATCTGAAATCATTTTATTTTATGATTTAAATTATTACAAACAAGTCTCATATCTTTATCAAATAGCTGAATAATTACGAGTAGCTATCATCTCTTCAAAATACAGAGCTGTATGCTTTATTAAATAATCTTGCCTAATACATGTTTGGTTCTACATTCTTTTCTGATAAAAAGCTATATTGTATATTAGTATATCAAACGATAAAATCATGTTTTTATTTATCCACATTTAATCCACTTGCCAAACTCTGGTCACTCCACAGATAATTCCATTCTCCGAAACGCCCGATAGTTTCAATTCCTAAAGACGACAAATAATCGCGTACCACTTTACGGGCACTATAAATATTTGAATCAAAAAGCACATTCGCATATTTTTCAAAACGCACATCCACAAAAAGAATATCCTCATCTTTCATCGCACCTAAATTGACAAGCTTGCCTACAGAACCACTGACCAGTTCTTCCTTTGTGTATTTATCTTTTTCACAATAAATTTCCAACTGTAAGGATGAACAACCTTCAGGAGCATTATCGGGTGACTTCAAAGACGGTGAATAGACACGAGCAGGAAGAATATCCTCATCATAGACATACCACCAAAGATAAGGAGGTATATTCTTCGTCTGCAATCCTACTGATATCTGATAGCCACAAGTACATTTCAATTGACTTCCGGCACTTTCGACCTCTTCAGGTAGCTCCTGCAACATATTCAAGACTTCAGGAAGCGGAAGGCTGCTAATCAAACGGTCATACTGATATGAATCTCCAGAAACCGTACGCAACATCTTCTTTTCAGGATAAATTTCCACAACCTCTGAATTGAATTTAATATTCGCTTCGCCAGCTAGAACATTAAGAAAAGCCTTGAACCCCCCTTCAGCAGGATAACGCATCTCCTTAGCATAATACGTTACAGGTGTCTCTTCTGTCAGGGAACCTTGAATGACTTCTTCCAAAGAGGGCTGGTATAATCTGTTACCTACCCATCCGGTCTCCAAATCCTTTGCTTCGCACATCCAATACTTTGTGGTATAAACCATAGGGAAATGTTCGGCAAAATAATTCCCATATTGAACACGTAACCACTCTTCATAAGAATGTATCTGATTTATATCTACATCCTTGGGACGTTTCTTGAAATCTTCAATAATCAGATGTTTTTCCTCCTCAGACAAAGTGTATAGATTATTCTGTGCCGGATGCTTTATCCAATGTCCCTTATAGATATTATACGGATTGGGGATATGTCGGATAATATCCGGAGAAGAAAGGGAGAACAGACGGTTCACCTCTTCATCATTACTGAAGGAAAAATGTACAAAACGATCAAAGCGGAAACTGTTGATTTCAAAATTACCACATAACCCTCCATAAGTGGAATCCTTCTCCAAGATAATGGAAGGAATTCCCTGATTATGTAAAGAATAACTAGCACCCAGTCCGGATATTCCGGCTCCTAAGATATAGATTTGACTCATTCAATCATTTTTAATAAAGCCTGCTCGGTTGAGCAAGAAGGATTTATTATAGAAAGTAACTTTCCAACAAAGCAACGTAAATCCATAACTTCATTTTCTCTATATGATAATGCACCATAATTGATGGCAGAATTGGAATGCAGTTTATTCCTATAATACTCAATTACAGTCTTCAATGAAATACTGCTTCCACTACTCACATTCACAATTTCACCTACACAGCTTTTGCAGTTTTCAAGCAACCTATGAATATCCTCAGCAAAATCATCCACATAAATAAAGTCACGTTTCTGCTCACAAGGAGAAACATTCAAAGGTTCCCCTTTTCGGAGGTGGTCTATCACATAAGGAATAAACTTATTCTTGTTCTGCCCCGGTCCGAATAGATTTCCCGGACGGACTACCATTGCCGGGAAACCATAATTACGATGAAGCATCAGAACCGTATTCGTTGTCAACTGCTTTACCAAGGCATAAGGGGAATTGGGATATTCCCGGTTCTCTTCCTTGAATGGAGAGCCTATTGAACCGTATTCCTCGGAACTGCCGAACTGGATAAAGAGCTTCAATGAAGAGGCATCCTTAAAACGTTCATACAAGTTCAGGAGAACTTTCAGATTGGATGATATCAATTCATCAAACAGGGACAAGTCACGCTCGGCGGTCACGATGGAAGCCAAATTGATGATGTAATCGGGTGCAATGATTTCCGGTGATATTTTATCTGAGACCAGATCAAGCTGATATACATTTACAGAAGGATAACCTGCAAAGAAATCACTGTCAATGTACTTGTCAAAGACGGATATTTGATAATAAGGCGACAGACACCGTACCAGATTCTTTCCTATAAAGCCGCTTCCGCCAATCAAGAAAAGGGATTCTCTCTCCGTCATGCCACCCTCCTTTCTAACTCAAGGGAAGGCGTCAGAAGGATAATAAGGTCTAATTTACCCCCCCCCCGATAACGTTATTTAACATATTGATTACTTGTTTATTAACTTGCCAATTGGGTAAAATCTTATATCCACGCATCGGTTTCATAACCTCCCGTTCCTTATAAGGCCGTTTGCCAAAGTTCACACGAATCGTTTTTCCTGATACAGACTGGAAGAGTGAAATTATTTCTTTTAGCGTATGCAATTCTCCTGTAGAAACACCATACACTTCATTTTTCACAGACAAATCAGAATTCAAAAGATTGAAAGCCGCTTCATACGCCGTACATACATCACTGATATGCACCAAATCCAAATACTGCCCTCCCGGACTTACATCTATTGACTTGTCTGCACCTGCTATATCCCGGAGCAAGTTCCATAATTTAGGACGCCTGTCATCTTCGCCATAAACATCGAACAGTCGTAGGGTGATTGCACGAAAATGATGGGCATCTACATAATATTGAAGTATCTTTTCAGAAGCCTCCTTGGTTGCGGCATACAAGTCTACCGGATTATATGTTGTACTGTTATAATTCTGCCAATAAGTTCCTGTTCCGATAAACAGTCCGGTGTCACAATGCCGCATTGCTTCCAGTACTTCCGTATAAAATTGAATATTGCTTTGTATCAATACTGGAATTTGTTCCGGTTGATTATTAGTAATGACAGCCGCAGCCAAATGAAACACCACCTCTGCATTTGCCTGCTGAAAATAGGTTATCAAGCGGCGAATGTTCCCGTCATATTCAAATACGTGTATTCGGGACAGCACATCAGCCACATCATCATAGCCGGATTCAGGCCGTGCAATAATATGGATATTCCACCCTTTCTGCAAAAGGTATTTCAGCACATGTGAACCGATATAGCCGGTAGCACCCGTTATGATGCAAGTCTTCATTCTGCTACAAATTGATTGATTTCTTTCAGGCACAATCCATAGACATCTTCCGTCTTATATCTCTTATACCAGTCGGCAACCATTGCCATACATTGCTTTATATTCATTCTTGGTTCCCAGCCGAGCATGAACTTCGCCTTACTGATATCCAGCATCAGCAATTTAGCCTCATGCAACGCATCTGGATCAGAAAGATCCTTCAACTCTCCACTACCATAGTTTTCTATCACCATAGAAGCCACATCCCACACATTAGTAATGCTTTCAGCCCTTGGACCGAAGTTCCATCCCTCACAATACTTCGCAGGTTCATTCCACATCCTGCTTGCCAGCAGCATATACCCACTCAGCGGTTCCAACACATGCTGCCAAGGACGAATAGCCTTGGGACTACGGATTTCGATGGGTTTGCCGGCTTCCAATGCCTTGATAGAATCGGGGATGATACGATCCAATGCCCAGTCACCGCCGCCTATCACATTACCGGCTCTTGCGCTGGCTATACTTTTACCATGTTTTTCGTAGTCCTTCGGATTGAAGAAGCTTCTGCGCCAAGAGGCTATGGTTATCTCTGCTGCTCCTTTAGAAGACGAATAAGGATCATATCCGCCCATCGGCTCGTTCTCCCGATAGCCCCAAATCTGTTCCTTGTTCTCGTAGCACTTGTCGGTGGTTATCATCACGCCCACTTTCACGCTGTCCGTCATGCGGATAGCTTCCAGTATATTGATAGTTCCCATCACATTGGTCTGATAGGTCTCTACAGGGATGTCGTAGCTCAGACGTACCAACGGCTGGGCTGCCAGATGGAATACAATTTCAGGCTGGTACTGACGGAAGATTTCCTTCATCCGCTCACCGTCACGAATGTCGGCACGCAGGTCCGCCTTTATCTTCTGCCCGATACCGGAAAGCACATAGTTGTCACGCTCCGTAAAAGGGTCTTGAGCCACACCGATAACCTCGGCGCCCAGTTCGTGCAGCCAGATGGAAAGCCAGCTGCCCTTGAAACCGGTATGGCCGGTGACAAGCACACGCTTTCCACGATAGAAGGCATTAAAAATGTCTATCATGAATAATGGAGTAAATTAAAAAAGAATGATTAGTTATGCTTCATCATAGTAGCATGAATTGCCACGATATAGATGGTTGTCTTGGTATAACGATAAATAATCCGATACTTGGGATGAGACAGGAAAGTATAATATTTAGTTTTTGATGTACTGCGCCGTTCATCCAATGTGCCAATGGTAGGCATTTGAGCCAACAAGTCTATAGTATTCAAAATGCCATGATAGAATTTCACTGCGAATTGTTCTCCTCTTTCGTCCTGATACCATCGCAGTATTTGCAGATAGCGGTCAGTAGCCCTGTTGCTCCAAACTATCTTTCGAATCCCCATTTGGCGAATTTTGCAAGGACTTCCTGCTGAGTAATATATCCACTTGCTTCAGATTGTTTAATTTCCTCATCCAATTCCTCTTCAGTAAATGTGCAAGGCATGGAACTTTCATGCAGCAAATCCCAACATTCCTGCAATTTCTCCTCGTCATTGATGCTATCAATGGTACTTATCAGCCTGTTCTTCAAACCTTGAAGACCGGAAGCATTGTAAGCTATTGCAGGTTCTGAGACTTTCATTGTTATATTCCTCCTTGTTTATATAGAACAAAGAAAGAGGTTTTATTTGGAACAAACAAATATTTTAATGATTTTCACGGTTTTATTACCATACTTTCCAAGGGGCTATCCCTTTGTCCCACATTTCATTTAGCTCCGTATTGTCACGCAGGGTATCCATCGGCTTCCAAAAACCTGCATGACGATAAGCGTGCATCTGTCCGTCTTTTGCCAGCCTTTCAAGAGGTTTACGTTCGAATATCACCGCATCATCATTCTCGGGTATGTAGTCGAACACCTCCGGTTCGCACACAAAATAACCCGCGTTGATCCAGTTGCGGTCACCGTCCGGTTTCTCCTGAAAAGATAATACCTTATCGCTCTCCAAATCTATCTGCAAAGCTCCGAACTTTCCACCCGGCTTGTAGGCGGTCAGTGAAACGGCACAACCGGATGCCTCATGTGACCGGATGCTTTCCGCTATATTGATATCGGAAACACCGTCGCCGTAGGTCAGCAGGAAACGCTCATGACCGATATACTTTTGTACGCGTTTCAGGCGTCCTCCTGTCTGGGTATGCAGTCCGGTATCCACCATGGTAACCTTCCAATTCTCGGAATGGTTGTCGTGTATCTTCACCGTATTGTTGGACAAGTCTACCGTCATATCACAATTATGACGGAAATAGTTGGCAAAATATTCCTTGATGACATACTGCTTGTAACCGCAACAGATGATAAAATCCTTAATGCCATAATGACTGTAAGTCTTCATAATATGCCACAGGATAGGCTTCCCTCCGATTTCAACCATCGGCTTGGGGATCAGATTGGTAGCTTCGCTCAGACGCGTGCCGAAGCCACCGGCAAATAGTACTGCTTTCATTCCTACTTATATTGAATTTTACTTGTGGGCAGCTACAAATTCCTTAATGGTAGAAATCATGTATTGGAGCATTTCTTCCGTCATGCCCGGATAGACACCGATCCAAAAGGTGTTGGTCATCACAAAGTCCGTATTCTTCAACTCACCTACAATGCGGAAACCTTCACCCTTGGCACGCATCTCATCGAATGCGGGGTGCTTCACCAGATTACCGGCAAAAAGGTTGCGGGTCTGTATTCTTTTGCTTTCCAAATATTCACTGAGCTGGTTGCGGGTAAACCCGGCATCCGGCTTCACCGATATCAGAAAACCGAACCAACTGGGGTTGGAGTGCTTCATCGGTTCGGGAAAAATCAGCCCTTCCGTTCCATCCAGCCCTTCATGCAAGGTATTGAAATTCTTACGGCGTGTTTCCACAATACCATCCAGTTTCTCCAGCTGAGCGCAACCAATGGCAGCCTGCATATCCGTCACTTTCAGGTTAAAGCCGAAATGGCTGTACACATATTTGTGGTCGTAGCCCACAGGCAACTCACCGAACTTGTCGGTGAAACGGCATTTACAGGTGTTGTCCACACCGCCTATGCACCAGCAGTCGCGACCCCAGTCACGGAAGGAACGGACTATTTTGTCGAGTTCGGCATCATCGGTATAGACCGCACCGCCTTCGCCCATGGTGATATGGTGGGGAGGATAGAACGAACTCGTACCGATATGTCCCCATGTGCCTGTCTTTTTCGTTACGCCGTCAAGGGTATATTCAGAACCCAAAGCGTCACAGTTGTCTTCCACCAGCCATAATCCGTGTTTGTCACAGAATGCCTTGACCACTTCAATATTAAAAGGATTACCCAATGAATGGGCAATCATCACTGCTTTTGTCTTTTCGGAATAGGATTCTTCCAGTTTGGTGACATCAATATCATACTCAGGAATAGTAATATCCACAAAAACAGGAATCGCTCCATACTGTATGATAGGAGTTACTGTGGTAGGGAAACCACAAGCAACCGTAATAACTTCATCGCCTTTCTTGATTCTCCTATCTCCTAATTTAGGAGAAGTAAGCGCATAGAATGCCAATAGATTGGCACTGGAACCGGAGTTTGTAAGCGCACAATGCTTCACGCCCAGCCATTTTGCCAGACGGGTCTCAAATTTATGCGCCCAAGGCCCGGCAGTCAGCCAGAAATCAAGTGATGAGTCGACAAGGTTCACCATCTCGTCCGCATTGAAGTAACGGCCGCCGTAATTCACAAAGCTCTTGCCCGGTTCAAATACTTTAGAAGTCTTATGGACTTCATTATAATATTCACGAGTCAACTGAAGTATTTGTCGCTTCAGGTCTTCTTTCTTACTCATATAATTATGTAGGTTAATTTGCGAACATTAAAATCCAAAAGATTATAGGCTGGCTCCATTAATTCAAAGAACCTTTAGATGAATTCCAACTTCATGCCATTTAAACAGGTGGGTATATCATTTGAATGATAACCCACCTATAAATTAAATCAATTTACAAAACAAATTCCCATTAAAAATCAACATCAGTTTCATGCAAACAAGTACCTGTATGCAAAGAAAAACTCTGATATGTATTAGAAGCGGAAAGTTTATGAACTTCTGTGGAATGAGTTCCGGTATCATTCTTCTTGATAGCACATAAATCACCATTTCCTGCTACTAAAAGACTGAAATTCTCAAATGTTTCATGTAAAGCACTCGGTGTATGGAGAGAAAATGCTTGATACTTGGAATCTGCACTCAAAACATGCACTTCGGTAGAATTAGAATCGGTATTTCTTTTCTTCAAAGCATACAGGTTATTTTTATGATCCATGCCAAAATCAAAATTATAAGCATTTATATGCAGACAAGTACCAGTCTGAAGAGAGAAATGCTGATAATTATTGGCAGCAGAAAGAACATGAACTTCTGTGGAATTAGTATCCGTATTACGCTTCTTTATAGCATAAATGTCATTATTGGTGCCAAGTGTAAACGTGAAGGTATCGTCCGTTTCATGCAGACAGGTACCAGTGTGCAAAGAGAATTTCTGGTAACTGTCAGCAGCACTCAAAATATGTACTTCCGTAGTATGAGAATCTGTACCGCTTTTCTTCAAGGCATACAAGTCACCATTCGGTGCAAGCAGAAAATCAAAAGTACGATCCGTTTCATGCAGGCAAGTACCGGTTTGAAGGGAAAAACGTTGATAATTGCTGGCTGCGGAAAGAATGTGAATCTCCGTTGAATTAGTTCCTGTATGAAGTTGCTTTATAGCATAGACATCACCATTCCCGGCTAATAAGAAACGGAATACGTTACACGCTGTTTCATGAAGGCAAGTACCGGTTTGCTTAGAGAAATTTTGGTAGTTGTTGCCTGCAGAAAGAATATGAACTTCTGTAGAATGAGTTCCTGTAGCACATTTTTTGATGGCAATTATATTTTGTTTGTCATCCATCAGAAACTCAAAGTTATCTATCGTTTCGTGAAGGCAAGTACCGGTGTGCAATGAAAACTCCTTGAATCCGGAAGCCGCCGAAAGAATATGGACTTCTGTAGAACGTGTTCCTGTAAATTCTTTCTTTATAGCACAAATATCGCCTTTAGGAGTTAGCAAAAAAGCAAAACGACGATCGGTTTCATGCAGGCCGGTTCCTGTTTGAAGGGAGAAACGCTGATAATTATCAGCAGCAGAAAGGATATGAACTTCTGTAGAATGGGTTCCTGTTTCACTACGCTTTATTGCATAGACATCCTTATTAGCAGCAACTAAAAACGTAAAGTTTACACCGGTCTCATGCAAACAAGTGCCGGTCTGAAGAGAAAACTGCTGATAATTGGCAGCGGCAGAGAGAATGTGAATCTCCGTTGACTTAGAATCTGTCTGACTCTTCTTTATGGCAAAAATATCACCATTACTACTAGAAACGAACTGAAAGTTCGATTCAAATTCCTGTAACGACTTGCGTGCAGGAAATTCATTTTTTAAAGCTTCCATATTATTAGATTTATATGAATCAAGGGAATTCTTGATTCGATTTTACTCATAGACTTAACTTCATTTTTTCTTCAAGTTTTGCTCCACCTCCCTAGCATTGGGTACATAAAGATGCTGACCACCATAAAACCGTTCCGGCAGCATCTTTTGTAACAACCGCTGAACGCGGGGCAAGACCGGCATTGTGGTTCTCGTTCAAAAATTCTTGTGCAGCGGCTATCTGGTCTAAATAAACAGAGTTGGCAGCATCAAATGTAGTTTCTTCCCTACCGATGTTTTCTATTGCCTCCACCACTTTCGGCGATTGCCCTTCTATTTTCCGAACCAATTCTTTCACCAGCTCATCCATATTCATGTTCTTCAATTCATTGTTGTTCATAAGTCAATGAATATGTCAAGAGTGGGTAAACGGTTGTCAACAGAATTTCATTCCGGTTTTTCCCGTATTACCTTTGTCGTGTTGAAAGGATGAATGAACATCCCATTAAAAACTAATCAACCTTTTCAAAAGGAAACGCATGAAGATAACTAATAGCAACCGTCATATTTCCAAAAGCAAACACCAGTTTGGTGTTGCGGTGCAAGCGCATGATGCAACCCTCTTTCCCCTTGAAGATGCCACTCGTAATGCGGATCTTCTGCTTCTTCTGGATATAGTCCTCCAAAGGACGCTCCATCAACTCGATATTGTAAGGCATAGATTCATACAGATAGATGAATTCTTCCATCTGTCTGTGAGGGATCACTGCTGCACTATAAGACTTGTAATTAGTTGCAAGATACTGTCGGGGAGTCATATTGACCAGGACAAGGTTCAACTCTTCCAAAGGAGCACAGACAAACAGATAACCGTCGCCCATGATTTCTTTTTCATTTGTCAAAGCATTCAACTTTTGTGTAGAACCTGTTGCGAAAGCTTCCCTCACGGCAAGGGCAGATTCACGACGTTCGGCATATGCCTCTTTATTATAAGGACATTTTTCAAAGCGTTTCTTATGATCGGCAGTGGTGTAGGAGAATACTTTAAAACAAAAACGCCTCTCTTCTTCGATTCCCGACCGGGTTTTAACTATAACGGTTTTCTTACCGGTAAAGATCTCAATATAGCGTTTGAGTTCTTTGTTATGCA
>OGIU01000269.1_pt1 | contig 34603 bp, 25 predicted proteins | sample 1571791 | NCBI WGS metagenome assembly OGIU01 (sample SAMEA2582104, study PRJEB24529) | metagenome | biome: Human gut stool | place: China | collected 2011
TATGGTAAGCCAGAATAAGATGTACTGCTATGCCGCCAGCAGCGACTCCATCGTGTCCAGCAACGGACAGGAAGATCACGTGAGCATGGGCGCCAATGCCGCCACCAAGCTATACAAAGTGATGGACAATCTGGAACACATCCTTGCCATCGAACTGATGAACGCCGCACAAGGTGTGGATTTCCGCCGCCCGCTAAAAAGTTCTCCTTATATTGAAAAGTTCCTCTCTGTCTATCGCAACGAGGTGCCTTTCATTAAAGAAGATATTGTGATGTATAAGGAAATACATAAAACGGTTGCTTTTTTAAAGCGGCATCAGGTGAATTATTAATATCTTTGCATCTTGAAGCATAAAACAAGAAGCAAAGATGAATAGCGACAACAAAGAAGAAATGTTCCCTATCGTAGACGAACAGGGAAACATCATAGGAGCTGCCACCCGGGGAGAATGCCATAGCGGAAGCAAACAGCTTCACCCCGTGGTCCATCTCCATGTGTTCAACAGCAAAGGTGAACTCTACCTGCAAAAGCGTCCGGATTGGAAAGACATCCAGCCCGGCAAGTGGGATACGGCCGTAGGCGGACACATCGACTTAGGCGAAAGCGTAGAAATTGCCTTGAAACGTGAAGTACAGGAAGAATTGGGCATCACCGACTTTACCCCCGAACTGTTGACAAGCTATGTATTTGAATCAGCCCGCGAAAAAGAGTTAGTTTTCTCACACAAAACCACTTACGACGGTCCCATCACACCAAGCGACGAGCTGGACGGAGGCCGCTTTTGGTCATTGGATGAGATAAGAGCCAATATAGGAAAAGAAATATTTACGCCTAACTTCGAGAACGAATTCAAGAAACTAGGCTTCTGAAACAACTATTTCATAAAAAGGGTCAAATTCTTGATGCAGGTCAAGAATTTGACCCTTTAGTGTATATTTCACCCTTATAGGAGTACAAGCTAGAACAAAACAGCGTAATTTTGTGTTGTAAAACATAAAAAGAAAGGATAACGAGATTATGAAAAAGGTAAAAAGTATTTTTAAGAAAGCTCTGGTTCTGATGGGCGAAAACGAAGTAAGAGCCTGGGGCATAGGGATTAAGTAAGAAACTTCCCCGTTTTTTTTAACCAAGAGAGAAAGGATAACAGTATGAAAAGAATGAAAGATGTTCTTAAAGAATGCGTGAAAGGCATTGAAATGAATGCCGCATTAATGTATGGTTGCAAAGTAAAGTAACAACCATACTTACTTAAAGATTTAAATTACAGTTAGATAGATAAGGCTGCTTTGGAAACAGAGCAGTCTTATTTTTTATACAAAAAAGAAGTAATATAGAAGTTTTTCATGTATTTTTGTGTCTTACAAGTAGTTAACCGGTAAAACAAACAAAACGATGAACAAGAAAAACAAACTGAAAAAACTCTTTATCCTCACATTATTATTCATTGAAGGAGTAGCCTTTTCATATGCTCAAACCTTATTTCCCACACCAGCCGATATGCAACGCAGACAGGGTGAATTCTCCCTCAGCACCTCCACCCGAATATCGGGTGATGAAGAATATGCAAGGAAACTGGCAGATACTTTCAAACAAACAATTCAATCCCTCCCCCTTACCGACAGAAAAACTCCCAATGTAATCCTTTTCTCTCTAGTATCCGATTCATCAATACCCGACGGCGGATACCATTTACAAGTAAAACCCGATACAATCCAACTATCTTCCTCCTCGGCATGTGGTCTGTTTCATGCAAAAGAGGCACTGCTACAGTTGGCACGATTCGGAAAAGGAAGATTACGTTGTTGCACTATAAATGATGTGCCAACCTATCAGTGGCGCGGTTTCATGCTCGATGAAAGCCGCCATTTCTTCGGCAAAGAGAAAGTAAAACAATACCTTGACATCATGGCCTCTCTGCGCCTAAACGTATTTCACTGGCATTTGACGGACGAACCCGGATGGAGAATAGAAATCAAGAAATACCCCAGATTGACACAGACAGGCGCTGTTGGCAATTATCACAGTCCACGGGCTGCCGCAGCTTTCTACACACAGGAAGATATAAAGGAAATAGTAGCCTATGCGGCAGAGCGCCATATCATGATAGTTCCGGAATTTGATATGCCGGGGCATGCCACAGCAGTTTGCCGCGCCTATCCCGAAGTTTCCGGTGGAGGCGAAGGTCGCTGGCAGGGTTTCACATTCCACCCCTGCAAGGAAGAAACGTACCGGTTCATCAGCGATGTATTAGACGAAATGATTACCCTGTTTCCTTCTCCTTATATACATATAGGAGGTGATGAAGTGCATTATGGCAATCAAAGTTGGTTTACCGACCCCGACATTCAGCAATTTATAGCTGAAAAGAATCTGGTGGATGTGAAAGGGCTGGAACATTATTTCATTCGCCGCATTGCCGGGCTGATAGCATCAAAAGGAAAAACAATGATCGGTTGGGACGAAATAGTAGACGCCGAAGTATCTCCCAAACAAGCAGTGGTGATGTGGTGGAGGCATGACCGCCAATATCAGTTACTCAAAGCCTTGGAATCAGGTTATCGTGTCATATTGACTCCCCGCCGCCCCATGTATGCCGACTTTATACAACACGCTTCCCACCATGTAGGACGCCAGTGGAATGGATACAACCCATTAGAAAACGTTTATCACTTCCCGGAATCCATTTCCCATTTGTTCAAAGGATATGAAAACCAGATAATGGGCATGCAAATGTCCCTATGGACAGAAAAAGTAGCAGATGAAAAGAGGCTGGACTTTATGGTATTTCCCCGTTTAATAGGACTTGCCGAGGCTGCTTGGACTCCTTGCAGAAGTAAAGAATGGAGTGTTTTTATGCAACGTCTTCCCTTATTTCTGAACTATCTGGATACTTTGGGCATTTACTATTTCAATCCGTTGAACCCTCTGCAAAGGGAAGAACCTACCGCCCCGGAAAAAGAAGATATTTTGCAAAATGGATAAAATAACAGGAGCAAAGTAAATAAGAATACAAAACAATTATTCGTTATCATACTTCTAAATATAACGTGATAAATAGAGAAAGCCGGATAAGTATCTCAAGAACTTATCCGGCTTTTCCTATTCATATACGTTCACAAAGATAAGAATATAATTGTATTTTTTGCTAATTTAAAGAGCAGAAATACAAAAATATTTCATTTACATTTCACTCATTTAACAAATCCCCCTCCTTACTCCTTTCTTATTCATGATCATTCGATAGATTATAAGTAGAAATTAAGTAGAAAAAATACGTTCTAAAGCATCAAAGAAGAACCTTCAACCCTCTCTAAAGGCTTATGAGAAGGGCGGATAAGTTCTTGAGATACTTTGCAGGTCCTCCTCTCAATTCATATACAAACCTTATTGTTTACCTTATTATTAACCTTATGAAACACTTATGAAAATTAAGATTTTAACTCAAAAAGGTAAGTGCGCCTTATTAGCAGGTGCACTTGGAATGCTCTCAAATCCCTCATTTTCCCTATCTACAGGGGATATTGACATTTCCTTACCAAACGTTACACAACAAGTCGCTAAAATCAAAGGTAAGATTTTAGACACTAAAACGGGAGAAGCAATTATTGGGGCCAATGTTTTAGTAAAAGGGACTACAAACGGTACTATTACTAATTTCGACGGTGAATATGAATTAGATGCTCCTGTCGGTTCTACCTTAATTATATCTTACATAGGATATAAATCAATCGAAGTAAAAGCTATTGCAGAACCCCAGACAATCAAATTGGCTGAAGACTCGGAAACTTTGGATGAAGTAATTGTCGTAGGTTATACCACTCAGCGTAAAGAAAGCTTGACGGGTTCCATGAGTAACATTAAAAGCGACAAATTAAAAGACATCACTACTCCATCGGTAGAAAATATGTTGAACGGCAAAGTTCCTGGAGTATATGTGGCTCCGGGTTCTGGTCAGCCGGGCTCCAACGGCGCCGTAGTCATTCGTGGACAAGCCACTCTAAACGGAGGAACTTCTCCTTTATGGGTTATTGACGGGGTTATTGTAGGCTCAGATGCCGGACAGCTAAACCCTGCTGACATTGAAAGTATGACTATTTTAAAGGATGCAGCTTCTACTGCTATTTATGGTTCTCAAGGTGCGAATGGTGTCATTATCGTCACCACTAAAAATGCACGGGTAGAAAAAATGTCAATCAATGCATCAATCAAAATGGGTATTAGCAGTCTGAATAATGGCAATTTAGAAGTAATGAATGGGGCAGAATTGTATGACTATTATACTTCATTCCAGAATGCCAATGAAATCGCTTTTCCCCGGTGGAATGCAGACTTGCGTAATAGTAACTTTGACTGGTGGGACTTAGCAACCCAAAGCGGTTTTACTCAAGACTATAATATTTCTCTGCAAGGAGGAAATGAGAAAATCCAATCCTATTTATCTTTGGGTTATTATGATGAAGAAGGTGCTGTAAAAGGTTATGACTACAGCCGTTATAATTTCCGATTTAAGACCAGCTACAAACCTTATGATTGGTTAACTATCAAGCCATCACTCAGTGGTTCTCGTCGTGACATTGAAGATCGTCAATATTCAGTGACGGCTATGTATTCTATGTTGCCTTGGGATAGCCCTTATGACGAAAACGGAAATTTAGTACCTCATCGTTATAGTGGCTGGGTAAATAGTCAGCAAACAAACTACTTATATGATTTGCAATGGAATTATTCAGAGTCAACTTACTATGAATTCATGGGTAGCTTTGATTTTGACGTCAAGATAACAGATTGGTTAACCTTCCAGTCTCTAAACAATTACAAATATGTCAATTCAACTTCACATAGTTATGCTGATCCACGCTCAAATGCTGGCGAAAATGTAAATGGACGCCTTACTGAATGGCGCGCAGAAGTAGTTCGCCGATATACAAATCAGAAACTACTTATCAACAAAACTTTCGGTAAACATTCAATCAATGGTTTATTAGCTTATGAATTCAACGACTATTGGTATAAAAATCTGGACGTTTATGGTACTGGTTTTGTTCCCGGATTCGAAATTTTGGATGTTGTGGCTAAACCAGAGCGCACTAAAGGAGGCATCAGTGAATGGGCAGTTCAATCTTATTTTACCCAATGGAAATACGCTTACGACAACAAGTATTTAGGAGAAATATCACTCCGTCGTGATGGTGCTTCCAACTTTGGAGATAACGCTAAATATGGTAATTTCTTCTCTATCAGCGGAGGTTGGATCATCAGTCATGAAAATTGGTTTAATGTTCCTTGGATTGATAATTTAAAGATCCGAGCATCTTATGGTTCTGTAGGTAATCGTCCCAGCTCATTATATCCACAATACGATTTATATTCGGTATCTTCCAGCTATAATGAAAATTCCGGAGCATTGATCAGCTCAATCGGTAACAAAGACTTGACTTGGGAAAAGACATATACCACAGGTATCGGTTTGGATGCAAGTTTTTTACAAAACCGTTTACGTCTTACTTTTGATTACTATCTAAAGAAGACTGACAATATCCTATATAATGTCCCCGTTACAGGCATCACCGGTGTAACTAGAGTTTGGAGAAATATCGGAAAAATGAAAAATAAAGGATATGAAATAGCTATAGGAGGGGACATAATCCGTACAAAAGATTGGTATTGGGGAGTAGATTTAAATATAGGTCACAATAGCAATGAATTAAGAGATTTGTATAAACAAAAAGACACAAATGGTAACTATGTAGTAAAACCGGTCATCATCAGTGATGGACTGAATATAGCCGGTACAGCTCAGCGTGTTTTAGAAATCGGTTATCCTGTAGATACCTACTATTTGAAAGACTGGGCAGGCGTAAATCCTGAGAATGGTGCTCCAATGTGGTATAAAGATGCAGAAGGCGGAGGAAAAGAAACAACCTCAGATTACACAGAGGCAGATTACTATAAATGTGGTTCGGCATCTCCCGACTTATTTGGTGGATTCAGCACTACATTAACTTGGAAAAACTTCGATTTAGGTGCAGTGTTCGGATATTCTATCGGAGGTAAGATCTACAATTATTCCAGACAGGAATATGATTCGGACGGAACTTATACTGACCGTAACCAAATGAAATTAAAAAGTGGTTGGAGTCGTTGGGAAAAACCGGGTGACATAGCAACACACCCTGTAGCCAAATATAACAATCAGGATAAAGGCAATTCAGCATCCTCACGTTACTTGGAAGATAGTGATTACCTAAAATTACGTTCATTGACATTAGGCTATAATTTCAAACTCCCCCAATATGGCATCCAAAATCTACGGATATTCTTTAATGGCGAAAATCTGTTTACCATTACAGATTATTCAGGAGTAGATCCTGAGATTCCTGCATCAGATGAGGGTGCTGTCATGGGAAGTGCCGGACCTGCCGTTTATCCGTCTGTCCGCAAATTCATGTTCGGCTTAAATTTAACTTTCTAATCAATTGACCAATAAGAATATGAAAAAGATATTAACTATATTATTCGCAATCATAACATTAACTGCTTGCGATATTGAACGTCTACCATACGGTTCTATGGCATCAGAACAGATTACCAGTGATCCTTCAGCCTCATTAGACGCATTAATGAATGGTGTATATGCACAATTAAAAACATGGTCGGACCCGATGCACCGATGTGGAGAATATGCCGGAGATAATATAATGATTCGTGGGTCTTCCACAGATGCTTTCTATGAATTTATTTCATTCTCAAGAACACCGGTAAATTACCGCCTGCAAAACTTTTGGGACTATGGCTACAAAGCTGTAGCACAAGCTTCCAATATTATTAAAATGATGGAAGAAGGACAAAGTACAGAAATAGATAACCAGATAGGAGAATGTTATTATATTCGTGGTCTGATGTATTTCTATTTCGTTCGTGCTTATGGTCGTCCTTATTATCAAGCGCCGGATAAAAACCTGGGTGTACCTATCGTAAATGGTACCCCGGATGACATTATGGGTGATATGCTATTGCCCGACAGAGCAACAGTTAAAGAGACTTATGAACAAGTTCTCAATGACCTAAAAAAGGCAGAAAGCCTGATGACGATCAATAAAGGTCCGGCATATGCTTCAAAAGAAGCTGCCCAAGCCATGCTATCACGCGTATATCTTTACATGAGTGGAACTTATGAAAGCCCAAATACAGAATACGCTCAGTTAGCAGTGGACTATGCAACCAAAGTGATTAATTCAGGTGAATATTCATTGCTACCACGCAACGAATTTATGGAATATAATACAATTGTACCGGAAAATAATGATGAATCCATTTTTGTGGTAAAGCGTGTTGCTTCAGAATTTTCGGGTGATGATCATTACTATGGCATCGGTGGTATGTATTCCAACATCGGCGGCATGGGCTGGGGAGAAATGTATGCCAGTGCAAAATACATTGGCTTATTGGATGAAACAGGACGTAATGACTGGCGTCCGGATCACAGAAGAATTGTAGATGCACGCGCCTCATTTATTGAACCAACTTACGAAGAAGGTAATAAAGAGGTATTCCGTTTTATCAAGCAAGATTCAGAAACTGTTTTAAACTATGCACAGTTAAATGTAACCCGCAATAGCACTACTATAACTTGCAGTGATGGAGAACAGACTTACACGTTAACTCCCATAGATAAAGAACAAGAAATCTATTCCATTAATTATAAAGATGGAAAAACTTATGAAGGTGTATTGGATTATTTTATCTCTCTGAACCGTGTATATCCGCAGTTTTACATTACTAAATGTTCCCGTGAAGGCGAAGATTCTCAACTACATTCACCTGTCATCAGCCGTTTAGGTGAAATATACCTGAACCGTGCCGAAGCTTATGCTAAACTAGGACAATATGGTCCGGCATTGATAGATTTAAACACCATTCGTGAACGCTCCATCATTAACGGTGGTTACCCTTCACTTGATGCTACTAATGCAAGTGAAAGAATTGACAAAGAGCGCCAACTGGAATTGGCTTATCAAGCAGAACGTAGCTATGATGTATTCCGGAACGGAACACCATTAGTGCGTCGTTATCCGGGACCTCAAAAACAGTTTGAAGATATTCCTGCTAATGATTTCCGAGTAGTTTATTATATTCCACAAGACGCAATAAACTCTTACCCCGGAACATTAAGCCAGAATCCGACAAGTAACAGTGGAGTAGTCCTCAACTAAGATAAAATTTATCAAAGGAAACGTATCGAAAAGTAAAAGCTAACTATTCAAATAGTTCACTGTACGGGCGGATAATAATCCGCCCGTACAACATGATAGAAAAATTACTTTCCTTCCTGCGCACACCTTTTTTATCATTTAAGGTATCATTCTGCTAAATACGCATATAAAGGTCTCTCCAATATTTTATTTTTTCATATATTTGTGTCACAAACATTGTTTATTCATAAATCTAGTAGAAAAAACCATGATTAAAAACCTATCCACCTTCCTCGTCGGCATAGCATTGATATGCCTATCTGGCTGCACTCCGGCACAGAAAGAAGCTGCCGCCACCAACGAGTACACCCCTCTTGAAGTAACTATCCCCGAGCGTCCCGCCGGACAACAAGATGTTATCGAACTGGTAACCCCCAAACTGGACACCGTCCGTGTAGGCTTCATCGGTTTGGGCATGCGTGGCCCCAGCGCCGTAGAACGCTGGACTCACATCCCCGGAACCAAGATTGTCGCCCTTTGCGACCTCCTGCCCGAAAACGCAGAGAAAGCACAGAAAATAGTAACCAATGCCGGTATGCCCGCCCCTACCCTCTACTCGGGCAGCGAAGACGCATGGAAGCAATTATGCGAACGCGATGACATCGACTTGGTGTACATCGCAACCGACTGGAAGCACCATGCCGAAATGGGCATCTACGCCATGGAACACGGCAAACATGCAGCCATTGAAGTACCTGCCGCCATGTCCCTAGACGAAATATGGGCATTGATCAATACTTCCGAAAGAACCCGCAAACACTGTATGCAACTTGAAAACTGTGTTTACGACTTTTTCGAACTTACCACTCTGAACATGGCACAACAAGGCCTGTTCGGCGAAGTGCTTCATGTAGAAGGTTCTTACATCCACAATCTGGAAGAATTCTGGCCTTACTATTGGAATAACTGGCGTTTGGATTACAACCGTGAATTCCGCGGAGACGTATATGCCACTCACGGCCTCGGCCCCGCCTGCCAATTACTGAACATTCACCGTGGCGACCGCATGAAGACTTTGGTAGCTATGGATACAAAAGCCGTAACCGGCCCCGAACTAGTAAAACAATATCAAAACGAAGAGGCTCCCGATTTCCAGAACGGCGACCACACCATGACATTTATCCGTACCGAAAACGGCAAGACCATCCATATTCAGCACGACGTAATGAATCCGCGTCCTTACAGCCGCATGTACCAGTTGACAGGTACAAAAGGTTTCGCCAATAAATATCCTATCGAGGAGTATTGTTTCCGTCCGGATCAAATCAAGAATGATGATGTGCCCAACCATGAAAACCTGAGTATGCACTCGGCAGTGCCCGAAAAGGTGAAGGAGGCTTTGATGCAGAAATACAAACATCCTATTCATCAGGAGTTGGAAGAAACGGCTAAGAAAGTAGGCGGTCATGGTGGTATGGACTTCATTATGGATTACCGCTTGGTATATTGCTTGCGCAACGGTTTGCCGCTAGACATGGATGTGTACGACTTGGCAGAATGGTGCTGCATGGCCGATTTGACTCGTCTTTCCATTGAAAACGGCAGTGCTCCGGTAGCTGTTCCCGATTTCACCCGTGGTGGTTGGAATAAGGTGGATGGTTATCACCATGCTTTTGCAAAATAAAGTATAAGCACAAACTTAAGGTTGCCTCCGCGCAGCCTTAAGTTTACACTTATAGCTTTCACACAAAACGCCCGATAAATCACTATCAGTCAACGCTATAAGTGTGAAGGCAGTTTATTCCTCCCTGCTTACACCAAAATTTCCGGGCACCGGACTATATGCATCAATCCCCGGAATCTTCTTCATTTTATTCTCCGCTATCCACGCCTTTATACGGCGATAAGCCGTACTGCGCGTCATTACGCACACACTTTCCAACTCGGAACGAGTGATATAGTCATGATCTTTAAAATAATCCGTCAGAATCCCTACCAGCTCTGTTCCCGAATAATCCAATGTATGCCCGCTACGATCCGAGCGCACAAATTTGGTATGCCTCAAGTGCTTGCGCAATTTCTTTTCCGGCGTATAGGCAATGGACTTAAAGTGAACAGACTCTGCACGCACATCATTCCTATCCTTAATATCCGGCGGACAAGTCAGCGTCATCTGGAAATACCCCACTCCCTCCAGGTGTACCCTGTTCCCATTCTGAAGTTCTTCCAGAAATCGTTCTCCTATTTCAGACAAAGCTGCCATCATATCAGTTTTGGTTAAGGTGGAGGATCGCTGTATCCGTCCCGCCAAGTCAGTCATACTCACTGTATGGGAGTCCGCTACACGGGCATGGAGGCGTGTCACCTCCTTCCCTCCTATCTTCCTTGGAGGGCTCTTATACAAATCATACTTTATTTTCATCTTATCATCTATTACATTTCGTTGCCACGACCGTTCAATATCAACATATCACCCAAGTGGAACGACCTATTCAACCTTGTGATATGATCGTATCAGCCGGGTAGAATGAAAGAATCATCCTAAGTGAAACGGTAATATTGAACGGACAAAAGTACGAAATCTAACTGAAAGAGCAAGGACATCCTGCCTTTATTTCGGCTAGCCGGAAAAAAGAAAAGCGGAGATAAGAAATTTGCAATCCCCTACTCCGAAGCAATGGCTTACAACGTGTTTTGTGTGAAAGGGGATTTGACCAACTCGGGGTTCTTACCTGAATATCACCGTACCTGGTCCAAGGATATCTTATAGTAATGAGTCTGATCCGCGCCATCTTCCTCTCGGAGAGCTTTCATATACAGTGTGGTATTATCCTGCCAACAAACGGTTTGCGGGAATATTCTGTCCGACCACAAGCCGAACATGAATTCGATTCTGACAGGTGTTATCTGAAACACCTTTATAACTCCGACTCTTTCGTCTCCGGACTCAGTGGTTGCATCAATACAATAACAATTCTTATGATCCGGCGAAAACAAAGCCTCAGTTTGGAACAGACATTCTTTCCCATCTGCTTCAGGAATGTATGCAAGTCCTTCCCACTCGAAGCCTTCATATTCGAATACATAACAATTTATTTGCGCAAGATATCCTTTGTATTGGTATATACAACGGCCATCGGATTGTTCATAGTTATCAAACAGTATTCTTGAATTTCCATTTTCCAGTGGAACCACATAGCCTTCCTTAGTAACAGACAACTGAACTGTGCTGTCTATCTGCATATTCTTATAGTTAGTCAATGCCGCCGAGAATTCAGCTTCGTCAATAGCACTGACCCAACGGTCTAAACAATCGTCTTCGTTGCCATATTCAAAGTTCTCATGCCAATAGGTTATTTTCGGAATCGAGTCATCGTCCGGCTCCCCGGATGTATCAAGAGAGGTCTTCTCCAGCAAGAACTTTTTATTGTAAGCCCACTCGGCATCCGGGACAACCGGGCTTTGCATATAATACTTACCTTGTTCACAAGTAATGAAGGCAACCGTATCACCCACGTTTTGAAAAGGTACAGGAGTGGCGCATTCGGTTGTCTTTTTGTAGAATAATATCAACTGATCCTGCCCTTCCTGCAACGAGCACTCGCATTCAAAATATGTTTGAAATCCATCTGCAACAAAAGAAACTATCGAATCCCGAATCTCAAAACCATAACCGACTCCGATGTTGCTGGCATCGTACATAATGGCTTCGGGCTTGACATATAAAGAATACCGCCCAATCCAATGCTGACTGAGAGCGTGTTCAGATTGCTGACTTTCGCTACCGGAAGATTGAGTAGCCGAAACCGATGCCCGCTTTCCAATATCCATGCAACCGGACAGCAGAACACACAGGGTTATGAAAATAAACTTCTTATTCATTATAATAAATTGATTATTTATGTTTCTCATTGCTGCTTCCGCATCAGCGCACTTTATACCTTTGTCAATTCTCCTGTCACCGAATCTATAATAAATCCCCGTACAGTAATATCTCCCGGTATTAATGGATGATTGACAATCGCCTCAACCGTACCTTTAACCGATTTCTCCGTATCTTCAAAGCCATCCAGCCAAGAAGCAAAGTCCACTCCGCAGAAACGGATCATATCAATGGTTTCCTGCTTGATGCCGCGCGCTTTCATGTGTTCTATCATCTCATCGCTGTTCATATGGCAAGCGCCGCAATCGGAATGGGCAATGACCATTACTTCTTTCACTCCCAATTCATAGATAGCCACCATCAGGCTGCGAATCACACTGCCAAACGGGTGTGAAATAACTCCTCCCGCATTCTTGATAATCTTTACATCACCATTCTTTATGCCCAAAGCAGCAGGCAGCAACTCCGTCAACCGGGTATCCATGCAGGAGAGAATCGCGATTTTCTTATCGGGATATTTGTTCGTGATATACTTTTCGTACCCCTTGCTCTCAACAAACTTCTTGTTAAATTCCAGAATGTCTTCAATCATCGTTATAGGTTTTTAGGATTTACCACAAACTTACACAAAAATGCTGGAATAGACGAATAAAAAGGAGGAAATGGTAGTAAATGACTTGAGCCCAACGTCATTACGAAGACAAAGAAGCCAACGTACGAAAAAAAATAATGCGCAAAAGAAAACGAATTTAGGAAGCAGAAAGAAGAACTGCAAGGACTCGCTCAATCCTCTAAAGAGTACACGTCACGACACAGGTACATAGAGATTGAGGAGACTTCATGGCTTAACCAATTATTAAATTTTACTCTTATCGGCAAGTATCAGAAGAATAATCAGATATCAGTACTTTGACAAATTCTATATTAAATCAAGTAACGGCTTGACTTTTATAACCGTTACTTGACTTAATTAGCTACTTTCCTAATGATTTGAACATCTTGGCAATGCACTTTTTCTTTTGATCCATATTGGGATGAACATAAAGATTAAGTGTCGTGGTGATATTAGAATGACCAAGCAATACACTTACAGTTTTGTAATCACAGTTACTTTCGATACAGCGTGTTGCAAAGCTATGTCGCAGACCATGAAATTTGATTTTTGGTATTTCAAGTTTATCCATTAGTTGCTTGTAATAGTTACGATATGTTCTCGGCTCTGTTGGTACTTCTTCATTGGTCAATACAAAAAAGCTACCATTAACCACTTTTTTAAATGGCTTGATAAGTGTAAGCAATTCTTTGCTCATAGGTATTTCACGATATGAGTTTTTCGTCTTTGGTGTGTTCATTACCAATTCTGTGTGCTTCTTGTCACCCTCTATTATATAGATACGTTCAATAGTGCGTTGAACAGTTATTGTTCCGGAATCAGTATCTATGTCTTCCCATTTTAATGCACAGACCTCACCAATACGGAGCCCGGTACTTAAACACATATATATCCCGAGATTACGAAATGTGAAGTTCTTCTGAATGTAATTCAATATCTTCTTGTGGTTAGCAATAGTTAGCACCTCTATGTCTTTTGTAGTTGTGGCAGTAGGATATTTTATGTCCCATTCGTAGTAGTTCATCCATTCATGCTTAACCCCGTACTTCATCACCATTTTTAGAACAATCAGAATATCTTTAATTGATTTTACACTTAGTCCGGCATCAATCTTTTCTAAGACAAATGCTTGCACTGTTTTCTCACTCAATTCTTCACATTCACCGAAGAATGGCAAGATGTGGTTTTCGAGCATCAACATATAGGCTGCCAATGTTGATTGCTTTACATACGGTCGCTTGTCTTCTTTCCAAGCCATCGCAATTTCTCTAATTTTCTTCTGTTCCATAAATTATTTATTAGGGTAATCTATTATTAGGGAAAGATAATCATTTAAGTTCCAACTCTGAGATTTCCGGAGTTTACAAGTGAGTGGCACAATCATCTTCTTACAGACTTTATGAGCTTCAAAAATGGGATGAACCCTGATGCCAAAAGATTTGGGCGTGGAACAAAATTCATTTCGGTGATGGATATTCTTAATAACCAATTCATTTGTTATGATAACATCCGTGCTTCAGTAGAAGTTATGGATGGTGATATAGAAACTTATGGTGTAAACTATGGCGATATTTTGTTTCAACGTAGCTCTGAAACATTAGAGGATGTAGGTAAAGCTAATATCTATTTAGATAGCAAATCAGCAGTGTTTGGTGGTTTTGTTATTCGTGGAAAAAGTAAGGGTAACTATCATCCTATGTTTTTTCGTTATCTTTTGGCTTCACCAACCGCACGAAAAAGAATAATCGTAAAAGGAGCCGGAGCACAGCACTTTAATATTGGTCAAGACGGGTTGAATAAAGTATGTCTTAATATTCCTTCAATCCAAGAACAAGAGAAAATAGCAAAACTACTTGAATGTATAGATCTTCGTATTGCGACCCAAACCAAAATCATTGAGGATTTGAAAAAATTAAAGTCCGCAATTGTTGATAAACTCTATTCATCTACAAATGGCGAGATTTATTTTTTTCGTCAACTTTTTGAAGTGGTCAATGAGAAGAATAAAAAACTTGTCTACAAGAATGCTCTTTCTGCCAGCCAAGAGTTTGGTATGATTGAGCGTAGCGATATAAACATAGACATCAAATTTGAGCAAGAGAGCATCAGTGGATATAAGATTGTTCGTAATGGCGATTATGTAGTACACCTTCGTTCATTTCAAGGCGGTTTTGCTTTCTCAGATAGAATCGGAATATGTAGTCCAGCATATACAATTTTACGCCCCAACAATTTAGTGATATATGGTTATCTATCTCATTTTTTCATTTCAAAACCGTTTATTAAGTCTCTTAAACTTATAACATACGGCATACGTGACGGACGTTCTATCAATGTGGATGAATGGTTAAATATGACTGTTACACTTCCAAGCATACAGGAACAGACACACATACTTACAATGATAAACACTATTGATACAAAACTTCACAATGAAGCAGAGTTGCAATCTTGTTTACTTAAGCAAAAGTCTTATTTACTGAATACTATGTTTATATGAACATCTGTTTCAGCAAATAGGATTTTTGTATAGTGTACAATTTTTGTAAATCCATATTTACGGTTAATGATTTCTCTATCGCTTCAAGGATAGAAATGATCAAATTGGATTTTTCTTTTTCTATTAAAGAGAAAGTCATATTCAATATGTCATCACCATTGAGATTTGCAATTGCTCCATTACCCCCTTGCAGTGATTGATACACCAACCTCTTGTATCTTTGTGACTGCATTAGCCATTTTGCAAAATGGTGTGACGTGCGATAAATACCACAAAATGCACCTATTGTAGATTGCCCATCGTTGAATGGATAATATGAGTTCTTCCCAACAAGTGAAGAAGAACCATTAGCCATACAAATAACAATATCGCCTTCTCGCAAAATTTGACTCGTAGTTGGTGGTTTATCAACATAAACAACTTCCCCTTTGTCTACATTACTACCATAATTCAAATTGTTAGCTCGAATTACTGTCGTGGCAGCTTTATCTTCTGTAACATTTTCATTTGCATAGGTTAATCCTCTTACAAAACAACCAACATCGCCTAATTTGAACGATTCACCACTGCGATTACATAACAGCATTTCAACAATTGCGGACTTTAATTTTTTCAAATCCTCAATGATTTTGTTTTGGGTAGCAATACGTTCGTCAATAGCTCGTAACAGTGAGGCTATATTCTGCTGTTCTAATTTGGTTGGTACAAATGTTTCTATTTTCAATAGCTTATTGACTGCTAAGCCAGGTTGAGCTGACTGGTCTGAATATTGACCTAAGTTTAATTTAATGAATAAATATTCCAAAAATCGAGTATCATTCTCATTGTGAGCTTTGGCTGCTATTGCATGTTCGGTAATATATGTTTTACCAGTTACAAAACGTACGTTTCCACACAATGCGCCTTGACGTCCAATTAATACATAATCACCTTCATGGTTGTAACAATTTGTATAGCCGCGTAATCCGTTACCTCCAAAAACAGGATATTCATCCTTATCGTGTATATTATCAGCTTTTATATTCTTGCCGCTTTTAAACTCTTCACATAATTCGTCAATGGAACACTTTTTCCATTCCCCTTCAAACTCCGGAAATCTCAGAGTTGGAACATTAAGGACCTTATTATTGTTATTATTTGCCATAGTTATCATTCTTTATCTGGGTCAAAATTAAGCGGTAACATATCGTTTCCATTGAATCGATCGAAGTCCGAACTAAATAAGTGGTCTTGTATAATACGATATTTTTCAAACTCGGATTCTGCAAAAGTCTTTGCAAACTCTGCTGTAATCTTGCCTGCATCAGGAAGGACAGCATCACCGCCAGCTTCAAGAATAATATCTATTCGTTTCGCCCAATCTTCCATTGTCATCGGTATATGCCGATTTGCCATTCGCTCGGCCATATCAAGTACCGCATTGACTAAACGTCCCATATCTTCCAACTCCAGTTCATTCAAGTAATTCTTTGCAATGCTCACATCAGGTTTTACAATTTTCCCATCGGGAGCATTCTCCCACGTTGTCAATCCCATACATTCCTTCTCTGCATTGGCACGTCTTACAATAAGTTCAGCAGCTGTATGGCCATGTACAGCATAGTGCATCTTGTTCTGTACTTTTTTGAAGAATAATCGTGTGGTAGGTGCGTCACGATTATAGTCAATGGCTGTGGCATAAATATCAGTCAACTTTTGGTAGAATCGGCGTTCACTCAGACGGATTTCCCGAATTTCGGCAAGCAAGTGTTCAAAGTAGTCTTCTCCTATGAACGAACCGTTCTCCATACGCTTTTTGTCAACGACATAGCCACGGATGGCGAACTGACGCAATACAGAGGTGCACCATTGTCGAAATTGTGTTGCGCGAACAGAATTGACACGGTAGCCTACTGAAATGATTGCATCAAGACTATAAAACTCCATAATTCTTTTGACTTCTCGCATACCCTCTCTTTGAACTATTTCCATTTTGGAAATAGTTGCTTCCCCTGACAATTCGCCTTCTTCGAAGATATTGTTCAGGTGTTTGTTTATAGCAGGTATACCTACATCAAACAACTCAGCCATAGCCTTTTGCGTGCACCAAATGGTTTCATCTTTATATACTACTTGCACCCCGTCCTCTTTACCTTCGAGCACGAAAATAAGAAATTCGGCAGTGCTGTTCCTTATTTTAAATTTCTTTGCCATAACACGTCTTCCCTATAATTAATCAACCAATCCCAACTCTTTTAAATATCCATCAATCTCTTTATCAAGGTTGGCGCGTTTTGCTTCCAATTCTTTAATTTCAGCCATTACAGCCTTGATGTCAATTTCCTCTTCTTCTTCAAAAGTGTCAACGTAGCGAGGAATATTCAGATTATAATCATTGTCCTTGATTTCTTGCAAGGTGGCAAGGTGACTATATTTCTCAATCTCAGAACGGTTTTGATAGGTCTCAACTATTTTCCGAATGTGTTCGGGACGAAGTTTATTTTGAGTCTTCACCTTTTCAAATTCTTTACTTGCATCAATAAATAGAATGTTGTCGTCTTCTTTGCGGCACTTCTTCATGACGAGAATACAAGTCGGAATAGATGTGCCATAAAATATATTGGCAGGCAAGCCGATGATGGCATCAATATAATTTTTCTTCTCGATTAGGAATCTACGAATTACACCCTCTGCATTGCCACGAAATAAAACGCCATGAGGAGCGACACAAGCCATTGTTCCACCCTCATTGAGGTGATAAATCATATGAAGAATGAAAGCATAATCAGCTGTTTTCCTGGGTGCAAGTCGTCCTGCTTTGCTGAAACGGTCATCGTTGTTGAACTTTTCTTCCGAAGCACTCCACTCTGCAGAGAATGGTGGGTTTGCTACTACTGCATCAAATTGAGTTTCTCCAAAAGCGTCGGCTTCAAGTGTATCACCATTCTCTATTTTGAAGTTGCTGAACTTGATGCCGTGCAAAAGCATATTCATTCGAGCCAAGTTGTAAGTTGTCGGGTTCTTTTCTTGACCGAAGATTTCAGCAGCATTACCGGTATGGGCTGCACGTATCAGTAATGAACCACTACCGCAAGTAGGGTCATAGACATTGCGTAGTCGTGCGTGTCCGGTTGTAACCACTTCAGCCAATATCTGACTGACTTCTTGCGGAGTATAGAACTCACCGGCTTTTTTACCTGCCCCGGCTGCAAACTGACCAATCATATATTCGTACGCATCGCCCAAAACATCAATTTGTGTAGCTTCATCTGCTCCAAAGTCTATGTCGTTAAGTGCAAGCAGTACGTTGCTGATAAGCTGATTCTTATCATCAGAGGTTTTTCCGAGTTTGGGTGAAGCCAAATCGATATCAGAAAATAAACCACCAAAATCTTCTTCACTATCGTGTCCTAACGTACTATCCTCAATACGTTTCAAAGAGCGTTCAAGATTAGGCAAGACATTCTCTTTTAGACCAATGGAAGCAATGATTGATGAGAACAGGAATTGAGGTTCTAAGAAATAGCCGATGTTCTCGACACATTGTTTCCTAACTTCGTCTTGCAGTTCAATCGCATCTGCATCAGTCATTTTCCACAACTCTTTAAATGTTACTTCATCATCAACTAAAGTCTTATCTGCATAAGTCTCAATTTTTTCAGACAGGTATTTATAGAATATGAAGCCAAGCGTGAAATACATAAATTCATTTGCCGACATATTTCCACGCAAGTTATTTGCTACCGCCCATAATTGGGTGCGGAGTTTCTGTTGAAGTTCTTCACTCATTATATGATTCTTTTTTATTCCAGTTATTATTCCCAACTAAATGTACGTATCACAGAACGCAATCTGTCCAAGATGCGGTTCATCGTCTTACGCCGTTTGATTAATCCAAGATGCTTTTCCTGCAAGGCATTCTGAATAATTTCAGTCTGTTCTTTGTGCAAATAGTCATACTCTGACAGATACTTGTTGAGTACATCCACTTCTATTTCTTCTTCTTTCGCAATTTCATTGATAGCCTTACCACGTTCTTCTAATATATAATTATTTAATCGTTCCTCCAAGTCGCTTGAACCATCGACACGTTCCTTTTGAATCATGAAATTATCTCGGTCCTCATCCACATTTTTTTGAATAAAGCCGTCTATCAGTTTTGCCTTACCACGAAGTTCAGCATCCTTTATCATTGTGTCGATAATCTCCTTACGCTTCTCTTTATAATCATCGCCATATGGGTTCAAATCAGCAATTAGTTCCAATATATAGGCAACGTTTATAATATCACTATGAAGCAATTCCAAACAGAAGTCTATATCGTCAAGCTTTGTGTCATTTTGAGAACTATCATCTGCCGGTGCATCGGCAGAACCGTTATTACCGTCAGTTTGTGTAACCCCTTCATAAATATCAAGATACTTGCTACGGAAGTCCATGTATTGCTGCTCTGTAATACCAAGATCACCGGCATTTTCATCGTAGTCTTCATAGAGCTGAATTTCAGCGTGTTTCTTGATAATATCTCTGAATGCCAAGATGAAATCTTTCTTTTCGGTTTCACTTTGCAACTGGTCGATGCAGCTTGGAGTAGGATACCGCTGAATGAAGTCTGTTGCAGTCTGAACATATTCCGATTTCACTTCCTCAAATGGAGGACGAATAATCTCTTCTACATTATTACTGTTACTGAATAGCTTGATAGCTGCATCAACATTACTCTTCATATCTCGGAAGCAGACAATCTTTCCAAAGCGTTTTTTCTCGTTCAACACTCTATTGGTACGGCTGAAAGCCTGCAATAAACCATGATACTCCATGTTCTTGTCAACATAAAGCGTGTTGAGCTTCTTGGAATCAAAGCCAGTTAGGAACATCCCAACCACCAAACACAAATCCAATGACTTCATATCGGCACGTTTCTTCTTTAGCCGAAGATTGATATCATCGTAATAGGCACGGAAATTTTCTTGGCTGAATGATGTTCCGAACATCTCGTTATAATCATTCATGATTTCCTGTAAATCGTCAGCCTCTCCTACGCTTTCATTGACATAAGTACCTGTACCCATTCCTGTTTCTTCATCATCCTGACTGCTGTTGGCTGTATAGGTGAAAACAGCACCGATGCGGATATTCGGTTTCAGTTCTTTAAATATCTTGTAATATCGTATAAGCATAGGTACGGATTGGACGGCAAACAAAGCGTCAAATTCCCCGTCGAATGTGGACTTATTGTAGTTATTGAGTATAAACTTTGCTATCTCAACCATCCTGTTTTCAGTGACCATTCCGCCATTCGTATTGCCGGTATAATATTCCACCAAAAAGCCAAGTACATTTTCATCCGCTATAGCATCTTTTATCAAATACTGATGAAGACAATTACCAAATATTTCTTTAGTCGTATGCTTGTCAATCGCATTTTCTACAAATATGGGTGTTCCTGTAAAGCCAAACAATTGTGCATTGTGGAAGAACTTCACAATGTTCTTGTGACTGTCTCCAAAGTGGCTGCGGTGGCATTCATCAAAAATCATGACCATTCGGGAGTTTTTGATGGCTTCCAGCTTATTACTGTACCAGTCTTTTGAAACAGCGGCATTCAGCTTCTGAATAGTGGTAATGATAATCTTTGAATTTCCATTCAATCGCCTGACAAGTTCAGAAGTGTCATCCGTTCCATCCACTGCACCCGGTTCAAACGCTTCATATTCTGACTGCGTTTGAGTATCAAGATCGTGACGGTCAACGACAAACATAACCCTGTCCACATCAGGAAGTTCCGATACAAGTTGAGCAGCTTTAAATGAGGTCAAAGTCTTACCTGCACCTGTAGTATGCCATATATAACCATTGTCATTAGAGTTTACCACTCTGTCGAGTATCTTTTCAACAGCATAATACTGATATGGGCGCAAAGCCATCATACATTTATCACCCTCATGAAGCACTATGTATTTGCTAATCATCTTTCCTAGTGTACACTTGTCAAAGAAGAATTCTGCAAATTTATCAAGTTCATTAAAGGGCACGTTAGCAGCATCCGTCCAGTTGAATGTAAATTTATAGCCCGAATTCGGATTATTGGCAAAATATCGGGTATTGACACCGTTTGAGATAACAAACAACTGAATGTAGTCAAACAATCCGTGAAACGATGTTTTGTGATATCGTTGTATTTGGTTATATGCCTGTTTTAATTCTATTCCTCTTCGTTTCAATTCTATTTGCACAAGTGGAAGACCATTTATAAGTATTGTTACATCATAGCGACATTTCTTCCTTCCCTCAATCGTTATTTGATTAGATACCTGAAACTCGTTCTGGCACCACTGACTACGGTTTATGAATTCAACCCATATTCGATTTCCATCTTCAGTGTCAAGTGGATAGAGATCACGTAATTTCTTGGCTTTCTCAAAACGAGTACCACCTTCGAGATGAATAAGAATCTTCTCGAACTCTACATCGGAGAACCCAGTTCGTCCGAGTTCTGCCAACTGCTTCTTATTATGTATTTCTAACTGTTTCTTGAAATTAGCTTGCAGATTAACTTCTTCATCAATTTGAACATATTCATAGTTCATAGATTTAAGGGTCGCAATTAATCCATTTTCAAGAGCTGCTTCACTTTGTATAGGCATCATTTATCTTCATTTAGGGGATAAGAAATCTTATACGCCAAAATCTTTTCTTCTAAAACTTCTTTAATCCTATTCATCTGATTTATTTAATCTAACTGAAAGATAACGCTTACTAACCGAATCTATCCCAATTCTGTTGAACAAATGCACATTGCCTTGCGTCAATGTGCTAGAATGTCTTGTAATCATTATCTTTATGGAGTAAAACATCGGCAACAGTCTAGTCGATTTTTAATTAGTGATCTTGTTCCTGCAAGATAACTTGACTTCTGTGGTTTGCGACCCGAAACTTTGGTGATCACAGTTTTTCTCTGTACTTCCCGTTTAGAAGAATCAGTCATTTTCCCTTCGCCCACAGAGTTGCCTTTGTTTTACTATCATTCTTAAACGACAAAGGTATGAAAAAGAGTCAGAAAGTTAAAACAGACGAGGTATTAAAATAACTCTCGAAGCAAAAAATCCGTAATGTACACGAATTGGATTCCTACAAACTGTCCGTTTGCCATCCCCATTCTGCAGATATTGATTTGAGAACAAGATGAACCGGTACAAAAAAGTAAATATTCAAAAGGGAAAAATGACATTCGAACAAAAGAAGATATGAATACAATACTCTATCATATAACAGGTACTGACTTGACAACCATAACAGAATTACATGCAAATGCTATCTTACAAATTATATCGGAGGTAGGTGGAAAAAATTAGCAATTATTGTGTATCATACTCTCAAGTATGGGAAGCAATATATCGAACAGGGAGAGAATAATTATAAAACAAAACTAGAAGAGAGGGAGAAAGCACTTATTATGAAGCTTGCAAAAAAGCATAATATGCAGGTTTCACATGCTTCATAAGATTTTGTTCATTAGAAGGAAACATTATTCCTTCAATCATGACTTTACTTATTTAATGATTATTTTCTAAGGATATTTGCCAATATATGCTTCTCATAAAACTCTAAGGCACAGAATTCAGAAGCCAGCCGTTCCATAGGCAGTGACCCCGACTGATACTCATGAAAAGACCGGATCAAGCGGTCTATGCGCTCCACGCCTTCCGTCATACTCAGCTCGCTCAGCCATTGCTTTAGTTCTTCCAGCTTGCGCAGGGTAACAGGTTGCACATTCCGCAAACCGCCAAAGGCCATATCGGAAAGCAGCAATTCCAATTCTCTAAACACATTTTCTATCATCATAACCGTACCTCCTATCATTGTGGGAAAAAGAAATTATCAATACCTGCCGCGCTTATGATGGAAACAGGGGTCAGCCCGTCCAATCCAGCCAGGCATACCATATGCCGAGGCATTTCTTTGCCGATGCGGAAAAGCCTTTCCAAACAACGAATAGCTTCTTCTGTCATCTCATTAAAAGGTAACATAACTTCCACGGCATCGGTTTCTTCTCCTTCCAAGGTCAGAAATAGTTTCTGCTCCGTATGATTGAAATCAGCGTTCGCCAACCGGGTAAACGGTACGAGCAGCAAACGGGGCGGTTGCTTTTTCTGAAAATAGTCATACTTCATTTCGGCTTCCATATCCGAACCCGTGAACAGAGGTAGGGCGGAAAGCGGAATGATATGTGTACTATCCACTGTTCCCGTCAACTCACATTGCGTTTGCGAAGAAGAGGAAAGCCTGTTCTGGCTATTCAGTTTAAAGTTACGGAGCGTAAACTCGGCACGTGACAAGGAAGCCAGTGAAACAGTTCCTCCCCAATGCTCAGTCTTTTGGTATTGCCGGGACAGATTTTCCATATTTGCCAGGGTTTCCGTCTGTTCATAATAATCTGCCATACTGACGGTGTAGGTACAAATGGCCTGTTTCTCCTGATAGAAGAAATAGGCTGTAATGCCGAAATAGCCGGAGCGGGTCTGCCAGGGACAGGCACCCAGTGCCGTGAAATGGCCTATCGGTGTAGTATAATAATCGGAACGGGCACTTTCTATCAATTGGGACAGGAGATTGTTATCCTGACGGTTATCCAGAATGAGGCGCATCGTATTATGCAAACGCGACAGGGTGGAGAAAGCTATGATTTGGCTGAAACCGACATGCTTGCCCAGCATATTTTCCAAATCGGTGGAAAGGGAACGGAAAAGGCGGGCAAGATTGCCAATGCCGCAAGTCTCCATGCGAATGGAAAACTGAATGGCGGCCTCTACTTCATTCTCTCCACAACTGATCATTCCCTTATCTAATATACGAAGGATAAATTTATCGGCCGATTCCAATATGGATAGTGTCTCATCAGTAAGCAAAGAAAAAGAGTTACCGTCTTCCAAAGGAGATATTTCTCCTTTCTGCCGGCTGAGATAAGATAGAATGGCTATTAGTTTATGTTTGCACAAACCTGTAGATCCGCATTTACAGATAGAGCCTTCCAAGCTGTTTTGACGGGGAAAGTAAACGGAGATATTCTCAGTGTTCAAAGTGGCTTCCAACATATCGCCTTCTGTTAAATCGGCAGTCCACCCATCTTGGATGAGGCGGAGGGTGTCTTCGAACAGTTTCTTTCCGGCTTGTTTGCGGAGGAGGGCTATATCTATGTTTTTGAGTTCTTCCCAAGGTTCTGACGGAAGATTTTCCGCCCCTGCAGTGGATGCCGAGGGCTGGGAATCCGATGAAGGGGGCACTGCCGGGGAGGTGGCGTAGGCGGAAACGGACAGAATACCCATCAGGATGTGCTTGCATACTGTCTTAGAGGGACAGCTACAAGTGCTCTGCGCTACATTAGGATATAATGTAACGGTGACATCATCCAGTATGACTTGCAGTCCATCGCCCGCCATACTCAGTTCTATGCGCCCGGTTGTTTCCAAATCTTTCAAGGCACGTTTGTATAGTCCCTTATTTGCCAAAGTTACCAAGAAGGACTCGTCAGCATAAGGAACAAAAGCCTTTGCCTGCTCCGGGCACGGCTGTTCTGCTATGATATGATCTTTCCAATCCATTCGGCCAATTCCTCCGGAGTTATTGCTGCTACGTCCGCACCCATATTGGCTATCTGACGGGCTGCGCGCTTGTCATAGCAAGGGGTACTGGAATAATCCAAAGCGGGCAACACAAACAAGCGGCTGCCTGCCTCAATAATATCCCGACATGAACGAAACATATAGTTATAATTATTTCCATCATATAAATCACTCACCAGGACGACAATCGTCTTTTGCGGAGCAGTAATCAATTTCTTGCCATATTCCAAAGCACCGTGAATATCGGTTCCCCCGCCCAACTGTACTTTCATCAGCGTACCTACCGGATCGTCAATATGGTCACTCAAATCGACTATCGAAGTATCAAAGATAGCTAACTTTACGGATAAAAAGGGCATTCGGACAAAAATAGATGCCATTACCGCCGTATAAATAACCGAATCTACCATACTTCCGCTTTCATCCACCAGAATAACGATGTGCCAGGGATTATATCGGCGGATATTCTGATTGAAATATAAACGGTCAGGGATGACTGTGCCATATTCCGGATTATAGTTCTTCAGATTCTTATGAATAGTCTGCTTAAAGTCGAAGTTACGGAAGATGCGATAGGTAGAATTGGACATGGGAAGTTTACGGCCATAGAAAGTACGCTTCACTTTTATTTCCAACTGCTTCTGCAAGTCTTTGACCACCTGCTCCACAATGGTATAAGCCAACTTTTGTACATTTGCCGGCATCATATTACGGAAAGCCAGTATATTTTTGAGCAAACCAACATTAGGTTCCAACTGACGGAGAACGGATTCATCCGTCAATAATTGGGTCAGATTATATTTATCCAATGCCTGCTTTTGCATAATCTCTACCGTTTTCTGAGGGAAAAGGCGTTTCACTTGCTTCAACCAACCGGGTACAGTCAGCATGGAACCGCCACGACCTGCCCGGGAAGGGTTATCCTCGCGCATTCCTTGTTCATCGCCATATTCCCTGTTGTAAAGGAAATAAAGAGCTCCGTCCAAATCCCTGTCTTCCGGATTCAAAGGCAGACTGCTTTCAGCAAAATCACCTAATATCAACCGCCAGCGGTTTACTAATTGTTGTTCATCCATATCATATCCTCCATACTTTAAGAGCCTCGGCTGCCCGGTTATCCAGTTGCATAGCCTCGGTCACTTCTGCTTGTGAAACGGTTATGCTGCCCGAAAGACGGGATTCCGCTATCTGATGATTTTCGGCTATAATACGCCCCAAGCGATTCAGTTCCATAGGCAGGAAGCTGGTAAAGGCATAACGCAAATTGGGTAATATCGAAAGGAAAACTTCATTATCCGCATTGCCTATCACACGATCCATCGCCTCCAAAATGCGGCTGTCCATAAAAAGAACATCGCGCGCTACCAGGAAAAGCCCGCAAATAAAGGAAGCAGCCTGTTCGGGATGTGCAATACTGCTCTCCAGATAAGCGGCAATCTGGTTACAAAAAGCCTGCTGCTCTATGCGTCCTTCCTTATAGTAGACAGCCAGACAAAGCCCGTAAAAACGGCTATTGCAGAATGTATCTTTCAGCACCTCCGCCACTGCAAAAGTAAAGGTCTCCACATCCAGCCAGGCATCTTCTTCCAAAGAGAAATGATACAAGTTCCGCATTTGTTCGCATATGCCCTGTTCTTCGTCTTCGGTAGCCTGTTTTACCAAAGGAATAAGATAAACCGCTTCACTAAATACTTTTTTGCCCAGTTCGGGAATAATAGGGTTTACTTCGCCATCCATCAACCGTTGCATATGAGCCAGATAGCGCAAGCTGCCCAGCAACTTGCAGAGATTCACAAAATTCTTTTCATACGCTATTACCTGCCTGATGGATTCTTCATATTGCTGGTAAAAGCCTTCCACGCCCATTACCTGCACAGAAAGAAGGAGCTTCCCCAATTCCTCGGCAGTCATGCTGTCTTTAAAATTCTTCTCTATCAATGAAGCGCATACCTGGGACAAGGTGCTGCCATAAACAGACAAGTCTATCAAGCGTGTTTCCACTTGAGTATTATACCGGCATATCCAGCTTTCGCGCACCAGGTTCCGGTTACGCTGGTTCACATAGTCCGGTCCCGATTGCAGAGTAGAGAAACCTGTTTCAAGAAAAAGCAACTGGTGCAGGAAACGGCTTTTCTGGTAATGGGCAGGATTCTTGATTATATCCAAAGTGATCTCCTGACGCTCTACCGTAGAAGTCTTAATGCGGAACTGCGAGCATAAAGCACGAAACTCTTTCACCACCGGAGGGATACATTCATTGGCTACAATCCTGCCCGCCCCCATACCGGATAATAACCGCAGCAGAAAGTCAATCTCAAAAGTAGAGGTGGCATGCACATCGCCCTTAATAAATGTACTCCTTACTCCATCCAGCAGTTCATAAACGCCGGTTGTTTTCTTCCCCCTCAACGCAGCCAGGGAGCGTGCCATATTCAGAGCGTTGATTTCATCGGGCAAAGAAACAGTCTGTGTCTTTCGTGCAAAATGAGCTGTTTTAATAATGTATTCCAGAATAGTAGCACTAAAGACATCCGGTTTGTTCTTCTGAATTTTCTCCCATACTGCCTGATAAAAAGCCGGAAACGGCATACCGGCCGCATAGCCACTCTTACTGTCGGCCTCCTTAAAAGTATAAGGCATCAGATAAGAAGCGACCGAGTCTTTGGCATACATAGTCAGTGACTGTTTTTCATCCTTGTGCAAAGCATCCATCAAACCTGCCACATGGAAAGCGCCTGTCACAACCAATATCCGTTGACCGGATGGCAGATGTTTCCGAATCTCTGCTGCCATATAGCTTTCACGCTGACGATCTTCTTTCAAAGAAAAAGCTGTTTCGGGTGTCGCCAAACGCATAAAGTAACCCAAGTGAAAGACATTCTTTACAAAAGAACGGGTATCTGTTTCCATAGCTCCCAGTTCAAAATGGCTTTCCCAAAACTCGGCGAAATTACGGCAACCGCTACGCTGTGCCAGCATGGACGTATAACTGTTTACTTCATATTCTTTATCTTCATTATAGAAGAACTGAAACTCAGCGGGTTCAGCCTCCACTTTATTGATCAGGCGCAGCGCATAAGGAAGATCAATAAATTGTACGGGAATACCGAGTCGGTTCGCTTCACGAATGGCTATCAGTTCCGGAGAATAAGACAAAAAAGGATAATAAGCACGATATTTTTCTTTTTCATCGCTCACCTTTCCTTCCTTATCGTCATAACTGTAATAAATGCAGAAAGGAGGCTCGGAAGCGGCATCGGCAATATAAGGAAGCAGTTGCATGGAGTCTGCCGGACCTTCTATAAGGATAAGATCCGGTCTGTATTGCTCAATGGTGCGTTGCAAGTGTAGCGCACATGCCGGAGAATGGTGACGCACGGGATAATACACCACCTGCCCGGCGAAGTCGAAGCTACGGACAAACAACCGTTCTATTTCAGCCAAGTCCGGCTCTCGTAATATTCCTTCCATTTTCCCCCGCTTCTTTCGGCCTTTAACCGGATAACACCGTTAAAGTACTCTTTCAGTTTAGGCAAATCATCTTTGTTCTCTTTCATCACGGCCCCCATCAAGTTTTGCACCAAGGAACGCATACTGACATTCCCGTCTCCATAATAATAGGCATCGAGTGCCGATTGATAGTAAACGGATACAGCTTCTGCCGTACTCATCACACCTGAGAGTTTCTGTATCTTGGCTTTCTCAAAAGAGGTTCCGTTGCGCAATTCATTAAAAGTGGAAGCCAATATATCCACTACTTCTTCCTGAATGGGTACATCCAGTCCGTTGGCAGCAAACATACCCTGGCACTGGTCGGTAATAATTTTACTTTCCAAAGCCACACTGCGGATGGGTTCCACGGTTTCAAAATTGAAACGGCGCTTCAAGGCGCTACTCATTTCATTGATTCCCTTGTCACGGGTATTGGCAGTAGCTATCACATTGAATCCCGAGGAAGCAAAAAGGAATCCTTCTTCTCCCAGTTCGGGGATGTTGAGTACACGGTCGCTCATGATACTGATAAGGCTATCCTGAATTTCGAGGGGACAGCGGGTGATTTCTTCGAAACGGGTAATGATGCCTTTCTGCATGCCGATATAAACCGGCGAAGGCACCAAAGCCTCCTTTACCGGGCCTTTGGCAAGCAGTAGAGCATAATTCCATGAATACTTTATATTGTCCTCGCTTGTTCCTGCCGTGCCCTGCACAGTATTGGTACTGATGCCACTAATGGCCGCCGAAAGCAATTCACTGAGCATTGTCTTGGCAGTGCCCGGCTCTCCTACCAGCATCAACCCGCGATTTCCGGCAAGGGTGATGATGGAGCGTTCCACCAAAGCATCATCTCCTAAGAACTTGGGTGTAATGGTTACTGACTTGCCGTTATAGGCTATCGGTTCTTTCTGACCGAGGATAAAAGCACGGACAGCCCGTGGGGAGAGCAGCCAGTTGGCAGGCTTGGCTCCCGTATCTTGTGAACGGAGTGCGGCAAGTTCTTCGGCATACCGCATCTCCATTAAAGGTTTCTGTATTTTTTCGTTCATAACAGGTTATTCACTTTTCAAAAGATCAAATACGCCGATTACACTACTTATAAAACGGGCAGGAAGGGTATCGGCAGCTACAAGCATATTGTTTTTAGGTTCATCGTCCGTCAACTGGTCTTCATCCAAACGATAGAGGACTACATCACCCAAAGTCACATTGTCATTATACTCCTGTCCCATATACATATATTCAAAATTGAGCTGGACAGCCACATTGAGGTATTTATCCACCCAATGGAAGCAAATGTAACTTCCGCCGTCCATAACCTCACCACGAACCATATTATATTTCTTGGCTATACCCGCAATCTTGCCGGACTGCACCACGGTTCCCGCATAACGCACAATCTTCTTTCCCGATAAATCTTTTTCTTCTAAAGTTACTACCGGAGCCGTCAACTGTGGCAAAGGCTGAACGACTTCGTAATCGTCCAATTGTTCCTTCCACTGTGCTAATGTTTCTTCGGACAATTCGGCAGGGTGCACCAAAGTTATTGTTGCATTTTCGGGCAAAGTGTATTCTTCCTCGTCTACGGTATTAAAAGTGCCGTCTTCCATGTAGCGGAAGGTAGCTGTGAGCTGTTTGTTTTCATACACGCCCCAAATCAGTCCCATAGCAAAAGAGTGCATAATGGGATTCTCTACAAACAGATCGCTCCACGCTTTCACATTCCAGCTACGTCCGTTCATCAACACTTTTTCCAGACGGGCTGTCTGTGACTGCACTGTGGCTTTTATCTGTTTCTTCAATTCCGAGAATTCTTTCTTGGCAGCAGTGGCTTTCACTGCATCGTCATTCGCTCCCGGGGCAGGCATGGATTTTATGGCTTTCTGCTTGTCATTATCAAATATGGACAATGAGAAATCCGGCATCAGGGTAATGGTAAAGTTACGCGGGCCGTAATCCAGTATCTTTTCACCTTCCTTAGAAAAGCCCAAAGTGGGGACAATCTTGTCCGAAAGTTCGTCCTCGGGAATTTCCAGTGCCTTGGCTGCAAAGGCAAAGGCGGCTTTGGATGCATTCTTCACTTGATTATTGGGGAATTTGACGGCCATGCTGTCTATCATCATCAAGGCCAGATTGCCCCCGTTCATGGCGATAGCATTTACCACAAAGGCGGCAATGGCGCCACGGGCAGCTTCCGCCCAGTCTTTTAATTGTGTTTTAAGGCGAAGAATCTGAGTGTCGGAAGCATAGATACAGTAAGGAATCATAATCATTTTCTTCTTGGCTTCCGCACCATTGTCTTTCCAATACTGGTAGATATTTTCCAGTGCCGCCTGCAAATCCTGCGGATGCAACATTTCCGCTATCTTGTCGCAAGCCTTGATTTTATAAGGTTCTTCCAGGCTCAAGTATTCGGAAAGCATATACTGAAGGACAATAGCCGGAGCTTTCTCTGCCAGATCGGCAAAACGAATATCAAGGAACATATCTTCGGGAATCCAGGAAATGAATTTCTGGTTGCCTTTGTCATAATTATCGGTACAATATTCAATGACAGCCGCATTGGTGAAAACAAAACCGTCACCAAATTTACGTTCATTGTCCCAACGCTTTATCAGGCGTTTGGCAATAGCCAATGCATCTCCTTTCAACTTGCCGAGTTGACTTTCCAGCAAGGGGCGCACTTCCGCTTCCTTATCACCAATTATTGTTTCAGCCTGTTTACGGAGAGTTTTTGATTTATTGGACAGCAAAGCAATCAACGGCAGATAATCCTCGAAACGGCAAGTCACATATATAAACTGTAGCCATTCAATGGTTTCCTCAATGCTCAAATTGCCATTGGTGAGCAATTCCAATGCTTCCTGTTTATGCTGTTCCACGTCTTCTTTGGATAATGCATCTGCCATAGCAGAAGAATTGAAGCTATAAGCCTTAAAAGCTTGGAATATGGTAAATTCATTATCCGCATCCAGCAGCATTTGCAAACTCTCACGCGGTGACTTACCCAGCCACTTCTTTCGCGCAGCCAATATATAGCCGATAGCCAAAGAAACATTATTCTGGCAATCACTCCCCTTTACCTCCAACATCAGCTTATCGACAAAACCTCTTGCCAGTGACGAATATTCATATAGCACTCCTAAAGCCGCTATGATTAATTTAGCATTTCCCCATCCAAAATAGCTCATCATTCCTAACCATTTTTTCCATTCTTCCGTCGTGTTTGATTTGTTCATCATTTGTAATTCAGTAGGCCCGTTTCCTCCATTGCCTTGACGATTCTGACGATTGTATTCGTTAAGCAAACGTATCATGGCATGGATAATGGTACGGTCGGCACGCTCCAACAAAGCTTCTCCTTCTCCGTTCTTCAACAGGATAGCCAGCATATACAGTCCATAAATGGCATCTTGGGAAGCGGTACTGCTCATCATGCGGGCATAAGTATCCAAAAAGACTTCTTTGTTTTCTTTGTATAATTCATGAAGTGTGGCGCTCCTATCCAGTTTGGTATTTACTTCATTGGCTACAATATAATAATAAGGCCAAAGGGGAGCGCCTATTTCCTGAAGCAAAGGCTGCATATCCGAATAGTTCATAAAAGAGACATAAAGGGTGCGGATGGCAGAAGTATTTGTGGTGATTTTACTTAGCAATGATTCTTTGAGTTCCGGAGATAAAGAATATCCGTAATATAACATACCCAATACATAGTCACCTCCTTTGGAAACCGCAGTAACCAATGCCGGCAAGTAAGGATGATATTTTGCTGCATCCTTTTTCAATAAATGAACAGCCAGATACATAGCCAATGCAAAATCCGCATTCTGTTTCTTCCAAGCATCCAGCTTATCCGTCAATAACAAATTGGCAAAAGCTTCCGATTCCGCAGGGTAAGCATTGAGCAACAATTCCGCTACCTTATAAATGGAGACGGCATCCAGATTAGTGCCATAACGCAAAATCCCTTGCTTCAGAATAGCATCAAAATCATAGCCAATGCGCAGGCATATTTCCGTATCCCGAACAATGCTATAAGTGCCGCCAACCATGCCTCCGTACTTCACTTTGGAAACGATCATCAACATACGCCGCGCCATTTCGGCATTCTCTCCGTCCAATTCTTTCAGCATCCAGTCTTCATAGGAAGCATAGCTTTTTCTGCCTATCTTGTCCACTTCTGACGGGTAATCTATTTTTTCATCTAAGTATTCATAAACCTGTGGAGGGAAATTCATACGATTATATCCTTCTTCAAACTCTTTACGCCAGAGTTCCAGCATTTTCTCTTTTGTCATGGTATCTTTTTTTCTTAATTATTGTGTTTGGGTACAATATTCGGCATTTTTTTAATGATATGCAAACAATCATTCCAATTTCAACCGACACTTCGTTTATTTTATTCCCGCCCTTTTGCAATCCAGTAAAGTAAGAACAAACCATACCAGAAAAAGCAAAGACACCAAAGCATTGCCATACGAAAACACCAGCACAGTGAATGCCAGCACGGCGTGGGTGATGCGCATCACATGTCCGGTACTTACTTTCTCACCCAGAAAGAGTGAAAACAAATTAGCATAAGCGTCTGCCCAATCGGCTACATAAAGTTTAACGCGTCCCATCAGGGATAAACGGAGTGATAATTCTTTTTTCATGACTGTTCTTTGTTTATTATGATGCCACAAAGAAACAGTCCCGTTTTGACAGAATACGTCAATTTTGTATTTTATCGCTTATTTTTTTCGCCTTTTCGATTATATATTGGCTGAATTCGGGAGAATCAATGATTTCTATATCCTCAAACAAGCCCAAGACGAAACGGCCGATGCCCTCATATCTGCAAACTTCCGTCTTGAAAATCCAATGGGTTTCATCTTCCTTCTCCATATATTTCTCTGCCAACGGAAATTCCTCAACCAACAAATTGGCAGCCGTCATCCCTAGACGCAGAGTTACAGGCAGGCGCAGTTCACTGCTGATGTGGAACACATCTATAAAACCTTCCTTATGCGACGGCTCATCCTCCCATTCCGCATCCAGCACTTCTACGGAGGTGATGCGTGATACTTTGAACAATTTATTCTTGCCACTGCCGGGTTCATAACACCATATCTCATTATTATTGGCAGTAAAAGCAAACGGCTCCACTACCCTGTCGGTCACGGCATGGCTGTTGGACGACTTATATTGATGGAAAGCCACTTGTTTCTTCTGCTTGATGGCTTCATACAGATTGTGCACATTATCGGCAATGCCACTGCGGACTACAATCTCCGACAGAATTTCATAATCATATACCTTATATAGTTTCTCTTTCAAATTCTGCTTCAAGGAAGTATTTCCGTCCACACTCTCGATGGCGCGTTTCAGGATGTATGCTTCTTCCTCCGTGAAATGTACCAGGCTGGAAATATCTTTGAAATAAGGAGAAGCCTTGTCCAGAGAATAATAACTGCCGGTTTTCCGCACAATGAATCCTGCCATCTTGAAAGCCTCAATATAGCGGTAAACATTACGCGAACTCATATCCAGGCGTTGGCCCAGTTCCTCCAATGTGTATTTACGATTCTGTGTCAGTAACATCATCAGCCGGAGCTGGCGTTCAAACTTGTGTAGTTCCATAATTCAGATATAAAGTTTATTTTTTCGGTTTCCGGCTGAGTTCCGCACGGATACGGCTTAATGACTGCGGAGTGATCCATAGATAAGAGGCAATATGCTTTAAAGGCACATATTGCAACAACTCCGGATTTTCGTCCAACAAAGTGAGATAACGCTCTTTGGCACGAGGGCTTCCACCGCTGATAATCCAGTTTTCAAGACTGAGGAATTGTTGTTCAAAAAGCCTTCTCCCAAAGTTTGCCAACTCGGTAGACGATGCATAAAAGGCCTCTAACTTCGATTTCGAAATGCCATAAAGTTCGCTATCACACATTGCCTCAATGGAGACCAACGAAGGTGTAGACTCAATGTATCCCCAGGAAGAAAACATCGCCTCTCCCTCGGAAGCAAACCAAACGGAGACATCCACCCCATCATTCAGGTAATGTCCCCGCCAGATTCCTTTACTTATAATATAGAAGTTTGAGTTCCGTTCCCCTTCCTGCACCAGGAAATCTCCTTTGCGGAAGGTAAACTTCTCCATTTGCTCCAACAACTGCAAACTAAGTGCTACGGGCAAACTGTATTTTTCACAAAACTTCTGTACAAACGTATCCATATGGTCCACCTAATTTTATTACCGCAAAGGTAAGAAATCATCCGTGAACCAACTGACGTTTGCGATAATAAATTGCTGCAATCACTAAAAAAGTA
>OGIU01000272.1_pt1 | contig 34369 bp, 31 predicted proteins | sample 1571791 | NCBI WGS metagenome assembly OGIU01 (sample SAMEA2582104, study PRJEB24529) | metagenome | biome: Human gut stool | place: China | collected 2011
TTATATGACTTGTTGTTTTAGATAAGAATGATATTATTTAGGGGTAATTAATGCATTTCTATAGCATCTAAATAAAAATCAATATTTCTTCTCCAAGTTAATACTGTAAAAGTAGTGATTGGAATAATAGAACCGTCAAGTCGTAAATAGTCTGAGAACAATCATCATCGCTATATTTTTATCGTAGATGACAATAAATGAACCGTTTACGATATTCAACTAATTGAATGGTATAACCAAGCTATAATAAAAATAGAAATTGGAGGAGAGGTATGCTCAATATTGTAAAGCACTTTTGGTTGTTGATTACTGTAAAAAGGTATATAAAAAAATATAAGTTAAAAGTTAAAATTGGCAACCATTTTAATTGTTTAAGAATTACTACAGCAACCAATTGTCTATATTTTATCATACATACAAAGAAATGTAACTATGGAAAAAAAGTCAAAAAAATTAGGCGAAATAACGTTAGTGCACAAATTATTTTATTGACACCAAATGTTGATTATAAAAGAATATTCAATGAACACCTCGAACTCTTAGGTGTTATTGATATAAAAAAGTCATTAGCGGGATTTACTAATGACATTAGTGGATATCTAGATTACTTTTTTAATATCGAAAAGGTGCACTAACCTCCATGTACATGTAAACTGTACTTGAGGTTATTTTTTATCATCCTATTAAATCGTTTTTCGATATTTTATCGTAACAAACGTTTATTTATGGATGTTATAACAAACAAAGCTCAAATCTGGAACTTTTGAAACAAGGATGTACTTTTGTATGGAATAAAAATCGATTTATATATCACAATGATAAATAAAGAAAGCTAAAAAGACTTATCTCTATATTTTATAGAGATAAGTCTTTTACTTAAATTCTATTTTAACCTATAGTAGTTGTCAGTTTAAAAGGTTCTGTTATTTTGTTTCAGTCATAATAGTATTGATAGCTGTGATTAATTTCTTTTGTTTGTACTCAGGCAATGCTTTTAAATTATCAATCAGTTTTACCAAATCGCTATCTTCTTCTTTTAGTGTGACATCAAAGAAAGTGGAGATATCCACATCTAAGGCTTTCATAATTTTTTCAAGAGTTTTGATTTTAATATTAGGTTCTAGATTTTCAATTTTATAAACGTAATTTGTCCCTAATTCAGCTTTTTCTTCAAGCATTTCTTGAGTCATTCCCTCTTTTATTCGTAAGACTCTAATACGCTTACTGATATATTCTTGTAGATTTGACATAAACCACCTCACAGGGTTAATTTTACAACCTTAAAAGGTTGGTTATAACACCTTAAAAGGTTAAAAACAACTTTACAAGGTTGTTTTTAAGTTATATAATGTAAACATTACAATATAGGAATTGTATAATTTATTGAAAATTAAAGGAGTTTTAGCGTTAATGGAAAAGAAAGAAGCTCTAAAGGTATTAGCTAGTGTCTCTACAGTGATTGCAGCGACAGGATTAACGTCTGTAGCGAATGCTAATCAACAAGAAGCCCTAAAAACAGAAGTTGATGCCTTAAGTTCTAAAGTGACTGTTCAAGATCTTAAAGAAGCTGAGAACAAGCAAAGTGTAGCGGTACAATCAGTAAACGCTCATCAAGATGTAGTTAAGAAAGCCATCACTGAAGAAGAAATAGCTGAAAAAAATGAAGCTACGGCTAAGGAAACTATTGATGAAGCTCAAATTATCAAAGACAAGGCCACTCCTGTTGAAATTGACAAAACTAAACAAAGTATTAGTGAAACAGAATCAGCAATCGAAAATCAAGACGTTCAATTTTATAATGCTCAAGCTGAGACTGCTAAAGCTGATGTAGAAACTGCTCAAAAAAATCTTGATGGTAGAGGAGCTAAAGAAATCATCTCAGAACGAGATAATGCTCAAACTGATTTGGTAACAAAAAAGGATGCTGAAGCTAATGCCAAAAGCAAGCTAGAAGAAGCACAGAAAGCTGATGTTGATAAAAAAGCTAAACTTGAACAAGCTGAAAAAGATGAAAAACTCCAAGCTAAAGCTGTTGAAGACACTTCTAAAACTTTGAGTGATGCTGAAGCTAAGGCTAAACATACTAAAGAGCAACTCGACAATGCTAATATTGCTGTAACTAATGCTCAAGCAGCACTTGACGGTACAGGAGCTAAAGAAATCATCTCAGAACGAGATAATACTCAAAGTGATTTGGCAACGAAAAAAGCTGCTGAAGCTAAGGCTGAAAGCAATTTGAAAGAATCTCAAAAAACTGATGCTGATAAAAAAGCTAAAATCCAAGCATTGACAGAAACTTTGACAGCTCATCAAAATGTGGCTTTGAGAACTTCAACGGAATTGACAGCTGCTATAGCTGTTGCGGCTGATGCTAAGTCTAAAAAAGAAGAAGCAGATAAAGCTGTAAAACGTTTGGAAGATAAACTAACTAGTTTAGAAAATCTTAGCACTATTGAAATTCCAGAAAAAGTTGCAAGTGCTTATCGAAACTTCTATGAAGATAAAACAGAAGCAAACAAAGATAAGCTCTTCGATGCTGTTCAAACTTGGTGGGATAACCGTGATTATAGCAAGGAAAACAACTATCCTGTTGACGACACTGTAATTAACGATCTTAGTGATTTAACAAAAGAACAAATTGCTAACCTCTCACTCTATCAAGCAGGTTTGATTCAACAAGTGCGAAAAACTATCTGGGGTGATTCTGAAATTCTTGTGACAGAAGATGTTGTTACAGCAATGAAGAATATCACAACTGCTTATTCGAACATGTCAAATCCTGATGGCGACCACCTTTTTAGTGCTCTAACTAATGATGGAACTGATACTACGCATTGGAAGGCAGAAAACCTCGGTTATATCAAAGCTAAACCAACTACAATGTCGGCTTTGTATAAAGGTATTTATAAATCTATTATCAATACGTTTGGTAGTGACTACAATCAGAATTATGCACATATTATTACAACAGTTGGAGGAAAACCTGACTATAAAAACGGTAAGGTTATTCCAAATTATATTGGTGCTGCAACAAGCGTAACACCAGAAGGTCTTGGATTGATGCATGAAATTCATTTCAATCACACTTCGTCAGATACTGATAAAATATTAAGTAAGCCATTTGACACTTCGGTTGTAAAAACTCAACTAGCTGACGCTAAAGCTGTTCAAACTTCTGCGGATAATGCTAACAAAACAGCCCAAAACCGATTAACTACAGCATCAGTAGCAAATAAGGCAGCTCAGGATGCTGTATCTAACACAACAAAAACTTTGAACGTACTCAAAGCAATTGCTGACCTCACACCTGATGCCAAAGCTAAGTTGGATGAAGCTACTGAGGCACGTAAGAATGCAGAAAGTCGATTCAGTAACGCTCAAAAATCAGTTGACAATCTTAACGCTGATGTTGCTACTAAAACTAAAGCTCTTGCCAATGCGAAAGTAGCACAAGAAAAAGCCAACAACGCAAACAAAGTGGCTAATGAAGAATTGAATTCTGCACAGGCTAAAAATAAACTTGCTAATGAAGTACTTTCAGAAACTCGCAATAAAATTGCTTCACTCAAAGCAACTGCTGACCTCACACCTGATGCTAAAATCAAATTGGCTGAAGCGACTTCGGCGCGTGAATTAGCTGAGCTAAGATTAGTCAAAGCTCAAAAAGCTGTTAATAATCTTAACTCAGATGTTGCAAGTAAGACTAAAGCTCTTTCGGATGCTAAAGCAACACTTCAAAATGAAGAAGCTAAGTTGGAAGAACTTAAAGCTCAAAAAGCTAAAGATGAAAAAGAACTTGCTTCTCTTCAAGAAACAGTGAACACTTTGAAAGTGAATGAAGTTAAAATCAAAGACGAGATTAAATCTCTTAAAACTAAACTTCAAGAAACAAAAGATTATCTTAGTAAACTCGAAAATGCTGATAGTAATTTAGAAAAAGCTAAAGTTGCTTACAAACTAGCAGTAGAAAAAAATAAAGAAGCTATTGTTCAAAAAGGTGGAACTCCTGTTGCTATCCTTGATGAAAATGGCCAAATAGTAGGTTATAACTCTTCATTTTCCCGAGATGTCAGGACTGCTGTCCGTACTATTACCGATAATGTCGTCTCGAAACATGGCGTACCGATCTATCAAGCATCATTACCTGAAACAGGTGAAGGTGAGACAGCGGTTTATACGCTTTCAGGAATTACGTTTCTTGCTTTAGCAGGAGTGATGAGAAAGAAGAAGTTATAAATGACAGTTTCTAAATTGCTTTACTGAGTGATAAGTTATGGCATAACTGAAGATTTACTGCCTCAATTCGATCACAATTACTTCCATATTCTAGAGAAGTTGAGAATAAAAATAGGAGAATATAAAATGAAAAAAGTATTAATTATTGTTTCTGTTGTTGTAATCGCACTAGCAGGTATTGGTGTAGGAGCATATTTCTTAACACGTGAAAAGTCTCCGGAGCAGCAGGTTGTGGGGACTTGGTACGATGGTGAAAATGATGTAACGATTGAGTTGAAATCAAATAAGAGCCTGAAAATTACAAAAGAAAGTGGAGAATCGAGAACAGGTACTTGGCGAATTGCGGGTGATAAAATTAAGTTTACTGCAACAAGTGGTCCCAAAGCTGAAGGTGAACTTTCAACAGGAAAGATTGAATCTATTTTCTTTGAATTCGCTAACACCAATGTCAGTTATGCACTTCACGATGCCACCTATGAAAAACAATAAATAGTTATAGGACTCCTATGAAGATTCATTGTACTCTTCATAGGAGTCCTATTTTGCTGAAATAGTTTTTGCATATAGAATCTGCCAAATAATATTGACTTATTGAAAGATTTACTAACTATTGCTATCCTATATTTTAGTTTGATCAACGTTAAGTTGTAGAAAATTTGCTAATGAGTAGTGGTGGGTAATCAAATCAAAACATTTAGCGGAAATAAACATATTGAAAGAACAGGAGAATTTAATATGAAAAAATGGATACTGATATCGCTTTTAAGCCTGAGTACTTTGACCTTGGTTGCATGTGGCTCTAATCAAATGAAGCAGGTAACACAGCAATCATCTTCGTCTAGTAAGCAATCATTAAAGAAGAATAGACAGGAATCATTTCAAACGGTCTTAGATCGTTATAAATCTTATCAGCAAGCAATAAATAGTGGTGATGATAGTCGTTTAACTGAAGCCTTAAAACAGGTCGAAGCTACATCTGAGGAATATATGCTCATTGATAATTTAGGGCATTTGGGAACCTCAGTTGATTTTCAATATGTGTTTGTAGACTTAGATAAAGATGGACAGGATGAGTTATTAATCGGTAAACAAGATTATATTTCTGCAATCTATTATCTAAAAAATAGTCAACCTACTTTGTTACATGTAGCTTATGCAGCCTCTGTTGGTGGAGCACGTTCGTCTCTCACTGTTTATGACAACGGTCAGGTGGTATTTGCTGCCTGGCAGTCATCGAATCCGGAAGTAAGCCTAAGTTTATACAAAGTTGAAGCTAGTGTCACAAATAAGGAAAAAGAAACTACGATACAAATGAATGATAAGAAGAAAATCGAAGATGAATTAGGTATCTCGTCTACGGCTTTGAATCTCAAAAACTTAAAGTGGGAATCAATTGATAAAGGTTCAATGACTTCTTCAAAAGAAAGTGATATGAAATCTTCTAGTCAAAGTGAGAATATTAAGTCAGAAACTGGTTTTCAGGTTCGTGTGCAAATATCGGATTTGGAAATACGCAAAGAACCGAGAGCTAAGTCTCAGTCTCTGGACAAGATATCTCAAGGTATTCACACTATTGCGGAAACAACAAATGCAGAAGGTTACACTTGGGGGAAACTACAGTCTCGTCAAGGATGGATTGCTCTTGATTATACGGAACGAATAGAAGGTGAGAAAAAACTCAATCGGAATCTAGTAGTATGAACATCCAAGAAATTCAAACAGGTAATTTTTCAAGTGTTAAAGGATCTTGGAGAAATGAACAAGGAAATAGTATTACTTTTGATGCCAATGGCTTGATTCAAGTTAATGGTAAACCTGCGGGTGATGTAGTTTTTGATAAGTTCGTCGTAAAAGGAGAAAAGCTCATAGCCGTTACAAAAACATCAGAAGGTATTAGTGAGACACCAATTGTATTTACTCCGTCGGGACAAGATGGAAGAGAGTCAATTTTTTGGAGTAAAAATCATGTCAGTGATGGAACGGATATTTATTATCGAGAGTAGAAGACTAGTCACTTTATTGAATCACAAAAAAAGAGTCGCTTTTCATTAGCGGCTCTTTTAAAATACTTCAAAAGGTAGATTATTTCTGTATAATCTTTGAGCTGTGGGTCTTTATTAAAAAAATTATTTTGTTTTTTTAAAATTCAACTTTTCTGACATACTATATAGTTACCTAAGTAGAGAGGCAAAAATATATATAATTACTAAAAGTAAAGTTACTTATGATTTTTAGGCTTATCACTTACAGATATAACAAGAACTTAAAATATAAGAGAGCTGAGTGAACTTATATTTAAGAAAAAAACTACGACTATTTTTTGAGAAGTAAAAAAATTTTTTTGATTTTTTTTAGATTCAACTTTTCTGACATACTAAAATTGTAAATCAGGAGGTTAACTATATGATAAATGTTCTTTTTTAGAGATTAGGCTAGGCTATGAACTTGACCAGTTTGATACGGAATAGTTCTATTAATTATTAAGTTAGGTTAGAAAGGAATTAAAAATGAAAACTGTAAAAAAATATATTAATAAACAAATCATGACAATAGTGGGTGATCTGATTGAGAAAAGAGAAGAGATGGATATTGTTATCAACTTCGATACATACGAAGATGACTTCTATGTAGATTTATCTCGAGATAATCAGGAACTGTCGTTCGCTTTTGTTGATGATACATTGAGAATTGTAGTTTATCACTCTTGCCATTGTAAAAAAACGTTTGAGATTAGAGAGATGGATGAGATTTTAAATTTGAATTATGCACTTGATATGTTGCTTAAATCATTCTTGTTTAATGAATGGTATGATCTTGTAGCGGATTTAGCGAATCATACGCTTTGGGAAATGGTAGAAAAGTACAAAAAAGACAAGGTGAATGATATTTGATATATGAGATGAAAGGATTAATAATATGAGAACTCCCAAAAATTACACTCAGTCGGTAAATGACAAAAAAATTACGAATGAGATGATTGCAGAATGTATTTATTCTGTAAACAAGCGAGCTAAAAATTATCGTGATAAAATAAGAAAATATAAAGCTGATTGCTACAATCCGTATACAGAAAGAAACATTGAAAATGCTGAAGGTGAGATGGAAAAATACTATACGATGAAAGAAGAAATGTTAACAGTGTTTGAACCATCACTAATTCATAGACAATATGTAGGAGAAGAGAAAAAACGAGTATTTAGTACTGAAAAAGACTATGATAAATTATTGCAAGAAAAAAGTAATGATATCATTTGGAAAAGTGGTTACCGTGATGAGAATTCTATAGAAGTAAAATTTTTTGATTATAAGTTAGATAGAAAAAAATATTTATATTTTTTAGTTTATGAAATTGGGGAGTATAGTTTCCATTTACCAATTTCGGAACAAAAGGCTAAAAAGTATACTAACTTACAAATTAAAGAAATTGACAAAGATTTTAAGACTCATGGTGCTAATATTGAAGGATTACTTTCAACACAATTTGTAAATAAAGTCTTGAGCTTACTTCAAAGTGGTGACTATACAATTGTGGAATAAGAAAAAAACAATATAATAAAATAAACATACTGAGAAGGTTGAATCTCAGTATGTTTTTATCATTCGAAAACCAATAGTTTTGAAGGCTGTCATTAGCTTTTGTTCAAGCTGATAGCGGCCACAAATCTGTTCAGGCGACCAGGAGGATTTTAAACCGTCCTCAATTTCCTTTTTCAACTCTGGTGTCAAACAAGACTTCCGACCTTTTTGTTTAGACCTGTGGTCGTACTGTTCCTGTGCTAAGGCTGCGGAATAACCATTTTGGCATCGTCTTAATTCTCTTGAAATGGTAGACTTATGGACGCCAAGTTTACTTGCAATTTGGCAAGGTTTCAAACCTAATTCTAAGTAGGCTTCTATCTTTATTCGGTGGGTTATGGTAAGATGGGAGTAGCTCATAGTTTTTCCTCGGGTTCTGTTTGTGTGGTTACTTACAGTTTACACCAATGAAACGCTATGAGTTTTTTTGGTGTACTATATTTTACAATTTATCGTTTTAAAAAAAATTGCTCATCGTCACAAACTTCAGGCAGCGAGCTTACAAGGGATTTATAAGAATCACTCTTTTCCAAGAGAGAGGTTAAAAACGATTCTAAAAGGAAGTCATGGACATGTTGGAATAACCTTTGATATTGGTAAACCAAATAGACTGGTCTTTTGTGAATCGTTTATCGACTTGATGAGCTATTACGAACTTCATCAACAAAGTTTAACTGATGTTCGTTTGGTATCTATGGAAGGATTAAAAAGGTCTGTTGTTGCTTATCAAACTTTACGACTGATAGCTGAAGAAAATCAGAAGTTGGAATTTTTAGATACAGTAATACCTTCAAAGTTATTGCCTTTGATCAATACAATTCATGATACAACTACTTATTTTGATAATCATCCTGATTTATTGACACTGGCTGTAGATTGTGATGATGGAAAAGATTTTTCTGATATGTTATCTCAATCAGGATTTCCTGTTTTACTGGATTTTCCTGATAATGAATCTGGGAAAGAAAAAATAGACTGGAATGATGTCCTTAGAGAAAAGAAATCAGATTTACAATTTATGCTTGAGACTGTAAAAGGGACATTTGGAAATCCACCAGTAAGACAAACCTCTCAATGTTTAGAATTGTGATAACAAAATCAAGAAGTTTTAGCTAATATTAGAATGAAGGAGGATCATATATGACCATAATCGAACGCTTAGAAGAAAAGGTCACTAGGCAAGAAAGTAAGGTAGCAAGAGAGACAGAAAAACTCGCTGCTTACAAAGAGCAACTAGAGACAGCGATGTTTGCGACGTTCAAAAGGCGTCAAAGCATTAGTCACATGAGTTTTGAAGAAGCTCTTGACCATGCCTTTGGTAAAGAAAGACAATTCGATGATTCTGAATTTAGAGAGGATGAAATGAGTGAATGACAAAAGATTGGAATTTTAATCAACCATTAGAAAGTAAATCAGAAAATCAAGAAGATCCAGATAAAATTGCGGCCTTATTTGGAAATCATCAAGGAGGTAATGCTGTAAATTATGAAGCAGCTTTTCAAAAGCGAAAACAAGCACCTGTGACGGAGTCAAATCCTAGTTCTAAACCCAAAGTTACAGAGGTTAGAACAGGAAAAGAGACAGATATTACTACAAGTTATTAGCAACATCTTAAAAGACTTATTGCGGATAACAACAGTGATATTGAAAGTAGTCAAAAGAAAATTGAAGAGCTACATACGTTGATTGACACAAAGAATAAAGACAATAAGAAATTGCAGTCAATTTATGATGCGATTTCCGAATTACATTAAGCAGTCCTGATAGGCTGCTTTTTTTGAGAGGTTATAGATGTTTACAACATTTTTTAAGAAAAATCAGGACAATAGTGATGTATTTAAGAAGCTAATTCATAGACTATCTGATATGTCTGTCCAAGACCTTGAAAAAATAGATCAACTGTTAGATATCATTTTCACTCAATATCAAGGATCAGAACAACTAAAAAACAGAATCAACTTGTAGAGAAGAAACTTTGAACGACACATTAAAGGAAGCTAAGAATCAACTTCATAAGGAACAATTGGAGAAGAATTTAGAGAGATTTAGGAAAAACAGTCAATAACGCACCAAAATTGGTGCATTATGCTTTTTTATGCTATAATTGAATTATAAAAATAAAGGAGTTTGCCATGATTGGAAAGAACATAAAATCTTTACGTAAAACACATGACTTAACACAACCCGAATTTGCCCGAATTATAGGAATTTCTCGAAATAGCTTGAGTCGTTATGAAAATGGTACTAGTTCAGTCTCTACGGAACTAATAGACATCATTTGTCAGAAGTTTAATGTATCTTATGTCGATATTGTAGGAGAAGACAAAATGCTTAATCCTGTTGAAGATTATGAATTGACTTTAAAAATTGAAATAGTGAAAGAAAGAGGTGCTAATCTATTATCTCGACTCTATCGTTATCAAGATAGTCAGGGAATTAGCGTTGATGATGAATCTAATCCTTGGATTTTAATGAGTGATGATCTATCTGATTTGATTCATACGAATATCTATTTAGTAGAAACTTTTGATGAAATAGAGAGATATAGCGGTTATTTGGATGGAATTGAACGTATGTTAGAGATATCTGAAAAACGGATGGTAGCCTAATGGAAATCCAAGATTATACCGATAGTGCATTTAAGCAGGCTTTAGAGCGGAACCTTCGTTCTCTGATAAGAGAAAAAAAGTTCAGTAAGCAACCTATAGCGATTTTGCTTGGAGGGCAAAGTGGTGCTGGTAAGACTACAATTCATCGTATCAAACAGAAAGAATTTCAAGGGAATATTGTTATTATTGATGGAGATAGTTTTCGCTCTCAGCATCCACACTATTTAGAACTGCAGCAAGAATATGGCAAAGATAGTGTAGAATACACCAAAGATTTTGCAGGGAAAATGGTAGAGTCTTTAGTAACCGAATTGAGTCATTTGGGATACAATCTTTTGATCGAGGGAACTTTACGAACAATTGATGTTCCAAAGAAAACGGCACAACTCTTGAAAAATAAGGGATATAAAGTACAATTAGCCTTGATTGCGACAAAACCTAAGCTGTCTTATCTGAGCACCCTTATCCGATACGAAGAACTGCACGCTATTAATCCAAATCAAGCACGCGCAACTCCAAAAGAACATCATGATTTCATTGTAAAACATCTAGTTGATAATACACGACAATTGGAAGAACTGACTATCTTTGAAAGAATTCAAATTTATCAACGAGATAGAAGTTGTGTATATGATTCAGAACAAGATAAGACTTCAGCAGCAGAAGTGCTACAAGAATGCCTCTTCGGAAAATGGAGCAAGGTAGAGGAAGAGATGTTGAAGGTGGGAGAAGAACGGTTGAGGGAGATGAGTAAAAGTAATGGAAACGATGTATAGTTATATGAAGTATCTAATTCAAGAAGAACCTATTATTACTGATGAAGGTAAGCAGATTGAGGTTTTTCATTTAGACATTCAAGATGAACCAGAGATTTTTGAAGATTGGGCAAAACAATTCAGAAGAAATTATTGTTCGGATGAAAAATTACAACATATGACATATGTAATGGGGATAGAATCTTCGAAATATTTAAATGAAAATAAACTACCGTGTGTACCTTCAACAAAATCAGGTGATTTTGGTGAAATTTTAGTATCTGATTATCTACAATATTTTGAAAACTATCTTGTTCCCAGAACTCGTTTTAATAGCAGAGAAAATAAAGATAGACCAACTTTAGGAAGTGATGCGTTGGGATATAGATATGATCCTAAAGCTCCAGGTAATGCCGAAGTCATAGTCATAGAAGTGAAATCATCAGCATCAAATAAGACTGATTTTAAAGCTAAAAATAGACTTCAAGAAGCTATTAACGATTCTAACAAGGACTTTGAAAGATTTTCTACATCAATTGTTGCTAGTTATGAAAAATTGTTTAATTCAAATCAAGATGAAGCTAATATTTTATCTAGATTTCTAAATATTACAGATAATCCGTATCAAGTTACATATGGAGCTGTTGCTATTCACTCGAATGTTTCTTTTAATTTGGACACTATTAAACAAGTTATTACGAAAAATCATGTGGCGTGTGATAAATTAAAACTGCTTGTGATACATTCTGAAAAATTGATGGATTTTATAAATGCACTTTATTTGAAAGCGAGTGACGTATGATAGAGTTTGGACAACGATCATTGTATTATTCAAAACTTGTGCGGTCTAAAGCAAAAATGTTTGAGTTTGCTGTTCCTAAGGAGAGTCATATTCAAATTTCAGAAGAAGCTCAAAAATCATTTCTTGTGGCACTAGCAATTGTTGCAGATACTGCTAGGAAGTATTTTGAAGATTATATCAATCATAAGCAGTTTAGTTTACAATTAAAAAATCAATTACAGCACGCTGCTGAATATTTTGATGCATTGCTGGCGTCAGGATTAGGAAATTCGGCTGAATATCAAGACTATATTGCAATACTGGGTACCACAGCTTATTATCTAGGCGATTATAATGGTAGTTCGAGAGTTATGATTAACTATATATCGGATGATATCCAGTTATTAGAAGACAGTATGACTCTTATCAAAGTGTTTATTGACGTTATAATGGATGAACCCTTTTTGAATCATACTCCAATAGAAGGTAAATACTCTCGTGAGTTAAATACTCTAGTTGAATCATATAGAAATTATATTTTATCAAAAACTGAGTTTTCTCCAGATGTTTTTAGTGATTTACAAGATATAGTATATAGAACTGGGAGTGATTTTTCTGTAATTATTGTAAACTGTCTTTTGGCAGTAGTATGTAAAAAAATAAATAGTTCATCAACAAAATTACTGCCTGAATTTTCAGATTTAGATTTTTCATCATGGCAGGATTATATACAAACAGAAGGTAGTATAAAAGAGCTTTGGCCTTCTCAAATTGAATTAGGAAGAAAAGGGATATTTTCAGGTAAATCGGGAATAGTTCAAATGCCAACAAGTTCAGGTAAAACAGCCTCAATCAATCTAATATTAAGATCAGCATTTTATTCAAATCGAGTTTATAATGCATTGATTGTTGCACCTTTTAGAGCATTATGTAGAGAAATATATCGAGATATTAATACACATTTCGTCGATGAGAATAATGTGGTTGTTAGTGAAGTTTTTGATTTACCAGAGATTCCACAGGATTTCTCAATTTTTAATGATGGTAAAAAAAGAGTTTTTATACTTACTCCAGAGAAGTTGTTATTTTTATTGAGAAATCATCAAAGTTTTATTGATGAAATAGGACTTTGTATTTTTGATGAAGCACATCTTTTTGATGATCCAAGTCGTGGAACCAATTTTGAATTACTGTTGTCAACAGTTAAACAAATTTTCCCAAAAGAAATACAGAAGATTTTAATATCTGCTGTAATACCAAATAGTGAAGATATAAATCGGTGGTTTAACGAAGATGGAGTAATTGTTTCTAATAATTCGATAAAAACAACAGAGAAAAGAGTTGCGTTTAGTGATTTAAACGGGAGTAATGAGCAATTATATTTTGTAAATCCTATTACATTTGAAGAAGAATTTTTTGTTCCACGTACTATTAGTGTAAGTAGACTAGAGCAGCTTGGAAAAGAACGTAAACAAAAAGTATTTCCAGAACTAACAAACAAAAATGATATAAGTATCTATTATGGCATTAAGCTAATTAATAATGGTGGAGTAGGAATTTTTTGCGGAAGAAAAGACACAGTCAGTGCTGTTTTACGTAAATTTATAGACTTAAATAATAGGAATTATGATCTAAGCAATTTTTTAACAAACTCAGATATCTCTGAAGTTGAAAAAATAGGAAACTTAATAGGTCAAAATTTAGGATATGATAGTGTTGAATATACATGTAGTCAGCTAGGAGTTTTTTCACATCATTCAGGTATACCTATGGGGATACGCATTGCTATAGAGTATGCATTTTCAAAAAGTAAAATAAATAATGTAATATGTACTTCAACCTTAGCACAAGGTGTAAACTTACCCATTAAATACTTGATCATCCCAAGTGTGTATCAAGCAGGAGATGCAATAAAAGTTCGTGATTTTCAGAATTTGATAGGTAGAGCAGGCAGGGCTGGAAAATATACAGAAGGAACAATAATCTTAACAGAGCCCAATATTTATAAATCACCAAAAAATAAATGGAAAAAACAAAACTATGAAGCATTATTAAATCCTATTAATACAGAGGGTTGTCAAAGTAATATTCTCAGTATTGTACAATTTAAATCAGTAGTTCCAACTAAATATCGATTGAATCCCATAGATTTTGATTATTGGAGTTTGATTAAAGAGAAATTTGACAGTGATGTAGACTACAGAACAAAAGTAAATAATATTTTATCAGAATTAAAAGAACAAGACAGTCCTTTTTTCAAGGATTTTAATTCTAAGATAAACCAGATTGATAATACACTAATTGCAATTGAAAATTATATTGCTTCTATGTATGCTACTGAACTGGAGACTGATAGTTTAGCTGAAAATACTTTTGGATATTTTTTAGGTAATGAAGAGGAGCAAGAAAAGATAAAAGAATTATTTGTCTTGATAAAATCTAAAATAGATACCAGTTTTGTGGAAACTGAAATAATTGCAAAAAACTCAATTGGATTGTATCAATCTGAGTGGTTAAAAGTATGGGTTCAGGAAAATAGAACTTCTATCCTTTCTTGCGAGAGAGAAGAAGATTTATTAAATATTTTAACTGAGATAATAATAGTTTTTTCAAATAATAAGGAGATAGGAAAATTAAGTGTAGAAAATTTAAATTATATTAGTCAACTCTGGATTAACGGTATTTCTTACTTTCAAATACTGGAAAGTTGTACTGAAAAGTTAATTAAAATTGAAAGAAGAGGAAATTTAAAACCAATTGATTTGTCTGATATTATCTCCATTTGTGATAATGGGTTAGGGTATGAAACATTAATGATTTTAAATGCAGTTAACAATATTCTTGAAGAATTGTTTGGAGAGAAAATGGAGGTGCTAACTAGACTGATAAGGAGACTGAAGTATGGCTTATCTCTTGAAAAAGAAATCAATATCTATGAATTGGGTTTTTCAGATAGAATTGTAGTTCAATTGATTGCTCAAGAGATTAATTCTCTAAGTAAAAATCAGATTAGAAGTGAAATTAAGCAGAAATCATCTAGAATTGAAGATAAATTGAGTGATTTTCCAAGTTACTATACACGGTTAATTAATGAAATGTAAAATAGTTGATAGAAAGGAGAAAAATGACTAAAATATCTTTCGAAATCCAACAACAAATTATTCAGTGTTTTGGATTGTGTTTTCATTATAAAGATACTGTCGTTTCATTTATGCAGGCTTCAGGAGTTCCTAATAATTTGATATTAAGATGGAAATCAGAACCGAAGTTTGTGTGGGCGAAAAATGTTATAAATGAACTTAATAAAACAGAAAATGGAAGATTTATAATTAGACAAATAGCAACTGAATTTTATAAGATGAAAAATATTCCTGATGAAGTTCAAGATAGAGATAGAGGATTAGATGCGTTAAGAAAATTAAAGCGACTGATAGGTGATACTCAACAGAATAAGGTTAACGAGACACTTAATAATTCTTATCATCGTTCAAAACAGGAAGTGAAAATACAACTCAGGCAACAACGCCTTCAAAAAATTGAAGAACTAAAAACGGAGTATTATTCGCTATTTTCAAGTGATAATCCTCAAGAAAGAGGATATTGTTTAGAAAAAATTGTTGCTAATTTATTCAGAATTAATGATATTGATTACCATGGTTCGTATAGAAATATCACAAATACTCAACAGTTAGATGGCTATTTTAGGTTTGAAGGTTTTGATTATTTAGTTGAAATGAAATGGGAAAAAAATCCAGTAAATTCTCCGAAAATAGCTTCTTTAAAACAAAAAGTTGATACAAAACTAACTTCGACTCGGGGACTGTTTCTTTCAATAAATGGTTTTAGAGATGAAGTAATACAGGATTTTTCTAATAAAGATGCTAAAATTTTATTTATGGATGGACAAGAATTAGCTTATATTCTAGAAAATAGAATTAGTTTGTACGAAGCTTTAAAAGTTAAGATAATTGGTGCTTCTAAAACTGGCAATCCAAATGTTTCTATAATTAATCAAGAATAACTTTTCCGAGAGTTTCGGCTCTCTTTTTTCTTACCCCTTAACTCTCTTGAAATGGTAGACTTATGGACGCCAAGTTTACTTGCAATTTGGCAAGGTTTCAAACCTAATTCTAAGTAGGCTTCTATCTTTATTCGGTGGGTTATGGTAAGATGGGAGTAGCTCATAGTTTTTCCTCGGGTTCTGTTTGTGTGGTTACTTACAGTTTACACCAATGAAAGGCTATGAGTTTTTTTGTTGCACTATATTTTACAATTTATCGGGGGAAAAATTCTATAAGTAAATAATACGTTATAAATATTTTTAAACGATAAAGATATTTTCATATGGGATCATAAACTTAGTTTATGATTGACTAAGTAAAAAACTAAAAATTTATGTACATTATGGTTGTTATGTAGTGTGTGAGGGGAGTTGGAATAATGTACATTTTAGTTCTATATTTATCTGCTTAAATTATGTAAAAGCCGTGTTATAATTTAGAAAAGGAAAATTATACTTTTAGGAGGACAACATATGAGCAGTCGTGATAAATACACAGTAGAGTTAAAACCGTCAGTATTAGATATTAAACAAGCTTACTCTGACTACTCTGAATTGAACAATATGCTAGAAAATTCTTCATATGAAGACGGTGGTTTCTTCATTCTGAATAACAATAAGATGTTTGATGATGATAAATGGCCTAGTATTTGTCAGCATAAAATTATTTTGGACGAAATACAAAATATTGAAATTAAAACAATAAAGGTATTGTTGTCTAAACGGTTTAATAAAAACAAAGATAATTCTGAAGCTTTCGAGACTCGTAAGGATAACAAAGGGAAGTATTTAGAGTGGACAACTAAACCTGATAACGTCTATGGGAAACAACAAATAGACATTGATTGTTCAGTGTGTCCCAGTGAGGATATTTTTAATCGAGGACATTTAATAGCAGATTCAATTATTGGTTATTGTGACGAATTTGATTACCGTAAACGGGAAAACTTCGTTATGATCACTAATTGGTGTAATCGAGCCAATACTAATCACAAAACTAGAAAAGCTTGTGGTATGTTCTATTTTGAGAATGTTATACTTAATACATTAGAAAAAGGAATTGATGTTGAATATAGAGTTACGCCTATCTTTAAAAAGAATTCAGAAGGGGAAGAGCAAGAATTTGAATACCTTCCTAGAGGTGTTATTTTAGAAGCTAGAACGCAAAACAAAGAAGCGTTTGAAGTAGAAGATGATGATGTTATCATGAATGAATTTAATGTCTTTATCCCAAATGCTCAAAATGGTTTAGACATCAATTATAAAACAGCTTCAATAAAAGCCAGTTCATCCTTAACTGAAGCAAATGCAAGCCCTGCCGACCCCATTAAAAAATTACCTGAACATATTATAAAGGACGCATTATCCACTATTGCAACATATCCTAAAGTAGCAGAGCAAGCTAATCTATCAAGAATAGCAGCTTCTACAAGCGTGTTGAAAAATAAAGAAATTGCACAACTTTCAAAGAAAATAGATAGTGTGATAGAACAATCAGGTTTGAAGCGGTTTTCAGAACAGAATAAGGAACTGTTCAAGAGTCTAAATAAAACCTCACAAATCATTAGCACGTTAGGCCAAAGAATTTCCACAGACTACCTCGTAGAATTAAGAAGACAGCTTTCAAATTTATCTGAGGTAGTAAAGGATTCTCTTACTCCATACACGGAAGAAGAGAGAAAGAGGATAATCGCTAAAGTAGAAAGTTTTGCTGATAAAGGCTGGGTTATCTTCTTCCAAAACAGAGCAGTCGTTAATCTGCTTTTGTTAGACGATACTGAAGACATTGAGGTAGAGTGGTTAGATAATCTTGAAGAGATTATTGCAGATACATCTAACATAGAGTATTTGGCGAAATCAAAGTGTTTTTCTTATCATCTAATCCAGTCAATGGCAATGAGTTATTCAGAACAAAACTACTACGCAGCCTACACCCTTGCTTCATTAGCTATTGATGGTGCACTTAATAGATTAGCAGAGCCATTATCTAGTGATGCGGATAAAAAGACAGCAGTTGGACACAGGGCGATAAGAAAAATTGATGAGCAAATAAGTCCTGGAGAAAAAACAGTTTTTGACTACGGCCTTCTGCATTGGTGTTATAACTTTTTTGCAGATACCCAACGATTTACTATTAACTATCCAAATAGACACATGATTGGACATGGACGTTGGGATGACGAGATTTCAGAAGAAGAGTTTTTAAAACTATTTAATGTGTTACTTTATCTTGAGGAGAATTTTGATTATTGGGCAGGAATTATTGATGAAAATTGCTAACTTTTAGCAAATACCATTCTGAAGAGCTAACCTCAGTTTAACGAGACTGTAAAAGTACTACACATGAGTTAATGCTATAATTGATGAATCAAAAATTGGTCAATTTTTGTCCGAAAAAAATTTTTAGTTAAAAACTAAAAGTTTATGTACAATTGACTAAACTAGAGCTAAACCATTGATACAAATGAATTAGAAGCATAAAGTACATTCTTTATAAAGTGTACTTTATTTTTGTTTTGTACATTATTCTGGAGTGGTATTTTGTATGTTTTCTAGTACATCATATCATCTAATCGAAGAAATTGATTTGTACATTTTTTACTCAAGTAGTAGCAGAAGAAGTGGTGGTTCAATTGTACATTTTATTTAAAATATTTATGGTAATAATAATAGTATTGAAGCATAAATAAAGTAGATACAGTGGTATAATAGTGTCAAAAGACTTTCAGGAGAAATGACATGAGATCACATACAGTAATTCTAGGAGCTGGTGCTACTATTGCAGCGATTCCAGATGGTGATAAAAACGGAAAAAGTTCTTCAGTTATGAATGGATTGCTAAAAAAACTAAATTTAGAAGAAATTCTTGCTGGTGTTGAATTACAGACAAAGAGCGAAAATTTAGAGGATATCTATTCAGAATTATTTGATAGAGAAGAGTGCTCCGAAATAGTTAGAAAACTAGAAGAAAGACTCTATGATTATTTTGCTTCGTTGGAATTACCTGATGAACCAACAATTTATGATTTTTTAATATTAAGTTTAACTAATAAAGATTGTATAGCTACGTTTAATTGGGACCCTTTACTTATACAAGCTTATATTCGCTGTTCAAAAATTACTCTGAACCTGCCACAAATTCTTTGTTTACATGGGAATGTAGCTGTCGGTTTTTGTGAAGAACATACTGAGTTTGGAACAGTAGATTACTACTGTCCGAAATGTCATAATAAATTTTATCCAACAAAATTATTGTATCCAGTGAAAAATAAAGACTATTCTTCCGATGGATACATAAATTGGTGTTGGAAAGCATTAGATTACTTTGTAGATCATTCATATATGTTAACTATTTTTGGATACAGTGCTCCTAAGAGCGACGTAGATGCTGTTAATTTAATGAAAAAAGCATGGGGAAATATTGAAGACCGACCACTTGAAGAAGTTTCCGTAATAGATATTGTAGACGAAGCGACAATGCTAAATACATGGAAAGACTTTATTCATAGCCATCATTATAGGTATTCAAATTCATTTTTTGATTCTTACTTAGCAAAATTTCCAAGAAGAACTTGTGAAACCGTATTTGCAACATTTTCATTAAACGTTCCTTCTGATGGTAGTAGAGGATTTAAAGAGAATTTTAATTGGGATATGATAAAAGAGTTTTTATCTGATATGTTAGTTGAAGAACAGGAAAATAAAGGAAAATCAAATTTAAAATCGAAATATTTAGTTTGGAATGAAGATGTTAACAAATAATCCAATTAATCATAGTGTACTTAAATTGTCAATGGATTTCGATAATGCTTTTAAACATAAAAATATAGAGGAAATCCATAGACTAATAGAATTTGGAAAAAATATGGAAAATACTATTGATGATATTTCCAAAATTCAATTATTTTATTCCATTGGAACAGCATACGCTGATATATTTGAACTAAGTGATAATCTAGTATTCAACATTGATACCGATTTTACAGTTCAACAAATTTATTACTTTAGAAAAGCTATAGAAATTTCAAATAACGTTGATATAAATTCTGAGAACAGTAGATTTGTTTTCCCATTATTATGTTCACTTTACACCAATTACGCAAATCTTTTAGATGCTTGTGGTAGAAAACAGTTAGCTATCAAGATGTATTGTAAATGTATGCAAATTAATCCAAGATTCGCAATGGCTAGTGGTAACTTGGCTATTTGTCTACATCATTATCGTAATTTTTTGAATGATGACGAACACCTTCACTTTATTAAAAAAATTAAAAATTTAATAGAAACAAGCATAACTGTTTCAGACCCAAACAGAGTTGATTATGCAGAAAAACAATTTATTGAACTTTATGAACAATATCTTAACTATAAAGACTTAGATGAATGTTCTTGTAAAGACATTGATTACAATCCCAATTCACAAAAGTATCGTGAATGGTGTTGGAACAACGGGCTGTATCTTAATCCACTTAATGATTTACAAGCTGACGATATAAATAGATATGATGATAATCTTTTACTACCAAGTTTATTATTTCAATCCGATAAAGATTTAAACAAATATATTTCTATGTTTAATCAAATTAAGCAAGAATATGTTTATGCGCGTTATCTCTGTTTTAATAGCATTGAGATTGATTCGGTTCATTATGCTGACGAGAATGTTAATCTTATTGATTGTCTAGACTACGTACAATACTCTATCAGACTTGAAGGATTAAAAGCGGCTTTTAAAACACTCTATTCATTATTAGACAAAGTTGCAATGTTTATAAATGAATATTATTCTCTTAAAATTAAGACTAGACAAGTAAATTTTCATTCAATTTGGAGATCAAATAGTGATTTAAATAAAATGTTGGATAAGAATATTGGTCTGTCATCTATATTTTGGATAGAGAAAGATTTTGATAATGGTGATAATTCTTTAACAGCTAATCCAAACTCAAAGCGATTGAAAATTATTAGAAATTATTTAGAGCACAGATTTACTAATATAACATTGAATATTTTTAATGGAAGTGAAGATAATGAAGATAATAATGAAACCAGACTGTATCTAACTGAATCTGAACTTCAAGAGTTTGCATTAGATTTATTAAATCTTGTAAGAGAAGTTATTTTTTCACTCAAAAATGCCATTCAAATAAGTGAAAATGAAAAACAATCTACTCTAAGCAGTGAAGTTGCTTTAATTCCGATAAATTATGAAGAAGTAGATTCGGAAGATAAATTATAGCATTGAGCATACAATTTATAGTCGTTATAAAAAGCAATAGTCTAAATTCATTTAACTAATCGACTTAACTAGAGCTAAACCATTGATAAAACTGAATTAGAAGGATAAAGTACACTCATTAAGCAATTTACTTTATTTTTGTTTTGTACATTATTTGTTGATTGCTTAATCAATACTACATCTCTATCAGGCAATTCAGACTCCATTTAGTCCTCTAAAACCCACGTTGAGGCAGCATCACTGCTTGTACGAACTTAGAAAAAATGTTGACGAAAAAGCCTTGGTGTCAAGGTTTTTTTGGTATCCTCAAAAAGGTAATTTTATAATTGACAGTTTGTCAGTAGAGTAGTATAATTTATAAACAGGAGGAATAAAATGCGAGATGTAAAAGATCCGGAAATTCGACGGGCTGAGATTATGGATGCTGCTATGCTCCTCTTTATGGAGAAAGGATATGCGAACACAACAACTCAGGATATAGTCGATAAGGTAAATATATCACGAGGTTTGTTATACTATCACTTTAAGAACAAAGAAGATATTCTGTATTGTCTTGTAGAACGTTATTCAGAGAAATTATTGAGAGATATTCACGTGATTGTCAATGATGATGACAAAACTGCTATTGAAAAAATAAGAGCCTTTATAGATGCCACAATAATCTCTACAGATAACGTTTCAGCAGAAGGAACTGAGTTACAAAAGACGGTTGATCTTGAAGAAAATCGTTATATGTTAGATAAGTTGTCTCATAAGCTCATTGAAAAACTGACTATATATTTTGAGAGGATAATAAATCAAGGCATCTCAGAAAAAGTATTTTCTGTAAAATATCCATCAGAAACAGCAGAATTTCTGATGACAGCCTATGTTTTTGTTTCAAATAACATAGGTATAAAAACTTCAAAGAAAGAAACTGTCAAAGATTACTTGAATGCATTTAAGATAATGCTGGAACAAAATCTAAATACAAAAGGACTCTTTAGCAATTAAAAAAAGATAGAATGTTTGTAAAGAGAACTATGTACCGATAGCTAAATCAAAACAAGCTATCGGTATTATTTCAAAATATGACTGACAAATTGTCAATAGAGGTGAAAATATGTTAGAGATAAAGAATTTTAGTAAAAGTTATGGGGATAAGAAGGTTGTGGATAACCTATCTATTTCAGTACAGCCTGGAGATATTTATGGTTTTATTGGAGCAAATGGTGCAGGCAAAACGACAACGATAAAGGCAGTTGTCGGTATCCATGATTTTGAAGACGGAAGTATAATTATTAACGGTCATTCTATTAAAGAAGAACCTGTTATTTGTAAAAAAATGATGGCGTATATACCAGATAATCCAGATTTGTATGAACATATGACAGGACTTCAATATATTAATTTTATTGCTGACTTGTTTGAAATTCCTACAAAACTACGCAAGGAGAGAATACAAAAATACGGTGATTTATTTGATATGACTGAGCATCTTTCGGGGATTATTTCTTCATATTCACATGGAATGAAGCAACGAACAGCCATTATTTCTGCACTTGTACATTCTCCCAAACTGTTGATTTTAGATGAACCTTTTGTTGGGCTAGATCCCAAAGCAACTTTCCTACTAAAGAAAATTATGCATGAGTGTGTTTCAGATGGAGGTGCTATTTTCTTTTCAACCCATGTATTGGATGTTGCGGAAAAATTATGTAACAAGATTGCCATTATCAAAAATGGAAAGTTAATTGCAAGTGGCAATACAGGAGACGTCAAAGGTGATGAATCATTGGAGGCATTTTTCATGGAGGTGCAGGACAATGAGTAACATTTGGATACTGCTTAAAGCCCAATTGATTAATTTCTTTCCTATTAACGAGATTAGAGATTCACGAAATAAAAAACAAAGTTCAATGGCTATTGCGAGTTTTGGCATAATAACTCTTTCCTTATTTTGCTTTGTTTACAATATAATAACAGCGAAAACATTGGTCCACGTCGGACAGCAGAACTTGATTCCAGCATATATGGTCTCTGTATCAAGTTTTTCAATATTATTTTTGACAGTATTTTATTCGAATGGCATTTTATTTGGCAGTCGAGATATGGAAATTCTCCAATCCTTACCTGTTAAAAGTTCGTATATTATCACCAGCAAGTTCATGTTTATGTACTTATTGAATTTTTTAATAGGCTTGATGTTTATGCTTCCGGGTGGAATTATATGGGGCTTGAACGGAAGTTTAAACCTCCTACAGATTATATTGTATTTTACTTCTATAATTTTTGCCCCTTTGATCCCCATGTGTATAGCGGCATGCATGGGACTCGTTATTGTTGTCGCTTCATCTTTTTTTAAAAGAAAAAATGTTATCTCTCTTATTTTTTCATTTGCAATGCTAGGTATAATTGGATATTTTGCATTATCAGCTTTGCAATCAGGTGATGAAAGTAGTATTGGGGTTACTCTGGCTAAGCAAATTACTGGACTGTATCCAATTTCTAGACTATTTATGTCATACTACAATTTTCCAATGTACTATGGGATGGGATTTTATATAGTTCTTTCAATAGTCGTCTTTTATCTATTTGTCAAAATTGCTTCGTTGAAGTATGGACTACTTAATACACTTGCCAATACAAAATCAAGTTATGCTAATGACAAAGTATCTTATGAAAGAAAATCGGTATTTTTTTCCTTGTATCAAAAAGAGCTTGGACGATTTTTAAGTTCTTATATGGCAGTCTTGAATGCTGGGCTTGGAGTGATTCTTTTATGTGTCTTTAGTATATGTTTCCTGTTTAATTCTGTAGGTCAAATAGGAAATTCAGCAGGAATTGAAAATATAAATGAGTATCTTTCAAACTTAGCTCCCGTCTTTATTTCATCTATGCTTTCACTCAGTTGTCCAGCAGCTTCATCTATATCTTTAGAAGGTAAAAATATTTGGATTTTGAAAAGTTCTCCAGTTGAAGTGAAAACGATTTTAAATGCTAAGATAGCTGTCAACCTTACACTTCATTTGATTGGATATATGATTTCTGTATCTGTATTTATGCTGAAACTTGATATGAATCCTATTCAAGTTATGAATCTAGTTATTGTTCCTATATGTTACTCCCTTTTTATAATGGTAATCGGAATTTCATTAAATAAAAAATATCCTAACTATGATTGGGACAGTGAGATGATAGTTGTCAAACAAAGTCTTCCTGTTATTGTAACTGGAATTATTAGTATGATTACGCTTATTACGCCTATTTTGCTTAATTGGTTTTTTAATCTTCCGATTATATTTGTTTTGCAAGCAGTATCAGTAATTTTACTGGCTATTTCGTTTAGAGTTTATATAAAAATGACCAAGTTAAATTTTATCTAGTTAAAGGAGGAAAATAAGATGAAAAATAGACTGTTAAAAGATATTTTGGTTTTGTTGGGAATGATGGTCATCATAGTCATTATTTGTGGGTTTCTCCCTGAGAAAGTTCCTATTCATTTCAATGCAAAAGGAGTAGCAGATATGTTTGCAAATAAATACTATCTTCTACTAGCTACAGTAATTCCCTATTCCGCATATTGGAAGTTTGTTAGGGAAAGTGATAATAAAAAGATTAAATGAAACACCATCTATATTTACAAATTGCATCAAAATTAAGAACGAAGATTTTAAGAGGTGATTATGCACCTGAACAACAAATTCCTTCAATAAGGAAATTAGCAGAAAACGAGAAGTGTAATCCGGCAAGTGTCCAAAAAGCAATGAAAGTTCTTGAAGAACAGAATTTGGTTACTAGCTGTGGAACATTAGGATATTTTGTCATAGCAAGCGAGCAAGAAATAAAAGAGATAAGATATCAAGAATCTAACAAGCTAGTTAAAATTTTGTTTGAAAAACTTGGTGAGCTAGGCTTTTCAGATGATGAGATTGTCAATTTAATTTTTAGAAAAGATGCTTAGAAGAAATTGAATGGAAATTTATTAGGATTATTTGTGAAAGTATAGAAAAGCCTTGATTTTAAGGCTTTTTTCATTTTCCAATAAATAACTTGACATTATTAGTTACTTTTACTTCTTCAAGTAATTCTGAGGAATAGACGACAACTTTAAAATCAAATAAGCTAAAAACGCTCTAAAATCATTAAATTGACATAAAAGTGTTTTTTATTGTCAAAATATACAATTGAAAAAATTTCCAGTTTTTTTAAAATCACTTTCTCAGATGACAATTTAATCAAAATATGATATAATACAGAAAAAGTAAAAATAACAAAAGTAACTTACAGAAGTAAAATAACAAAAGTAAATAGATAGCCACGGCGGATATTCCTTTCATTGTTTAGAAGGATTTGCTGTGGTTATCGTTGTTGCTGAGCTAATTAATTGCTCTTATTACTTAGATGAAGTTACTTTTATTATTGAATTAATTTAAATAATAATAACGATCAATGAAAGTACTCATCGATATTCCCTTTATGCAGTTAGAGCACAAAGGAAAATGGTACTGACTTGATCGTTTTTTTGTGTATTGACATCATAAAACACAGTCAGAACCTTCAGTCATAATAAACAAGGAGGTAGCATGAGATTTGTTGTATATAAACATTCGCTGATTCTAGGTGATAATAATATCGTTACAAAGCAATTGATTGCACTCAAACATGATGATGGCACATTACAATTCACTGATTTTCATAGATATGTAAAATCTACCGCAAAAATTAAGTCTATCTCAGACGATGGAAACAAACGTTTTTCATACGTTGTTAAGTTTTTGAACTATATATTTGGAACAGTTGGGTTGAATAATCTTGATCAACTAACTTTTGAAATGGTCAAGGAGTTTTTTATACTTTATGGTGTTGCACAACTGCCAGAAGATAGAAAAAATAGAAAGAAAAGTACAGTCGAAAAATGTGTAAATGCAGTTCTTGATTTTTTAACTCTATACTTGAATGAACGAAAAGGAAAGGCTAATTTGAAGCCAGAAGACCTTTATTCTATCAATACATTCACTAATAGACGAGGTAGAGTCATTAAACGGAAAGAACTGAATTTTGAGATATTTGTTGATGATAGCAACGCACAGAAGTCAATTTTTAGAGATATGCCAAACAGCGCCTTTGAAATGCTCTTTGCTCACATTGCTCAATATCACAAGGATTTACTTATGGTTGTTGCTTTGGGAGCATTTGTTGGTTTGAGACCATCAGAAGCATGTAATGTAAGACGTGAAGATAGTCCTTTGGGAGCAGGTATCTTATTTCACCAAAGTGATAATCAAGTATTTAAGATTGAGATTGATCTGCGAAAAGAAATGCCCCTTAGAAGTGATTTAAAGCCAACTGGACGAATTAAAAAGGAAAGACTTCAAGCTGTACCTTATATCTTCTTGGAGGTCTTTTTAGACACTTATAATGACTATATGAGTTATCTAGAGGGTAAAAAGTATGAGAAAGATTTTGGTCCATTAAACCTTAACAAGCAGGGCAAAGCATTATCATACGATGTGTACTATCAACGATTTCGTAAGATTATTCGCGAAGAAATGATACCAATATTTCTTAAATCTGATGACCCAGAGGTTGTCTTTTTTGGTCAACTCTTGCAAGAAAATAATATTTCACCCCATATCTTTAGGCACTGGTACACCACTCAATTAGTGTTGTCAGGCGTTAATGAAGTTAGTGAGCTGATGTCCGCTAGAGGGGACAATTCACCAGAAAGTGCTTGGGTATATTTACAAAATAAAGGAGAAATTGCAAAACAGTATGGTCAGGTGAACAATGGTGTTTTTGATTATATGAACTGGCAAGCAGAAAAATTATTTGGTGAACACTAGAAGGAGTAGCTGTTGGTAGTAGATTTAAAAAGTTATCTTGAAAGAATATTAGTCGAGTTAGGTGCTGCTACAATAAAACACCGTGAGAAAGTCAGTGGATTCTTACTAGACAATGAATGGTTTGGTGTGTCTATAAATCTTGATGATTATACTATTACGGAAAAAGATGCTGAAGTTCTTAAAAATCACATCAAAGACTATCTAACAACACCTCCTGGAATTAAGAGTATGGAAGGAATCTTTTCAAAAAAATTTCCTTCTACAAGTGAATTATTCGTACAATTTGCTGAAGAAGAAAAGCTGAGTGAAACAAATCGTTTTTATCTGCTTGATTTTTTAGCATACTACTTGACAAAAGATTTGTTTCTATATAGTGATGCTGAGGTAGAGACGTTAGTTGAAGTAGCAACAGAAGCTCTCACGAAATTACAAGGCAATATCCTCATTCAATTTATCAAATGGCTACTCAATAAAGGCATTACTCGTTATCGAGTAAGTTTTGAAATGACGAAGCGTTACACGATTGAGAGTGCAAATGGAGCGTATGAATTAGATGAATACCTTGAATTAATGTATTACCTATTCAACGAGGACTACATCATAAAAAATGATATGTTGTCTAAAGCAGCAAATTCAAAAAACTATGCAGATACATGGTTGTATCTAGGGTTACATTTTATTTGCGCACTAAGATCAACAGACTTAGAAAGATTAGGACATCCTAAATTAACAAGAGAACCATTAGAAGTTTTAGAAGCAGTAGTAGATGGAACTTGGAGTAGTAGTGAAGCTAGAAGGACTTTACTAAGTATTACAACAAGATTGACTTATTTAAACTTAACACCTAATAAAACCAAAAACGCTTCTAATGTTGCTCAGCTAAAGTTTCATGTCCCAGAAAGTTGTCAGGTTCTTATTGGAACGTTATTGGCTATCTGTGAAGCACATTTCCAACTTCAAATACCATACAATGCAGAAAATCCATTGATCAGACAAATTAAAACTTATGAAAAGATTACTAGTTATATGGGGGAGGAAATCGGAAATTTATTTTTAGAGCGTAACTTTAGTAGTCGTTCTGCAAACAAGTCCTACTTACAATCTGTCGCAATGTTAGCAGATGATGTTCTTGAAGAAAAGTCAGAACTGAATATTAAAGGTTATTTTTTAGCAGCATTAGCTCGTAGCCATAAAGGGGATTTTAATGAATTTGCACAAACTACAACAACGTATCTAAAAGATGCCCAACTCGGACAACTAAAACCTGAAATGGTTGCAAAAGAGCTATTTGAACGAGGCGTATTATCCATGATTCCGTCTATGCTCTTGACCATTGTAACTAGAGGAAAGTATAAAGAATTAAGTCCAAGTCAACAAACAAAAATGATAAAAAGTTTAGATTTAACGCCAGTTGAAATTGAAAAAACGTTGGAATTGAGCGTTAGGGCTGATTTGCGCTCTCAACAAGCTTTAAAAACTCTAGTTGAAAACAATGTTGAACCTGAACAATTACTGACAATCTGTCATCGAATTGGCAACGGAGAGGCTTTCTCTAAGCAGGGAGAAAGTATGTGTCTCTTATCTGCGTTAGGTAAACTATGCCCCTATGATGACCGTCAACATTGTGTCGGTTGCCAGTATGAATTACAAACAAAATCTACCTTACTTTTGTTAATTGGTGAGTTTAATCGTCTCAATAAACAATATCAAAAATTAAAGAATGAACTTGAACGAGGAAAGGTTCGAGCCATTCTTGAGCAGCAGATTAAACCATGCCTTACAGAAATGTTAGAAGCATTATCAGAACAGTATGGCGAAGCTGTATTATCTGATTATGAGGATATTATCAAGGAGTTAGTCAGTTGAATAATCAATTAAAATTATTTCGTAAAGTAAATGAAATTGTCCTGTTTGATGACAATATGATTGAGAGCGCAAAAGAATGTTTTCAAGACTATGTTGAAAAAGGGATTATCCTAACCACCAATTTTGAAGAAAATAGATGGGCAACAACTAATGAATATTCTAACGTAAGCTTCATTTTTAACTTGAATAAATTTCAATATAAAAGGTTTTATGAACAAGTATTTCAATTATCTTTTGATGATTTTGTCATCTACTTAAAGAGTTTTATAGTGCTATCTATGGAACATCATGTTTTAATCACACTCCAAGCCTTTTTAAGAGATATAAAGAAATTAGTCAAAGAAATAAAAGTGAACGAAGTCTTCTCGTTAGCAAATATGAAGATTTCCAACCCCTCAGTATGTATAGATTTTCTTTCTACACTACCATGTTTAGAGAGTAACGAATTAACACAACTGATTGAGCAACTAGATGAACTTTTAAATGTTAGTTATCAACTGAACACTAAAAAAAAGCGAAAGTTAGCCCAATTTCAATCCTATTTTTTATTTAATGATATTTTAAACGACTATTGGGTTAAACCATTATCAGATGAAGAAAGATTGTTTTACTACCCTCTTTACTTATGGTGGCAAATAACAGCAGTAGTACCGCTTAGACCAAGGGAGTTTTTGCTCACTCAGAGAAATTGTCTCACAGAAAAAAACGGAAATTATTACTTAACTCTCAGACGAAATAACTTAAAAGGAAAAGACAAGGGAGTATCCCATAAAATTTCAGAGGATTATTATTTAACAACTTACGAAGTACCATTTAAGCTTGCGAGTGAGATTTTAAATTATTTAGAGCTAACCAAAGACTTATCATCTACACAGTTAGATACCCTATTTGTGACAGACTCTCATTATCGAAAATGGAAACGTATTGCTGGTACTAAAAACCGTTTCTTGACGTACAGTAACTTAAATACAATTTTAAAATATTTCTTTAATGAGATTGTATCTCAACAGTATGGGTATTTTGTCCATCATATCAATTCCCCAAATCAATTAGAAGATCATGAAATTAATTTCATTCATATTGGAGATACGAGACACATTGCAATGATCAATCTGATAGCAGAAGGAGCTAGTCCAGTAACAGCAATGCTCTTAGCTGGACATGATAGTGTCACAACATCTTCACATTATTTTTCAAATCTGAGTCAGTTTATTGAATGTAGGAGCTATCAGCTTTATCGTAAATTAACAAACTCTCAGACGTCTTACGCTATAAGTAAAACTCAACATAAATACACCATTAATAAAAACTATGTTCCTCTTGATAATAAGGGCAGATGTTATTCACCTCGATTTGCGGAAGGTGATTATTCAGACTGTCTTAAAGTCATTAGCTCACATGCAGAGCTTGGTGCTTGTACTAGTTGTCCATTTTACAGAAAAGCTGGAAAAGATTATTTCTCTATGGATAATTCCTTTAAGAAATCAATCGACGAGGAAGCTTTAATTGTAGATGAAGCTATAAAAAGAGTTCGACAAGGAAAGGGGAATATAGAAGATATTGGTGAGGCATTATTAAAACTTAAAACAGTTAGTCGTTCTTATCAAGAATATCTAACTGAAAAACATTTATCCTTACAGGAGTTCTCAAATGGCTAGAAAGAAGTATATTGATAATCAAGAATTGCTATTATTATTTGAACATTATTTACTGGAACATTGTTCGAATAATCCTAGACTATTCAAAATTCCACAGTTTGGAAATTACCTTAGAAGCAACGGATTTCCGCAGGTTGCAGACACAACGATTAGAAGAAACAAAGAATTTAGACAAGCCCTTAATGATAGATTGGAACTATTTGAAGACGACACTTATCAAACAGTTATAACGTATAAAACTCTAGATGTAGAACGTTTCTTAATGACCAATAGAACCCCTAAAGCAATCAAATCAGCATTGATGGAACTTAACAATTATTATAAAAGAGTTGCTGAAGCAGCAGTAGAATATAAGGAAGAAACCAGTAAGCTCAAAACAAGAGTTTCAGAGTTGAAAAACGAGGTAGCACAACTTAATGAAAAGAATGCTGAAATAAAGGAGCAGACAGCGTTAAACAAAGAATTATTAGAGGAAAACAAAAAGTTAAGGAATCTTCTTAAAACTAGTTTGTATCCTGATATTGCGAATGAATTGTTAAAAGAAGAGGGCTTGTTAAAATCTGATCAGCAACTAGTAACTAAGAAGTATCTTAGTGAGAATGTTATTACTTCAGACACAAAAATATCTTTTGAAAAGCATACTCATAAAGAGAAGAAAACAAGCAAAAGTAAGATTTTGGAAATTAAAAACTTACTGGATAATAAGACTAAGTATTAGGAGGAAAAAATGTCAGACTTCATCACTGATTTTCCAGCTTTATTGAAATATTGGAACTTTGATAGCAATATTAAATTAGAAATAGAAAAACTCGCTATTACTAGTAAAAAACACGTTAGCTGGAAATGTCCTAACTGTTCGTACGAATGGAAAGCAAGTGTAGCAAAATCTTACAAGCAAGTCCTAAATCATACAAAAATCTGTCCTGTATGCGACCTTGGAGAAGTGCTTGTAAAAGGAGAAAACGCAATATCTGATAGGTTTCCCAACTTTCTTGAGTACATAAACTTTCATTATGAGAATATAGAATCGATTCAAAACGAAATTGAAAATTTAACCTTTACTTCAAAGAGATTATTTCATTTTAAATGTCCCACTTGTCATGTTGGTTGGAAAGATGTAGCCAATACTTCTAGATTATTAACAAAAAAATTAAACAAAAAAGTTGTTCATGCAGGCTGTAACGAATATAAACATTGTGTACCTTTTTATAAAGCATACCCTAACCTCGGAAAAATATATCTTTCAGGCGGTTATAACGAGTTGGAATTTGAAAAATTAACTCTCAGTGATAATGTTACAATTCCCAGAAAATGGAAATGTGATAAATGCAAGCATTTTTTTGATTTATCAATAGATAAGTTGATCTCAAGAATTAAGAGGAATGGATTTTATTGTACGAAATGCGAAGCAACTTTTGACACAGCTATAAAAGTGAATGTAAAGCCTCTCAGCTATACAGATAAGCATCTTCTTGACCAATTGGTTAAAAATCATATTAAAAAAAATATGATTGACTGTTTGTCTAATATAGTAGCAACTTGGAAATGTATGAAATGCAATGGGGAATATGAATGCTCAGTTGTAAAAAGACACCAAGAAGGTTGTCCATATTGTAGTGATAAACAAATGTTAAAAGGGTATAATACTTTACAAGAAACTCATCCATATTTAGAGAAATTTTGGGATAAAAGTAATGATAAATCTATTTCTGAATACTGGCATAAATCATTTGATGTTTTAAATTGGAAATGTCCTTGTTGTAATATTCAGTTTCAATGCAGCCCTGTCGAAATGATTTCTAGAACTAACTTAGAGAATAGTAATTTTGAAACGTGTCCTAAGAACTGTGATTGGAATAAATTGGTTTTTAACAATGATATTTTCCATAATTCGCCAAGGTTACGGAAAGAATGGAGTAAAAAAAATAATATCCCTGTTCACTTAGCTCTAAGTCATATTGATACAAAAAAATATTGGTGGAACTGTTCTATTTGTCAAGGCGAATACCTTTGTTCAATTCCAATAAGAAGAGAAGTAATAGATAGCTGTCCATATTGTAATGATGAACAACCATTAAAGGGATATAATACAATATCTGATATTCATCCTGAACTAACTAGTTATTGGAGCAGCAAGAATACCCAAAAAATTGATGAAATAACTCTATCGGAAGCTAAAAATAAAAAATATATTTGGTTGTGCGACTGTTGTAATTTAGAATTTAATGAAAAACTAAGTATTGTTCTAGATAAATTTTCGAATATTAACAATAGAGAACTCAAGAAAATTTGCCCTTACTGTAATAAAAAGATACCTAAACCTGAAGAATCATTGGGTTACAAAAAACCATTTTTAAAATCAGAATGGCTAGAAAATATTAATGGGGACATTTATAATGTTTTCTCTAATTCAAACGATATAATTGAATGGATATGTAGAAAATGCCACAGAAACTATAAGGCAAAAATTTCTAATAGAGCTGAAGACGATAAATGTTGCCCTTATTGTTCCAATAGAAAATTAATAAAAGGAATTAATGATCTTGCAACAACTCATCCTCACTTAATAAAAGAATGGTCAAGCTTGAATGACCGGCAATTAAGCTATTTGACCAACAAATCGAGCTATAAAGCATGGTGGAACTGTTCTGTGTGTTCAAATACATACCAACAGGTTGTTAGTCAAAAGTTCACTAGTAAAATATCTTGTCCTTACTGTAGAAAAGCAAAAATATTAAAAGGGTTTAACGACCTTCCGACAACACACCCATGGTTGTTAAAGGAATGGTCAACTTCAAATGACAGGGACTTTAGTTCTCTAATGTGTAATTCAAATTATAGAGCATGGTGGAAATGTTCAGAATGTAGCAGAGAATATCGGCAAACGGTTAAGAAAAAAATTCTAATGAACATATCTTGTTGTCTATATTGTCAAAAAAATAAAGTATTAAAAGGTTTTAACGATCTTGCAACTACGCATGAGTATTTATTAAACGAATGGGATTATCTGAATAATATTCTTTTAGCAAAGCCAACAGAAATTGATGAGAAAAGTAATAAAATTGTATGGTGGATTTGTAAAGATAATCCAAATCATCGGTATAAGTTTAAAATCAATGAAAAAATCAAATATGAAAAACGAAACATAATAACTTGTAAAATTTGTAAAGGTTTAAGAAGAAAACAAGAGCATTTTGTTCAGTTTGCAAATTTATAAATTAAACAATCTAAAAACACTTTAATATCAATTTAATGGTTTAAAGTGTTTTTTTGTATCAAAATGTACATTTGAAAAGTTTTTAGTTTTCACTTAAATAAAGTACATTTTGCAGTAGATGAACAGCTTTAAAAATTTCCAGTGTTCACTTAAATAAAGTACATAATTGAGTATAATTCGCTTAAAAAAATTTTTTGGTTATAAAACTTGCTGTTAAAGAATCTCTAAGTAAAAAACACCTTATAACATCTTTCCGAAAAACTGTAATTTTCTTGAAAGAAAGATAAGGGTGTGATATACTTCTATTAAGTAACTTTGGAGAAAAAACAAATGAAACGTGAACTCTTACTCGAAAAAATTGAGGAATACAAATCTCTAATGCCCTGGTTTGTTCTTGAGTATTATCAGTCTAAACTATCGGTACCGTATTCTTTTACGACTTTATACGAATACCTTAAGGAATATAAACGCTTTTTTGACTGGTTGATTGAGTCAGGTATTTCAGATGCTGATGATATTGCCTCAATTGACATCAAAACCTTGGAAA
>OGIU01000281.1_pt1 | contig 33780 bp, 42 predicted proteins | sample 1571791 | NCBI WGS metagenome assembly OGIU01 (sample SAMEA2582104, study PRJEB24529) | metagenome | biome: Human gut stool | place: China | collected 2011
GCAGCGGAACTCGGTTGCAGTCGTACAGCCCTGTACAAGAAAATGAAGAAACTTGATCTGAAGTAATCTTTATTCTTTAAGGCGGTATACCAGTCTGCATATATTGTTTCGGAATGTTTTGGACTCACGCAAAGTCCATTGTCCGAATTGAATCTTTCCGGTTATGTTTTTCCCGCTTTTGTATGATATTGGAAGCAAGTAAATGACCAGTTCATCTGCGAGTCGGAAGAGAAATACTCCACCGGCATATTCGGCACTTTTTTCGTCCTGTACTTTCATAAAGAAGGTACAGTTATTGTCTCGTCTCTCTTTTGCATCCATCAAGTCAAGCATACCGTAATGCGGATACATGTTGAATGTAGCCCGCTCTTCCCAATAATGGAAGCCGTTCCGGTCTGTTCTGAGCCATTCCATCAGTATCTCATTTTTGTCCGGCAGGAAACCGTCCAATGTGACGGGCATAATAATCTGTACTTTTGCCATACCTCTGCTATTAAAAATAAAAGCATGAAACCCATGCTTATTTCGAACAGAGGCTCTGACAAAGCCCAACACAGAAACTCGCATGGGCTCACGCTATAAGGTATAGCATAAGCCTCACGCAATAGCCTCTGTGTTTATGAATTTGTCAGATTCCTGTTCGAGACGTCTTGCGACTTATGTATATAATCGACGGAAAACATCCCGTAATCCGCCGTTATGTTCTATTTCAAGTTCAAAGATAAGGAATGTTCCCTGAAAATCAAACTGATTCAGGATTTATTTGTCATTCTGTATCTATTCAGCTTTTCTTTTCTCCTCTTCTGCACTTTCTATTCCCAGCCGTTCACATAGTTCCGGGTCGCTCTTGATACGTTCCATTTCATCGTTGATGATCGCCTGGGCATCCGCCTTTATCTGGTCATAATTACGCTGTATCTGCTGGAGCATGATGTCATTTCCTTCACTGTCCTTGAACGTGTTGATAACCGGGATTTTTTTATAAGCCTTTTCTTCCGCACTTACTTTGGCATGGTCCACGATAATTTCCGCATGGAAAATCTTCTGGTCTATTTTTTCACCGAAATTGTCCGACACGGAACCGACAAACGTACCCTGTGAGAGGTTGGAAATCTTGGATGCAGGAATCAGGGAATCCAGCTGGGTGTTGATCGATGTGGAAACATCCTGACGGTTGATGGATATGGACTGTCGTTTCTGAAGGATTTTTCCAAAGCGTTCGGAAAGTGTCTTGGCTGTTTCGCCTACCACCTGACCGCTGAATATGTTGCCGACTGTATTTTGAATCACCTTGCTTTCCTTTTCACCGTAGTCACGGTTAAGCTGGCTGAAGTCCTGAAATCCCAGACAGACCGCCACCTTGTTGGAACGTGCCGTTGCTATCAGGTTGTCCAACCCTCGGAAATAGATGGTAGGAAGCTCATCTATAATGACCGTGCTTTTAAGTTGCCCTTTCTTGTTTATCAGTTTGACGATTCTGGAATTATACAGTCCGAGCGCAGCGGAATAGATGTTCTGTCGGTCCGGATTATTGCCCACACAAAGGATTTTAGGTTCTTTCGGATTATTGATGTCCAGAGAAAAATCATTGCCTGTCATGACCCAGTACAGCTGTGGAGAAATCATTCTGGTAAGCGGAATTTTCGCGGAAGCTATCTGGCCCTGGAGCTGATCCTGTGCCCCACCTTTCCATGCATCCATGAAAGGAGAAAGGTAGTTTTCCAGTTCCGGATAGGAAGTCAATATGGTAAACAAATCAGAGTAAGGTTTGTTCAGCAGCTCCACGGCATGAGGGAAGCTGCAGTAGATACCGTTTTTGTATATTGTAGGCTCGGCACTCGGCGCCTTGCCGCATTTCTGCGGTAGGTTTCCGAGAGCCTGCCCCCGAACCGTGCTTACATGTCTCCATGTACACGGCTCTCCGTTATAATTCAACTTAGTGTTATACATTGCCATGTATTTTAGCATTACATTCTGGACAGACTGCCAATGTTTTACGGTGCATTTTGAGCATGATGCGTTCCCATTCGTTCTTGCCTGTCAAGTCTTTCAAGGCACGAACATGGTGCATCACCGTTTTGCCATGCGCTCCGCATACCTCGCACTGTTCCGCCTTTAGTCTCTCAACAAGACTTGAGGCTGGCAGAAAATTGGTGTTTGGCATTATGTCGCATTTAGCATCACATTGAGCGTCTTTTCTCTTGAAACCCTCATTATAGAACACACGGTATTTGCATTGCCCTTTTGCATCCGTGTAACTGATTACAAAGTCTTTGTCTTTCGAGTATTTCTTTTTAATCTTCCGTACACTGCTGCTTTGCTTTTTGGCGATGCTTTTGTACATACTGTATTCCATAATATAACCGAACCTTTTGCAAAGAGTAGATACATTGTTCGCTATCGAGTAATAATTGTAGAATCCTCTTATCTCCTTATTGAATTGGGCTACAATATCCTCCGGTTTGCAGTTCATCATATAACTGCGTGCCTTTGGCTTCCAATCCTCCTTGCCATTGGTTTGTATAACCCTCATGGCTTTGTAGTCAATCAACTTGTTCTTGACCACCTCTCTCGGGAGCAGAAGCACAACCTTGCGGTTGAACATTCTTTTGAGCACTCCATTCTTATCTCTCTTGGTGGCTTTGGAGTTGCGTACGGTTATTTCATATCCCAGAAATTTAGCTTTTTCTTGTGCTTGGGTTATAAGCGTTTTCTCTGCCGACAGTTCAAGTTTTAGCTTATCTTTCATGAATTGTGTGATATTCGCTTTGATTTGCCCACATTCTTCATGGCTGCCGACAACCCCAATCAAGAAATCGTCTGCGTATCTGACATATTTCAACCGTCTGTACTCTTCATCCATTTCCATGACACAAGGCATTTGTTGCATCTGTCGGTAATACCCTTTGATTTTATCAATAAGGTCTTTCCGTACCTTTGTATCGGTTTCGGATTTCAGTTTCTTTTCCAGCTTATTCTTACGGTCTTTAATCCGACGGTAATCCTTATCCAATCTTCTGCTTGCGCCTTTATTGAAAGATTGGGCGTATTCCTCCATGTACTTGTCGAACTTGTCAAGGTAAATATTAGCCAGTATGGGACTAATGATGCCGCCTTGCGGAGTTCCACTGTACGTGTGTCTGTATTTCCAATTTTCAATATACCCTGCGTTCAGAAATTTACGGATGAGCCTTATGAACCTCTCGTCCGCTATGCGTTCTTCGAGTATGCCAATCAGAACGTTATGGTCTATGTTGTCGAAGAAGCCTTTTATGTCCCCCTCTATAAACCATTTTGTTCCGAGAAACGTATCTTGAATTTGGGTTAATGCAGTCTGGCAACTCCTACGTGGTCTGAATCCATGTGAGGTATTTTCAAAACTTCCCTCGTATATGGCTTCCAGTATCATGTGTACCACTTCCTGCACCAACTTGTCTTCAAAAGACGGGATGCCCAACGGGCGTTTCTTTCCGTTCTTCTTAGGGATATAGACCCTTTTGGCTGGGTTGGGTTTGTAACTTTCGTCTCTAAGCTTGAAGATTAGATTTTCTATTCTCTGAATACTCATTTCGTCAACTGTCTTGCCGTCTGTCCCAGCGGTCATATTGCCCTGTTTGGCATAGATTCGCTGGTAGGCGGTATAGAACATCTGTTCATTGAATAGAATACGATACAACCGTTCGAACTTATAGCCCGATACATTGCTGTGTTTCACTAAGTTGTTCAATACATTCTTTGGATTTCTCATAATGTCTCTCACATTTTCCTTTGATTATATTGATTATATAACTGCTTCCCTTCGCCATGTGCAGGGCATTACCCTGCTCGGACTACTACGGAAGCTCCGTTGCCATGCCGAATATTCAAGAACGACTTCTATAGCCTTTCGGCGTTTCGGTTTAGGCAATCCCCATTTAGCGGGTGTAATAACAAGCATGACAGACTGTCGGATGCAACGTTCGTCCGTTAATCTGCTTATTGCAGACGTGTCGCAGTCAGTTCTTTGCCCCATACAACCTAAACACTTGCTGGGGTACATGCGATATGGCGTTGGTAACTGCCTTCCGCCACAGCCCTGGTATGTGCCACTGGATTGTTGTTCAACCAGTTCAGGCTTCATCCTCATGTCCGTCTTTCTGTCTTGCCATTCAGTCGCAGCGTGGCAGTTGGCTGACTTATGGCTTCTCCGACATGCTGCACTCCCCCTCGGGTTTCCCTCTGGGATAAGTCGGATGACAGTAGGTCTTATTTTCATAGAACTCTAACCTAATCTATTGCTAAATAGATATTTATTACACCGCCTTATGGGCGCACTTCAAATACCAGATTATAGCTGCCAAAAGGATAATAGGAGACTCTACAAAGAAGTCACCCTGTTTTTCAATCCAGGTCTTGTTCAAATTTAACATGATGGTATAGCTTGCTTCGTATGCGTCAGATATGTCCGTCATGAACTCCGGATTGATGGGATTGCAGCGGTGTGAACGGTGCGGATCATCGAAGTTGATGACGTAGAAATGCGGCTTTACCTTGTATTTGTCCATATTGTGCAACAAGGTATTGTAGGCAATGGTGGAAAGGTCATCGAATTTATAATCATAGATATAGATACTGAATCCCTTGGAAATCATCTGTTTGATGTAGTTGTTCACCACAGCGTATGATTTACCGGAACCCGGTGTTCCCAATACGATGGTCGCGCGGAAAGGATTGACCACGTTGATCCAGCCGTCGTTGAGCTTGCCGCCATACTGGAATCTGGTGGGCAGATTGACCGAGTATTCATTCTCCATCAGCCTTGTCTCCTGCATGAAGGATTCGTTTTCCATATTGAATACATCCTCCATCAGGTTATGCCTGTAAAGCCTGCTGATCCACAGTCCCGCCATGAGCAGGCATAGATAACCGGCTGCAAGTGTCACCACATACAGGGCAGTAATCGCTTCGTGTGGAAAGGGCAGGTCAAGCAGCCACCAGTTCATGAAAAATAGAACCGCCCCGGCAGTAAGTACCGCCCATATACGCTGCCAGGTTATTTTCTCACCCTTGACTCCGATAGTACCCATACAGGATATGGCCAGCAGAAGAACTGCCATCAGTTTTGTCCAAAGGATACAGCCGAATATACCGGTTGTCCTGTCAAAATTCATCAGTATCCGGTCTATGACATCCAGATTCAGATGCCAGGCGCTCATACTGGGATAGCAGTACACATAAACGTGGACTACCAGAATAAAAATACTGACTGCCCTGCCGAATTCCATAATCTTGGCAAGGGCTCTCAAATCGTCTTCCTGTTGCATAATGATGTAGATGATTGTGGGGGAATCCGTTGTTCCCCCTGTTATTGACTCATTTTGATTGATCAGATACCACGTGATTTGCGCTTCTGCGGTTTCTTTTTCCGTTTCATGCGGCGACGGAACGCTTCTTCCTCGTAATCGACTGCCGGATTTGCCTCAAAGGAGAAGATGCCTGCCGCCTGTTCAAGCGCACTGCCTTCTTCCATACGGTGACCGTACCGTTTCCAAAGTTCCTCCGGACCGGACTGTTGTCTGTCCTGCCAGGGTATTCCTTCCCACCAGTTGACAAGGGCGTTGAATACGTTGGCGGAAAATTCCTTTCCCATACGTGAACCGTTGAACGCCTCGCGCCGTTCATGGTCTATGAATGTGACACCATAGATACGTCCGGTATCGTTCCTTCGGAATACTACATCAATGTGCTCCTGTTTCATCAGTTCCCTGAATTCTTGTTCCGATTTTGCGTTACGCATGGCCCATACTACCTTGCCGGATATGGCAGGAGCCCATCTGCCTTCCTTGAAGTCCTGTGTATGCCGTAACATACGTTCGGACAGTCCCGTATTTCCGAAACGCTTGCCGAACCTTGCACTTTTTATTGGAGGGCTGACCACTTTCCCACTATCATCTGTAGCCGAATAGATGATACCCGTATAGGGTGTTCCCTTGTATTCGCCCCGAACCTGTCGGGCTTCAATGTTCAGTGTGGAAAGCAGTGCGGAATACTCGCCGAAAGTCTGGAAACGGTAGCTTTCCAGTACAGCCTTCAGTGTGTTTCCTATCTGGTGGCGTATATCCCCCTGTGAGGCATCCACCTTTTTCAGTTCCGCTTTCGGATTCCGTCTTTCCGTATCCGCACTGTTACGCAGTCCGAATTCATGTTCCAGTTCCCGGCAGGCTATCATTGAACGGCGGTGTTCATAGGAGTCATTGATTTTCCTTCCTTCATCGTCAATGCATACACTCACGATATGTACGTGCGTGTTGCAGGTATCTCCATGTCTGTACACGATGAACGGCTGGTCACCATATCCCATTTTCTGCATGTATTTTTCTGCCAGTTCCGCCAGCCTGTCATTGTCCAGCCTGTCTTCCGGTGCCGGACTGAGGGCGATATGCAGGACCGGCTTGTCCGTCCTCCTATTTGCCGTCAGATGGTTTTCAAATGAAAGGAGAGCCAGACGCATGTCCTCGCTCGGCAGTCCCGGGCGGTCGGAAATCATCCGGTGTCCTGACAGGATTTCCGCCGTCCCCTGAAATACCTTTTCATGATTATAGACCAGCGCTCCGTAAAGGCTTGTCCCGTGACTTATCTTTGCAACCATTTCTGTTCATATTCTTTGGTTAATGCCATAATCTGCTTGTTGAGCAATATCAGTTCCAGGGTAGCCTTTTCAAGTTTGTAAAGCAGAGACATCGCCCTTTTGTCCCCGAAATTTTTCTGTACGGCCCTTACGACCTGATTGTAATTGTTGCCTATTGCCTGAAACTGCCTGTAAAATTCCCCGAGCCGGATGTAATAGTCCATGGAAACCTTGTCCACCTTGATTACCTTCAGCTGTTCTGAAAAGATTGATTTCTTGATAAAGATTGTCCTGTCCCTTGCTCCGGATTCCATAAACAGTTTTTCAAATTTGCTTTTCTCCTGCGCGTTCAGGCGGAAACTGTACTTGTAGTCCGCCGGATCAGTCTTCGGTTTTCTGCCTGTCCTTCTTGCCTGTTTTTTCTCCATGCTTTTCTGCTTTTGGGTTGTTCTGCTTTCTCCGTCAGATTTTCCGACTTTGGAGGAAAATCCCCCGACCGTGAGGGAGGGCAAGTTGGTCTTTGTCGGACAGAATACTTTCTGTCGGACAAAGACACAACTTGCTCTGTTCGTTTGAACAGAGAATCCACCTCCGGCGGATTGCTGCGCGACGTGAGCGGCGTGCTGCTGTCCGTCGGAAGATGTTCCAAGCCGTTCATCGGTTCTGACTTTGCAAAATTATGACCGTGTAAACAGTTGTGAAATAGCGGATTGTATGACATATAATGACGCCTGATGACATCTGATGTCATGGTATTGGTTACATATTACCTGTATGCTTGAAAGACCTTATTTTTGACGCGATTTAAGCGTGCAATATTACAATAACATAATGACATAATAACATGGCAACATAGTATTACAATAACATAATGACATAATAACATGGCAACAATAGTATCACAATAGCGTAATGCCATTATAAGATTAGTGAAAGAAAAAGTGAATATTAACCCCAAAAACAAAAGGTATGAACAAACGTCCGATTCTTGTCGCCTTCAGCAATCAGAAAGGCGGTGTGGGCAAGTCCACGGTAACAGCGGTTCTTGCCAGTTATTTTAATTATGTAAAAGGTCTGAAAGTTGCTGTCGTTGACTGTGACTATCCCCAGTTCAGTCTGGAAAAACTAAGGGGAAGGGATTTGAAGAACCTTGAGAAAAGCGAGTATCACCAGCGACTTTTCTGCCGTCAGTTTGAAGACGGTTCCCGTAAGGCCTATCCGATCGTCACTTCCACGCCGGAGGCAGCCGCAGGGATTCCCGGCAAACTGGAAGGCGACTATGACCTGATATTCTTCGATCTTCCCGGAACGGTGAATTCCCGTGGTGTATTCGAGTCCGTCATGAACATGGATTTTATCTTTACTCCCATTGTAAAGGACCGTATGGTCATGCAGAGCAGCCTTTCCTTTGTATCGACCGTTCAGGATTTTATCGGACAGCATCCGGAAGCTCCCCTGAAGGACATACGTTTATTCTGGAACCGTATGGACAGCCGTACTTCAAAAGAACTGTATGTAATGTATAATGCAATAGTGCTCCGTATGGGGTTGAAGGTCTTTGAAACCGTACTTCCGGATCTTGAACGCTTCAACAAGGAAATGACACCTTCTTCCAGACAGCATTTCCGCTGCACCCTTCTTCCTCCTTCCGAATCACTACTGAAAGACAGCCGTCTTGAGGCTTTTGCCCAGGAGATGGAACGTATCATATTTCCGGGATAAGAACTATGGCAAAGAGAAGAGAGATATTCAAGGTGGATGAGGATGCCTTGAAGGACATGATGGCCAGTGAATCCATTTCCTGTGGTAAATCTGGAGCAGATGTCGGCGAGAATGTTCTTCCTGTCACAGAAAAGGAAAAAAATGTACCGGATGTAAAGACACAGGGACAGGAAAAGTCCCGGAAAACGATACGCGCTGATCCCGGACTGGAAGAGAAGGTGGAAATGTATAAGGAACTGTTTCTGGACAGAAAGAAGTCCGTACACAGAAAGCAGACCTATATCAGCTATGACATGTATTGCAGGCTGGCCCGTATCCTTCCCCTTCTGAGTGATGACATGAGTGTGCCCGCTTTTTTGGATAATGTGCTGGCACACCATCTTGAGACTTACAGTGAAGAGCTTGGCGAGCTGTTTCGCCGAAAAACCCCAAAAACATTCTGAAAATGATATGGATTGTATTGACTGTTGCCGTATTGGTTTGCGGTCTGCTGTTATGTTGCGTTTATGTACTGTCCAATAAGATTTGTTCACTGAAAAGACAGGTCAGAGAGTTGAATGAGAAAATAGGAATAGCGAACTGTTTTCCCGAATATAGCCGTGTGTATCTGAACGATGCTCCAGTCGGGAAAGGACGTCAGATTCGTATCCGTTGCGGTTTGTACAACAAGGCAAGCCGCCTTATTCCGTTTATGGCTCCCGGCATGAGTGTTTCAGTCTATGTGAGCAATATCGTGGAGGAACACTTGAAACGCCACGGAGAATTGCTGAAGAATGAACTTGAATGTTTTCTCTATAAGGATTCTTTATGGAAGAACTGATATACTTCTGTGTACGGATTGTCTGTATAGGCTATTTGCTGTACAGCGTGTATGGCTGGAGAAGGCGTATCGAAACTGTTTGTACCCTGCTTTATGGGAAACCTTGCGTGAAGAAGGAAAAGAAAGAAACTGCCGTAACGGAATCTGCGGTTTCAGATGCAGAAGTGATGGGAAGTACCCGTTATGTCTATCTGGACGAGAATGCCGGAAAGACTGCCGCTCCCTTCATGAGCCAGCCACTTGAAAGGAATTTTATCGGTGAGGAGGAGGATGTGCAGCAGGAAGATGTGGAATGCAACCTTCAGCTGGAAAAGATGAAACTCCTGCAGGAAGTCCAGGAAGACCTTGACGCGGAGTCTCCCGAAGTGGAATCCGTATCACCTGTTCTGTCCAGCAGGGACATGGAAGTACTCGGCGAATATCTGACACATCAGGATGAAGCCGACCATGAGAAGGCCATGCAGGCAGCTCGTGTCCTGTTCTCCATCAGGCAGACCAGCCTGATTGACGTGTTCCTTTCCAATATGGAGAATTCCGCGATTGTAGAGGAACTGATAGACAGGTATCTTGATGAGGACGGCAATCCCAGACCGCTTAAAGTAAAGGATGGGAATGAACCGTCTGACGACTGGCGGAAATATATCTGACACCGATATATTCAGGCATCCCGGAAATCTTTTCGGGATGCTTTTTTTATGTCTGTAAGGCTTTCTGAATGACATCTGATGACATCTGGTGACACCTGATGACGGTGTTGTATCACAGCGGTTTAAGCCTTATATATTTGCAGCCGAATTCAATATTTATGTCAAACCCCAAAATGATTCGACAATGAAGAGAAGAATCCTATTTTCAGTATTGTGTGTGCTGGCAGCGGCAAGTGCCTTCGCACAGGGACAGGGTCTTGCCGGCATCAATGAGGCTACCAGCCTTATGACTTCGTATTTCGATCCGGCCACCAAATTGTGTTATGCCATCGGAGCCGTACTCGGTCTGGTCGGCGGTATCAAGACGTATGGCAAGTTCAGCAGCGGTGACCCGGATACGTCCAAGACTGCGGCGAGCTGGTTCTTCGCCTGCATCTTCCTGATTGTGGCCGCCACCATTCTCCGATCCTTCTTCCTGTAAGCCATGGATTACCGTATCAACAAAGGAGCAGGCCGTCCGGTTGAGTTCAAGGGCTTGAAATCACAGTACCTGTTCTTTTTTGCCGGAGGTCTTGTATCGGTCTTTCTTGCGGTGGTTGTCCTGTATATGGCCGGTGTCAGCCAGCTGGTATGCCTGTCTTTCGGGGCGGTATCCGGTACCCTGGCCGTATGGCTGACCTTCCGCATGAATGCCCGCTACGGTGAGCACGGGCTGATGAAGATGCTGGCCGAAAAACGCCATCCGCGCTATCTGTCAGCCCGTCGCAGAATATTCAGAGCATTAACCAAAAAGAAGAGAAAGAAATGAGAAGTGTATTGAAGGCCTGTGATCTGGAAGACAGATTCCCGATTCTGGCCGTGGAAAACAACTGCATCGTAAGCAAGGATGCGGACATTACGGTAGCCTTCGAAGTCGAGCTGCCTGAACTGTACACGGTGACGGCGGCGGAATATGAAGCCATTCACGGTACCTGGGTGAAGGCCATGAAGGTGCTTCCCAATTATTCTGTCGTGTACAAGCAGGACTGGTTCGTCAAGGAAAACTACCGGAGCGAAGGAGACGGGACGGAAAGTTTCCTGTCCCGCAGCTATGAGCGTCATTTCAACGAACGCCCGTATCTCAGGCACCGCTGCTTCCTGTATCTGACAAAGACCACACGCGAACGTGCCCGCCGTCGCAGTGATTTCAGTACCCTGTGCCGTAGCTATATCCTTCCCAAGGAAATCACGGACTGGGATTCGGTCGTGAAATTTCTGGAAGCGGTGGAGCAGTTCGAGCGTATCATGAACGATTCGGGGCATGTCAGGATGAAGCGTCTCAGAACGGAAGAGGTGGTCGGAACGGAAGAATGTCCCGGTCTGATTGAAAGATACCTGACTCTCGGTATGGAGGACACGCACCCCGTGTTACAGGACATCTGCCTTGATCCGGAACGTATGCGCATCGGTGACAAACGTCTTTGCCTGCATGTGCTTTCCGATACGGAAGACCTTCCAGGCAGTGTGGGCACGGACATGCGCTATGAGCGCTTGTCCACTGACCGTAGCGACTGCCGTCTTTCGTTTGCGGCTCCGGTAGGACTCCTGCTTTCATGCAACCATGTCTATTCGCAGTACGTGTTTATCGATGACGCGCAGGAAATCCTGCAACGCATGGAAAAGACTTCACGCAATATGCTGTCCCTGTCGAAATACAGCCGCAGCAATGCCGTGAACTATGAATGGGCAGAAATGTATCTGGACGAAGCGCATACGAAAGGGCTTGTTCCGGTACGGTGCCACTGTAACGTGCTGGCCTGGGCGGAAGACGAGGAAGAGCTCAGGCGTATCAAGAACGATACCGGCAGCCAGCTTGCCCTGATGGGATGCGTACCCCATTACAACACGATAGATACTCCGGTGCTGTACTGGTCTGGTATTCCCGGCAATGCGGGCGATTTTCCGGCTGAGGAAAGTTTCTATACCTTTCTGGAACAGGCTGTCTGCCTGTTTGCTTCGGAAACGAATTACCGCAGTTTGCCCAGCCCGTTCGGTATCCGTATGACGGACAGGCAGAGCGGCGTACCGCTTCATCTGGACATCAGTGACCTGCCCATGCGCAAGGGAATCATCACCAACCGCAACAAGTTCATACTCGGTCCCTCCGGCAGCGGTAAATCCTTCTTTACGAACCACCTTGTCCGCCAGTATTATGAACAGGGTACCCATATCCTGCTGGTGGATACCGGAAACAGCTATCAGGGACTTTGCAGCCTGATTCATGACCGGACACATGGCGAGGACGGTATCTATATCACCTATGAGGAGGACAATCCCATCGCCTTCAATCCGTTCTATACGGATTCCGGGGAATTTGACGTGGAAAAGCGTGAAAGCATCAAGACACTGATACTCACACTCTGGAAACGTGAGGATGAAGCCCCAAGGCGTTCGGAAGAAGTGGCCCTTTCGGGAGCGGTGAACGCATACATCCGCAGGATAACGGAAAACAGGGATGTCAGACCCGATTTCAACGGATTCTATGAGTTTGTGCGTGATGACTACCGCCGGATGATTGAGGAGAAGAAAGTCCGTGAGAAGGATTTTGACATCGACGGTTTTCTGAACGTGCTGGAACCGTTCTACCGTGGCGGTGATTATGATTTCCTGCTTAATTCGGACAAGGAACTGGATCTTACCAACAAGCGCTTTATCGTATTTGAACTGGACAATATCAGCGGAAACAAGGTGCTTCTGCCCGTGGTCACGCTGATAATCATGGAAACCTTCATCGCCAAGATGCGCCGTTTGAAAGGCATCCGCAAGATGATACTCATTGAGGAATGCTGGAAAGCCCTGATGTCCGCCAATATGAGTGAGTACATAAAGTATCTCTTTAAGACCGTCAGAAAATATTTCGGGGAGGCTGTCGTGGTTACCCAGGAAGTGGATGACATCATCAGTTCCCCTGTCGTGAAGGAAGCTATCATCAACAACAGTGACTGTAAGATTCTTCTTGACCAGCGGAAATACATGAACAAGTTCGACCATATCCAGCGGCTTCTCGGACTGACCGACAAGGAACGCGGACAGATCCTGTCCATTAACCAGGCCAACCATCCCGGACGTTTCTACCGTGAGGTCTGGATTGGTCTTGGCGGTACCCACTCGGCCGTGTATGCCACGGAAGTCAGCGATGAGGAATATGCCGTATATACCACGGAAGAGTCGGAAAAGCTGGAATTGCAGAAGCAGGCCAAGGAACTGGGCGGTAATCTGGAACTGGCCGTGAAACGCATTGCGGAAATGAGAAGGGAAAGGAAAAGGTCAAACGGTAAAGCATGACGGTTATGAATGACAGTTTTGAATCGGATGAAAGAAAGCGTAAGGAGACAATCGAATGTCTCTACTGGTCCCTGATGAACGGATGGGACATACCGAAGGATATCCGTGAACATTACGGATTTTCAGAGGACTATGAGCTGTATCACCGGCTTGAAAGTATGGAACCGGAAGATTACAGGGAAAGAAGGCTCAGAGGCGAGATACCTGATGCCGTAGAGGTCGATGTAAGACTGACACATGTTGTGGAGAAGGTCTTCGAGCGGCTTTGTTCCCCTCCTCCCGTACAGTATCTCGACAAGCTGTACGGGGAATTGGAAAAGCTGGGAGGTTTCATAGCCAACCCGAAGAATATTGACAGCCCTTTCATTAATTCCTGTTTTCTCATGAAATACGGCATTGACCGGAATTCCCCGGATGAAATCAGGCGGCAACAGTCAGAAAAGGCATATAAAGAACTTTATGCCAGGTTTGAAACCATGGTTGGCCTGAAGTCCCCAAACAAAAAGGACGACACCATTATCCGCAAGGAATGTCGGCAGCCAGCCTATAAGGACAGGCCGACCGGAAAAGTCCGCATCCCTGTCAGTCCGAAGCCAAAGAGACGCAAGATGGGACTTTGAGAGATTCAGTAAAACAAGAACAACATCATTAAAAAAACAAGACATGAAAAACAGACAGTTGTACAGACTGGCCGCCTGCCTGATCGGGGCGGCATCACTGCTGCTGCAGAGCTGCAGTGAGAGCAGGTTCAAGGACTGTGACCGCCTGTGCGGTTCATGGAGCAGTGTGGAAGGCAAGCCCGATGTCCTTATATATAAGGAAGGGGACGCCTACAAGGTGACGGTCTTCGCCCGCAGCGGAAAGACACGGAAGCTGAAGCCGGAAACCTATCTGCTGGTGGAAGAAAACGGTAACCTGTTCATTAATACCGGCTACCGCATAGACATCGCCTACAATGAGGCGGCTGACGTATTGACCTTTTCTCCAAACGGTGACTATGTAAGGAAGGAGGTACGTCCATGAGAAAAAGACTGCTGCTGCTTTGTGCAGGAACCTTTTTTCTTGCCGGACAGATACGGGCACAGTGGGTGGTGACCGATCCGGGGAACCTTGCCCAGAGTATCATCAACATGTCGGACAATATCGTGCATACCTCTTCAACCGCGACAAGTACCGCCCAGAATTTTGCGGAGACGGTGAAGATATACCAGCAGTACAAGAAATACTATGATGCCCTGAAGTCCGTCAACAATCTGGTGAAGGATGCCCGTAAGGTCAGTGAGATCATCCTGATGGTCGGTGACGTGTCGGAAATCTATGTGACCAATTTCCAGAAGATGCTGGGTGACGAGAACTTTTCTCCCGAAGAGCTGGATGCCATCGCTTTCGGTTATACCAAACTTCTGGAAGAGAGCAACGGGGTGTTGCAGGATCTCAGGCAGGTAATCAACGTCAGCACCCTTTCCATGACCGACAAGGATCGTATGGACGTGGTGGATGACTGTTATGCCAGTATGCGCCGTTACCGCAATCTCGTGAATTACTATACGAACAGGAATATAGCCGTGAGTTTTCTGCGTGCCCGCAAGAAGAATGACCTTGACCGTGTCCTGAAGCTCTATGGCAATGACATCTCAAAATACTGGTAGCCTATGGTATTGTTATCCGTGGATTTCTCGAATCTCCATACCATTCTGGAGAGCCTTTACAATGAAATGATGCCCCTTTGTGAGGATATGCTGGATGTGGCCAAGGGACTTGCCGGACTCGGTGCCCTGTTCTATGTGGCCGTCCGTGTCTGGCAGTCGCTTGCCCGTGCCGAACCGATAGACGTGTATCCGCTTCTGCGCCCGTTTGCGATAGGCATCTGCATCATGCTTTTCCCGACTCTGGTACTCGGAACGATGAATACGGTGCTGAGTCCGATTGTGCAGGGAACCCACAAGATGCTTGAGGGGCAGACGATGGACATGCAGCAGTACCGTGAGCAGAAGGACAGGCTGGAACGTGAAGCCATGCTCCGTAATCCGGAAACGGCCTATCTGGTCAGCGATGAGGAGTTTGACCGTCAGCTGGACGAGCTCGGATGGTCGCCCGATGCCATGGCAACCCGTATGGGCATGTATATGGAAGTGGGCATGTACAATTTGGAAAAGAATATCCGTGACGCCTTCCGCAGTCTGCTGGAACTGCTTTTTGCCGCGGCATCCCTGCTGATAGATACGGTAAGGACCTTTTTTCTGGTGGTATTGTCCATCCTCGGTCCCATTGCCTTTGCCTTCAGCGTGTGGGACGGTTTCCAGTCCACGCTCAGCCAGTGGTTCACACGTTACATTTCCGTCTATCTGTGGCTTCCCGTGAGTGACCTTTTCAGCTGTATGCTGGCCAAGATTCAGGTGCTTATGCTGCAGAACGACATCCTGGAGCTCCAGAACAATCCGAACTATTCGCTGGACAACTCCAATTCGGTATATGTGATCTTCATGCTGATAGGTATCATCGGATATTTTACCGTGCCGACCGTGGCCGGATGGATTGTGCAGGCAGGCGGTGCCGGAAACTACAACCGCAACATCAACCGTACCGCGACCAAGGCCGGAGGATTTGCAGCCGGTGCTGCAGGTTCCGGACTGGGAAATATCGGAGGGCGTCTGCGTGGAAAATAAACAGAACAGGAACATAAAAATCATGAAAACAGATGGAATTCAAATCACTGACCAATATTGAAAGCAGTTTCAGACGGATACGCCTGATGCTTGCGGTCTTTGTCGGATGCTGCACGCTTGTGACCGTCTTTGCCCTGTGGAACTCATACCGCTTTGCGGAGAAACAGCGTGAGAAAATTTATGTACTCGATGGCGGCAAGTCACTGATGCTTGCCCTTTCGCAGGATCTTTCACAGAACCGTCCGGCTGAAGCCAGGGAGCATGTAAGAAGGTTCCATGAGCTCTTTTTCGGGCTGTCGCCACAGAAGGATGCCATTGAGCACAATATCAACCGTGCCTTGCAGCTGGCGGACAAAAGCGCCTATCATTACTATGTGGATTTTGCCGAGAAAGGATATTACAACCGTCTCATTTCCGGCAACATCAATCAGGTGATACGGGTGGACAGCGTGGTCTGCGACTTTTCCGGCTACCCCTACAGGGCCAGGACGTATGCCCGCCAGATGATTATCCGTGAGAGCAACGTGACGGAACGTTCGCTGGTGACTGACTGCCAGCTTCAGAATACGTCCCGTTCCGATGACAATCCCAACGGCTTTATCATCGAACATCTGACCATACTGGAAAACAAGGACATAAGGAGTGTAGAGCGATGAAAAGGAACCTGACGAGACAGGCGGACCTTCAACTCAGGAGGTTCTGCCACAGACTTACCGTGAAACAGCGCAAGGCCGTTCTCTGGATACTGTTTGTCCCGTTTTCCGCCGCATGTGTCTATACGGCATACCGGCCGTTTATGGGCAGTAAGAATCGGGAGTCCGGAATGGAATTTATGGAAAAGGATTCACTCCGTATGGAGTTCATTCAATCTATTGTAAGAAATGGAGAAAGAAAAAGTAAAGAAAGTAATGGAACGGCTGATGAAACCGTTCAGGCTCCGGTCCTCAAAGGACAGGAAGCCGCTGAGTGAGGAACAGAAACGTAAACGCGCCAGATTTGTGGTGTATCCGCTGATGTTCCTGCTGTGTCTGGGAAGTTTCTATCTGATATTCTCACCTTCCGGGCAGGAACGGGAACGGCAGGATAAAGGACAGGGGTTCAATACGGAAATTCCTTCCCCCGAGGACAGCCGCCTGGAAGGAAACAAGAAGGATGCCTATGAGAAGGCCTTGATGGAACAGGAAAGCAGGAAAAGGAAGACATTCTTTGAAGCTGCGGAGTCCATGTTTGCCAAAGAGGAGCGGAAAGACAGTGTCTGTCTTCCAGATAACATTCCACCGGAGAGGCAAACTAACACGGAAACTGAAATAGAAGGAGGCAGTGCCGGAGCGGTCAGTTCTTCGGCCGGAGCCTACCGGGAGATGAACCGTACGCTGGGAAGCATCTATGAACCGCGGACCGATCCGGAAAAGGAAAGGCTTCTGGAAAGGATTGAGGAACTGGAGCGTATGCAGCAACAGCAGCAGAAACAGGAGCCACTGTCAGGCATGGAGGAAAAGATGGCCCTGATGGAAAAATCCTACGAACTGGCCGCCAAATACAATAACCGTCAGGCTGTGGAGACCCCTTCTCCTGTCAGAAAAGCGGAGGACAAAAAAGCCATACCGGTGAAACAGGTTCACAATGAGGTGGTATCCTCGCTTTCCAGACCCATGAGCGACGAAGAGTTCATATCCGCCTTTTCGGGAGAACGCAATGCCGGTTTCAATACGGCTGTCGGCCGGAAGACAGTAACGGAAGGCAATACCATTGCTGCCTGTGTACACGGTACGCAGACCGTATCCGACGGACAGGCCTTGCGCCTGCGGCTTACCGAGCCCATGTCCGTTGCCGGACGTTTCATACCGAAAGGAACTGTACTGGTAGGTGGCACACGCATACAGGGTGAACGGCTGGAAATCATGGTCAATGCCGTGGAATACAAGGGAACTATCCTGCCGGTGGAACTGGAAGTCTATGATCTGGACGGACAGCAGGGAATCCTGGTGCCGGGTTCATTGGAATATGACGCTGCCAGAGAGATTGCCGCCAACATGGGAACCTCGATGAACAGCAGTATCAACATTTCCACCGATGCCGGGGCGCAGATTGCCTCCGATCTGGGAAAAGGTGTGATACAGGGCGTTTCCCAGTACATATCCAAACGGATGCGTATGGTAAAGATTACGCTGAAGGCCGGACACCGGGTGCTGCTCCATTCACCGGAGAAATGAAATACAGGAAACTATGAAAGAAAAGACAACCATTAAACAAAAGCACATGAAGAAGATTCTGATGATGTTTGCCCTTTTACTGGGCGTATCGGCTGCCTGGGCGCAGCAGAGCAGCGGTGATTATTATGAGGGGCTGACCCGCAAGATCGGTTTCAGCCAGATGATTCCGCCGCACGGACTGGAAATAACGTATGACAAGACTGTCCATGTCATTTTCCCGGCTCCGGTCAAGTATGTGGATCTCGGTTCTACAAACCTGATAGCCGGCAAGGCCGACGGTGCCGAGAATGTAATCCGCGTAAAGGCCACGACACGCAATTTCAGGGAGGAGACCAATATGTCTGTAATAACCGAAGACGGGAACTTCTATACCTTCAACGTGAAGTATGCCGACGAGCCGCTGCTGCTGAATGTGGAGATGTGTGATTTCATCCATGACGGAGAATCGGTGAACCGTCCCAACAATGCCATGGAAATCTATCTGACTGAGCTGGATAACGAGTCACCCCGTCTGGTACGTCTTATCATGAAATCCGTGTATGAGAATGACAAGCGCCGTATCCGTCATATCGGCTGCAAGCGTTTCGGTATCCAGTATCTGCTCAAAGGGCTGTACACCCATAATGACCTGCTTTATTTCCATACCCAGGTAAAGAACTCCTCGAATGTGCCCTTTGACGTGGATTTCATTACGTTCAAGGTGGTGGACAAAAAGGTGATGAAGCGTACGGCCATGCAGGAGCAGGTGATTTATCCGCTGCGTGCCTATAATTATGTGACACGTGTAAACGGCAGGGATTCGGAATGCACGGTATTTGCCCTTCCCAAGTTTACGATACCGGACGACAAGAAACTGGTTGTGGAGATGTATGAGAAACAGGGCGGCCGTCACCAGAGTTTTGAGGTGGTCAACGAAGACCTGGTGCGTGCGGAAACCATCAACGAACTGAAGGTACGATGAGAACAAAAGTATTGTATATGCTGGCATTGCTGCTTGTCCTTTCCGTAGGGCAGGCAGACGCCCAGCGGATTCTGCCAAGGATGCAGGGTGTGGAAATGCGTGGAGGTATGGCTTCCGATAACGGATACTATATGGGAATGACACTTTCAAGCTATGCCAAAGGCGGGAACAAATGGGTATATGGAGCGGAATACCTGCATATGAAACACGGTTACCGTCATGTGACCATCCCTTCGGCGCAGTTTACGGCAGAAGGCGGATATTACCTGAATTTCCTTTCCGATGCGGGAAAAGTGTTCTTCCTCAATCTTGGAGGATCGGCACTGGCCGGATATGAGACGGTAAACTGGTCCGATAAAAAACTCTATGACGGGGCCACTCTGAAAAACGGCGATGCCTTTGTGTACGGCTGTGCCCTGACGCTGGAGATGGAACTGTACCTTGCCGACCGTGTGGCATTGACGGCTTCCTTGCGTGAGCGTTTCCTGTGGGGCGGAAGTCTCGGACATTGCCATACCCAATATGGAATCGGCATTCGTTTTATGATAAATTAGCGGGTTATGGAACTGGAACAGATTAGACGGATTTCTCTTGTCGGTTTTCTTGAAGATCTGGGGCATATGCCTGTATCCCGTAAAGGAAATGATGTCTGGTTCAGATCCCCTTTCAGAAATGAGAGAACCGCATCCTTCAAGGTGGATACGCAGCGGAATGTCTGGTTTGATTTTGGCCTCGGAAAGGGAGGTGACATCTTCCATCTTGCCGGAGAACTGACCGGAAGCACCGGTTTCATGGAACAGCTGGAGTTCCTTTCAGGGAAATCCGGCATCCTTCCCCTCCGGCCTTTACAGGAACGTAAGAAGATACCCCGCGTTTCCGGATTCGAGGACGTGAAAGTGACGGAACTGAGTCATGAGGCATTGAAAAGCTACCTGAAAGAGAGAGGCATTGATCCGGCCATAGCCGGGAGGTTCTGCAAGGAAGTTGCATATGGAATACGGGGCAAACGGTATTTTGCCATAGGCTTCATGAACCGGAGCGGCGGTTATGAACTCCGTAACCCGATGTTCAAGGGATGCATCTCTCCCAAGGACATTTCCTGTGTGTCCCTGTCCGGAAAGAAACAGGATAGGTGCTGCGTGTTTGAAGGATTTGTGGATTTCCTTTCGGCATTGGTATTGCGGACTGTGGCGGACGAGGACTGTCTGGTGCTGAACTCAGTATCCAATCTGGAACGATCGTATGCCATTCTGGAGGGTTACGGCAAAATCCGGTGCTTTCTTGACCGTGACAGGGCCGGGATTACCGCACTGGAGACTTTGAACATACATTTCGGGAATAAGGTTATGGACTGTTCCGGTCTGTATGATGGATTTAAGGACTTGAATGAATATCTGACAAAAACAAAGGAAAACAAATGAAGACAGAAAAGAATATGAGAAAAGGATTTGGGCTGGCAGGCAAGATTGCCATGTTCTGCATAGGTCTGGTCAGTCTTGTACTGACCTCGTGCGAATCCGAGCTGGAAATCCAGCAAAGTTATCCGTTTACCGTGGAAACAATGCCGGTTCCAAAGGAACTGAACAGGAATGAGACGGCGGAAATACGATGTGAACTCAAAAGTGAGGGCGATTTTGACGGTACAGTCTATACGATCCGTTATTTCCAGTATGACGGGGAGGGTTCCCTGAAACTGGACAACGGTCTTGAATTCAAGCCGAATGACCGTTATCTGCTGGAGGACCGGAAGTTCAGGCTGTATTATACTTCACTATGTGACGAGGCGCAGAACTTCATTGTCGTTGTCGAGGACAATTGGGGAAACATGACGGAAATGGAATTTGACTTCAACGATGCAGGTGATGAAGAGACGGATGCTGTGGAAGATTCATTGTCAGTTCAGGAAGGAGGTGCCCTATAATAACCGTTAGACTTCTAAGGTCAGTACTGCCGTTGGTGGTACTGGCCATGACGGTAACTTCCCTGCGGGCACAGGAGAATGTGGAAGACTCACGTTGGGAAACGGCTGTCAAGTGTATCAAGAAATATGAAGGATGGCATGGTCCGGAACATCATCCGTATGTTGCATACGGTCACCGTATCAGAAAAGGGGAAAAGTTTCCCGCCACGCTGACAGAAAGTGAGGGAGACAGTATTCTGAGAAAAGACCTGAAGGAAATGTGTGCGTTGTTCCGTCATTTGGGAAAGGATTCGCTTTTGGTTGCATGTCTGGCATACCAGGTGGGACCATATAGGTTACTCGGTTATGGCAGGATGCCCAAAAGCACGTTGATAAGGAAACTGGAAGCCGGTAACCGAGACATTTATGCGGATTTCATACGATATTGTCACTATAAGGGAAAGAAAATTCCGTCAATAGAAAGGAGAAGAAAAGAAGAATACAGATTACTGTTTATGCCATAGAAAACAAGACAGCCGTGAATTTATCATGATTCACGGCTGTCTTGTTATAATATCCTGTCTAAAAAAAGTGACAGGGGATAAATGAACCGATTATACTGTTTCAGAGCATCCATATCCAGCTTCATGTTTTTGTAAGGATTTGAATCGTCTGTATAGAAATAGATGTCTGTTGTCTGGTTACCATTTTTTATAATTTTCCCGTTCAATGGTATCGCGTCCACATCCTCGAACTTTTCAAGGGGAAGGCCTTCAATAGAACCGGTTTCCGGTTTGCCGAGACTATTTGTATAGTGATTGAACAGTACAAATCCTTTTCGGGCATAATCAATGTGAATGCCGTATGGACGGTTGCGGTAAAAGTTTTCTCTGGCTTTTTCCTGATAATTTTCCATTATAATACCGGTTTGACAATTTCAATCTTCAATCCGAGTGCATCAATGATACGGCAGAACGTACTGATACCCGGATCTACAATACCTTTTTCTATTCTGGAGATATAGGACTTGTTGGTTCCGATTTTTTCAGCCAGTTCGGACTGGGTCATCTTTTCCTTCTTTCTGGCATCACATATAATCTGTCCCATGCAGTAGGCGTATGCCTCCTTACGGAACTCCTCACGTTCAGGTGTTCCCGGCTTGCCGAATTCCGCATCCATGATAGCATCGATGCTGGTCAGGTTTTCATTTCTTGCTTTCATAATACTCCTCCTTTATCTTTAATGCTTTTTCTATTTCAGAAGGCGGTGTCTTCTGTGTCTTTTTCTGAAATCCGTTGAACAGGATTACGATGTTCCCGTCATCAAATATGAAGAATACCCTGAAGATATTGCCTCCATATTCAGCACGGATTTCATAGAGCTCTTCACGCAGATACTTTACGAACTTGCTGCTTACCCTTTCCTGTACTTTCAGCATATCAAGAATGTAGTATATCTTACGGGCTTCCTCTTTTCTGAGAGATGAGATAAAGTCCATAAAATAATTCTTGTAGGCTGATATGGTCCGTTCCTGTTTCATGACGCAAAGATATATAAAGTTTACATATCAGGCAACTTTTGGAAAATAAAAAAGATTTTATGTTTTATTTCTCAAGTCTGTGAAGTTGATACAACCCGTTACTATGAAATCCTCTTTTCCATAGTCAGCCAGTGATTTCAAATCAGAGAGGCTTTTACAGTAGAAAAATATTGTATTATCATATTCTTCAGGTATATCCGTGAGGGCGATGTTTACGTCTTCTGTGTTAAGACTGTCTTTCCATATAATTTCGCATTCTGCAAGTTCAGGTTTCCTCCCGTATGTTTCGACAAATTCCTTAAAACCGTTTTCCATATCTTTTTTTACAGCTTCTATGTCGCAGAGAATGGTATAATTGTCACATTTCTCACACCATCCATATAGGAATGACTCATCATCATAATTATAGAACTGTTTTGTATTCGGATTGATGAAGGCATTGCAGACTACATGATTTCCTCCACATTTGCAACATATAACATTCTCTTCCAGTCCTGTATTTTTTATCTGAAAGATGTTAGTCATGGCTTCCAGTATCTCGTTAAGCCACACCGGATTGGCCAAAGCCGCCTCATGGCGGCTTGTGACCTTGTAATTTTCTCCGGTTATCTTATCATGGACTTCAAGTGTGATTCCTTCTCCGACGGCAGTTACCTTGTGTACGGAGCATTCGCACGGATCACCGGTCTTGTCAAACCAGATTACGTAAACCGGATTGTCATTGTCTTTAAGTATTACTTCGGAAACCGAGTTTGCCTGCATCAGTGCAAGTATCCTGCCGATGATTTCATCGCACAGGTTTTCAATTCTTTTTTGGAAAATATTCATATTCAGATAAGATTTAGATGTTGGACTTCTTTTTTGTATTTCTCCAGTGAAGGCTTGTATCCCTGTTCATGGATAACGTCCTTCAGCTCTTTCAGGGTATAGGTCCGGGCTATGTCCAGTCCGTAGTCTTCCGCAAAGGCTTCTATTCCAATCAGACAATACCCCATATTGCGGTGTACCGTTTCTGCATTGATTTCCATAGAGTCATCTGTTCCTTTGGGGAGTACAGCCTGCTCCTTCAATTGACGGATCTTGTATTGCAGGCCGGAGGCGAGCCTTTCCATGTTCCTGTCATGGTAGGTCAGCCCGTCCTTGCGGATACAGTATTCCACTGTCTGCCCCATGAAAGAGTTGCGGAATATTTCGCAACCCAGTATAGTACGGATATGTTCCACCTCATAATACCGCATGGCTTGTACATCTTTCAAATCCTTTTGAATCTTCGGAATCCGGAATTGCGGGTCGTTGTCACATATTGTCTTTTCCAGCCATGTCCGGTGGAATGTAGTAATCTGTTTTCTGAACACTGTCTTGGCAGGCATATATCGGTTGGGATGGCGTGTCATGATAAGATAATATTCACTTTCATGCCATCCGCGTTTACATTTTTGTAAGGCGATGTAAGCGAGTCCTATACGGCAGTATCGGCGGCTGTCATCACGGTCCCTGATATGCTCGAAATCCGTTTCACATCCATAGAATTCGGCTGGAAGCCCTGTATATTTTTGGAATTCCATGACCCGTTCCTTGAAATACCGGATATTATCCTGGTCTTTTTGACATAACAGCCTGGACATTTCAGGTGTGATGAATTCCATCCGCAGATAATGGAAGTATTGAGGCTTCTCCTTCAGAACCTTCTCGGCAAGTTTTCTGGTCTGTAGTTTCTTCGGCAGTTGAGGGAGCCAGCGCAGACTATGGCCGTATTCGGTGAAATATTCCACAAGTTCCCTGATCCAGCGTTCCGATGGAATATCAGGGTAGAACGAATCCCTTCTGGCCAGTGCCATACAAACCTCTTTCGTCATCAGGTTCGGTTCAAGAATGAAGTTGTAACTGTTGATTTCTCTTTTTACTTCAAGTGTATGAATAAGTCTTTCCGGTGTCCGGAACCGTCTGGGAAGTTTGTTAAACAGGTTAGGTTCCAGCTCCATTGCTTTGTCAGCCATGGCATCATCCGCATGTTTGGAGAACCACTCGTAATGTCCGTATGAATCGAAAATGCCATGCAGGTTGCCTGTCTTGTGACAGATGGCCTTCCATACGGTGTCATAGTCAAGCCAGCGTGTATCCACTTCCTTGATACAGCGTATGGCCCATTCCTTGTAGTATGCTGCCTGTTTGAAACATTTAGGCATCATTTTGTCGATAGTCATGGTTGCGATACGTCCGTCATGGATCAGTTCTTTCCAAAGTCTGAAATCCTTGGCTTGTCGCGGAACGAAAGAAAGCATGACGCTTGTTTCATATAAGAACTGCTGTTCATACCTCTCTGAACAGTACCGGTAACCTCCGTTTTGCTGTACGTCACGGTAAAGGGAGTATATTGCATCACGGACTGTTCCGTTGTTCCATGAGGATGAAGGTATCAGATGCAGGTAGTGCATGAAATTCCTGTGTGCGAACAGCGATTCAAGTATGTCACTGTTCCTATATTTTTCCGGTATGTCAGGAAAATTACTCTTTTCGGCCTTTATTGCCCTTAGACAAATCTGGCGGTTACGTTTTTCTTCAGGTATCTTCGAAAGCTGCCAGGAACGCCATCCGTAATCATCTGTTTTGAAGATACTGTCAAGTATTTCAGAAGTAATATATTTCTCCGGCAGATAGTTGACCAGTTCCGGACGGTGTTCGGCTGCGGCCAGTTCAACCATTTCCATTGTGATGAATTTGTCCGGCATACATGATATAGCCTTTGTCATATTGATTTCTTTCATGATTCCAGTTTTTTAGGTTTGATGACTTTTATAAGTTGTGTTTTGCGGAATACATATACCGTTTTCCCTTTTTCACTGACTCTTTTGGGAAGGCTTTTCCAGGTATCCCATCCGTTGACAATTTCCGGAGTGAATTCCAGTTTTCCCGTTTCGCCGATTACGGCAAAGGAAAGTCCTTTGTCCAGAGGGGAAGGCGTATGGTCCTTGTCGGGAACAAAGACAGAAAATTCAGGATTGCTGATTTCATAGATTTTTCCTTCATAGCTCAGAAACCATCTGCCATTTTCATACAGGTAAGTCCAGTCACCGAGCAGGAAGAACTTTTCCTTGCCGGATATTTCCTTTGCTTCGTGAATGGGATTCCCATTATTCAAAGGCCAACAGCTTGTCTTGTTTTCATTTGATGAGAGGCTGCCTCCCAGATGGAGCAGGTTTCCCAAAGCGAGCAGTTTTCTCACCCTGTCTTCAGTACGGTAGAATGTCCTGAGTATTCTTCCGCAGTTTTCAAAATCCCCTTTTTCAAAAACGGTGATGTACCGTATTCCTTCCGGCAGGGACATTCCGATGTAAGTGTTTTCATCATTTGTCATAGTCGTATATTTTATATGATTGTTTATGAATGGGATTCTTTGTCATTCCAAGTCTCTTGCGCGGACTGGATTATAGGGACAGGACTGTACCAGGTAATTGGTATTTCTGCCCTGAGTCTGACTGTGCTGTCTGAAACATTCGATGTCATCTTCCTCTAGTTTCAGTTTTCTTCTGTTCTTTTGCAGGAAGTCTGCTGCCTTTTCTATGGAAGAGAAGACCGCCTTTGGCTCGAATGAACTGTATTCGTGCCATGCGTTGCAGCTGAAAAGGATATACATTTCAGCCTTTATTCTGTTACTTGCTGCCATATCTTATCTGATTATTCGGGTTGATAAATGACAAAACCCGATTCCGCTGGTGACGGAACCGGGCCTGTCGTATTCGGTTTCAGGTTCTAATTCTGGTTATATGAAAGCAGGAAATCGGCCATTGCTCCGTTCTGTGGAATCATGGCAGGAAAATCAGTCTTTCCCGGTTTATAGATTTCTGTCGCTACATTGTAGACATCCCACGCTGTAATGCGTGGCTGTTCAAGTGAGAGTTTGAGCAGTTCTTCCGTAAACACGGAAATCTGTCCCTGGTTAAGTGGATAGGTGTCCACCTGTGATGCCAGTCTTTTGTCTGCACTGTCATGCGATACACGCAGAGCCGTCAGCATACCGATGATCATGTATAATTCACCGGGTGTCAACACCTTTTCCTTGAGCCTTTGGATTCGGCTTCTGTCCGCATCCATGTCACGCTCAAAATTGCGCATCCAGTCATCCACCTTCCCGAACAGTTCCTCGGTAGTCACCTTGTCCTTGCCGTAGTTGGCAACGCTTCGTTCGGGTGAAAGGATACACTGGTTGTGGCAGATACGTACGCAGGGACCTATTGCCGCCTGAATACCGTCCTGATGGTAGGCTACCACTAATGTGGTTGTCAGTTCATCGGTATCCCCGTTCAGAATACGGATGGTGGTGAATATTCTGCGCAGTACATGTGCCTCTACCGCCTTCTCTCCATAGGTCTGTTCCACCTGCGGCAGGATGACCACACCGGGCTGTGTACGGTTCTTGTTCTGGGCGGCGAAGATTTCCTCCACCTCATAGTTCAGGTTGTGACGGCGGCAGATGTCCGTCATGCGCTGAATGACCTGGTAGTGGTAGATACCCCTGACCGGATTGCCGTAGATGTCGTTCTCCTTGTAAGTACGCTGTAGTGTTTCAAGGTCCATTACTTCGATTCCGTTGTTCTGGAAATCAAACTGTCTCTGATTGTTCAATGTTGCTAAAGCTTCCATAATTATATTTTTTAAATGGTTGGTAATTATTTGTCCAATAGGTTGATGATACGGACTGCCTCTTTGAAGCGTCCGATATTTTCCGGAAGGGGATTCCTGTATTCCTCTTCCTTCATGCGTCTTATAGAAGGTATTCCCGTCAAGGGCAGAGCCTGGTTGACTTTCCATCCGTCGGTGAATGCCTTCGGCTGGAGACTGTCATGACAGATCACTTCCCCGACACATCCGTGGACGAGCATGTTGCATACGGTCATCATGCAGCAGGTCCGGCTGATGTCTTCTCCGACCAGATAGTTTCCCGGATTGTGCGCATGGTATGCCAGCAGGAGCCTTCCGCTGCCGCATGTAGGGTCTCCCATCCTCTGTCCGGTCTCTTTTTTACCTGCCGCGCACATGACCATGAGTTCACAGATATGTGACGGCGTGAAGAACTGTCCGTTTGCCTGCTGTCCCGGTTTTGAGCAGTAGGCCATGTGGAGTTCACCGAAAGCGTCGAACCAGCCCGACCTGCCGATTTGTTTCTGCATGATACGTGTCCATTCGGCTGTCATTTCCATGAACGAGGCGTTTTGCTGACGCTTGTATTTCCAGTTGCTTATTGGCGGTGCTCCAGGAGAGAAGCCGTGGATGATGAAACGCAGCAGGTCGTTGAATACGGTCTGTATTTCATAGCCGCATGAGGAGGCAAAGCCTGTGATGAGCCTGTCGAGCGGCCTGACTTCGTTGGAGATTTCATATCGTGCCATATTCCTTTATTTTATAATTGGTTATAGACTGTCGTTGATTCTGTATACTGTTACGGTATGGTTTTCATTGTCTGTGTGGATTCTGACCGGACCGTATCCCATGAATTTCATGCGGATTTGTCCGTGCTGTCCCATACCGTTCCACTGCTCATGTGATATTTCCTTAATATCCATGCGGTATCCCCAAAGTACAAGAGAGTCAGGCAGGATTCCCTTGTAGAGTCCGCCTTTCAGGATTGCGGCCAGCTCGTCCAGCTCGCTCTGGCTGTACAGCGTGAATGAATCGCTGCGGAAGGTGTATTCGCCTGTCCTTTCCCTGTCCCGGTGTTTCATGATATGATAGCGGAACCAGTTACGGGTGGTGTAACCGTCATATAACGGATTCGGTTCTCTGTATTCCCATTTCCTGACCGGAGCGTCGAACCTTAGACTGCCCGTATTGCTGCGTTTCCCGAATCCCCATGTCCTGAATATGCGGATTTCAGTACCTGCGGGTTTCATGTTCCGGATATTGACCTGCGTCCAGGGGCTTCCGGTGGTATCATAGGCGGCTTTTCCCATGTCATCGAAACAGAATACCGTTTCCGGTATCAGGCATATATCCGCATATTTGCCTGTTATCCGTTCTATATGAGCTTTTCCGAAATAGTCACCAGAACGTGTGACAAATTCAACGCTGTCTCCTTCTGTCGGGCACATCTGCCTGCTTCGGACATTCTCAATCAGTTCCAGCATACGGTTCACTTTCCGTACTTCCTTTTCTGTAATGGGATACCCGAAGTCACCGTTTGCCAGTTCAAGACTGTCAAGGTCATATCGTATCTTTGTATTCATCCTGTTCTCCTCCTGTTTTGTGTATAGCGTTCAACCTGTCGGGTGATCATATCACAGAATTTCTGGCCGTTTTCTTCCTCACCCCTGAAATAGGCGGCCATCATCAGCAGGTTCTTGTTGTAATAATGCACCCATTTGTCATGGAAATGTGCGCCGGGAACCTGTCCGAATGTTTCCTGAAACAGTTCCAGGGTCAGATCCTCGTCCTGTCTCCTGTTGTATTCCCATATTGCCAGAAGCAGCATGTCATTGTAATTCAGTCTCATATTGCGTTGGTATTTGAAATGGCCATTATGATGTTGCAGCAACCGATTTCCCGGACATTCTCCTTCAACTTTCCGTTGTTTACCAGTCTGTCGTATGCCTCATGCACAAACCTGTATGCAGGCGAATCATATCCGATACCGTGAAGATGTGATGTCGTCGCCACATTTATCCGTGATGCCATCATGGAAAGTATGTCCTCTTTCCCTGCCCGGCGGTTGCTGAAGGCATCCAGTATATTCCGGTGGATGCACGTTCCGTATCTGGCACGGTAATATTCCATTTCTTCTTCATCGGTGAAGGAATACACCTCTTCCGCTATCGTATCCTTTACAAGACGGAATGTACGGCCTCCTTTTTTCAGTATGGCTGTAATCTGTGGAATATGCAGTGTTTCACAGTAGCCGCTTATTTCCATCGGATGCACGTACAGGCGTGTCTTTCCTTTTACAAGATACATGGCCTGTGATGTACAGCCGGTTATGTCCGTGTCGAATCCCTCTCCATGAAATTTCTCTTTTATTTCCTTGTAGAATGCGTCCGTTTTCTCATGGGAAAGACCTTTTCCCCATTCATATCCGCTTTCCAGACTGAAAAGCAGATGGAAGAGGGTTGTTCGCCCGGTCTTGCTTTCCCAGTAGCCGTAAAGGTCGGCCGTGCCGGATTTCGGTCCGAACCTGTATCCGTCCGGAGTATAGCTTTCCATCACTTCCAGGAGTGAGTTCATGAAATTTTCCGATTCTTCCGAATTCCACCATTCTAACGTATCGTCATCCATGGCATAAGCCGGTATATGGTTCATAACCTGCAGGTATTCCGGAGTCTCTTTCAGAATGTCCAGCATCCTTGTGACGGCTTCCTTCCTTTGTCTGATGGAGAACAGTTCCGTTCCGGTATCCGCGTGAAGCCTGTTCTGTGTCTTCTGGTCTGTAATCATGACTTCTGATTTTTATTGTTATACATTGTCTGCCTGTAAGGTACAGGCATTCTTATTTCTTGTTGTCCCTGTTGTCTGTTTGCCCGCATCCCTGCAAGGCTTGGCGGAAAAAAATACCGGAGCGAAGCGAGGATGATTTTTTTCCAGCCAACCAGCCCGATAGGGACGCCTTGCACAGTCAGTGGCAAAGGGCGATCTTTGCTGTAAGAAATGAAATAATGGTTGTCTATAGTTATATTAAGAACTGTAAAGAATGACAATTTATAAGTTTGAATTATAATGTAATTTTGCTATTCTGTATGATAAATTATTAGATATGTTATTTATATGAAAAACACTGTCTTAGGTGCAGTGGTAGATGCCAATATTAGTATGCCACTTACAGGTGAATTTATTCCTAAAATAGCAGAATACGCAAAAACAGTGGAAGGACTAGCATTAGATTGTCAACTTCGTTCAGTCCTTCCATGCCTAAACTTTCTCTTACTGAAGTTCACTCAGGCGGAAGAACAACTCATGCGGTATACGCTTTCATCTATTGCCGTAACTTCAGGTACATTCTCTCCTATATGACACTCCATCACTAGTACCTGATTAATTAAATACTCCTTTTGCGATTTTTTAGTTTTGCAAGTGGCGTTTCCCTGCCATTTTTTAGCTTTTCTCATTATGAATTAGTAACTTTGTGTTTTTTGAATGCTATATGCATAGATATCGGATATTGCTAAAAACAGGTAAATAAAAAACGACATGAAATATAGATATCAATTAATCTTATTGGGCTCAATAGAAGATTCTATTGTCGAAGAAATTAAGGCTCAAATTATATTAGAAATTACCAATTTAAAATTACCTGAAGGTATTCTAAATATAATAGACCGAAGTAATTGGGAAGAAGATTATGTAGGGAATCAACCTACATTCTCTATATATTTTGGAGACAAAAATGGAGATTTTAAAGATTTACCTATTGTCGACAAGTTAATTAAGGATGGAACAATGATACTTCCAGTTTATTACAGCAATTTCTCAGACGAAATACCGAAAGAACTTGAAAATCAAAATGGAATTCTATATAATGATAATCAACGATGTCGGATTGCGAATGTTGTTTTACAAGCATTTGAACTCCTGAGAAACACAAGAAAAATATTTATAAGTTATAAAAGATCAGAATCAACTTCTGTGGCCATACAAATGTATGAAGCCCTCGAATCCCATCACTTCGATGTCTTCTTAGATACACATTCCATCGAAAAAGGTGAACCTTTCCAAGAGGAATTGTGGCACAGAATGACCGATTGTGATGTAATACTATTACTAAATACCCCAGGATTTCTGGAAAGTCATTGGTGTAAGGAAGAACTCGCTGAAGCTGGTTCAAAACAAATTGGAATTGTCCAATTAGTTTGGCCCAATCATAAGATTGATGCTATTTCCCATTTAAGCTTCCCTTTAAAATTAGAAGAGGTTGATTTCGTTGATACAATTTATGACGATAAGGATAAATCAAAACTGAAAAAAGGTAAAGTTGAAGAAATAGTGCAATTGGTAGAGTCAGTACGAGCTAGAAATCTAGCATCTAGGCAAGATAATTTAATAACCGAATTTATGAATATTGCCAAGCAATGTGGTAGAAACATCACGGTTCAACCTGAAAGATATTTAACAGAAGTGATATCTGACAAGCAGATTATTTATATTCCTACAATCGGAGTTCCACAATCTTTCAACTGTCAAGCAGCAGAGATTCAATACCGATATAATGAAAATCCACAACACACCTGCATTAGATTGATATATGATGATTTAAGGATTAGAGATAAATGGTTAAAACATCTAGATTGGTTAAATGGCAACTTTAAAAAAGATATATTGACTTTAAAAAAACAAGATTTTAAGAAATGGCTAGAAACAACGATATAAAAAATATATTTTTATCAGCAAGTATTCCTTTGCAAGAAAGAGATCCTGGATATATAGAAACAGCTGATATTATAGCAATACGAGATGCAGTAATTGCATTAACAACAGTAGTGCTCCCTTGCCATAAACTCATTTGGGGAGGTCATCCGTCTATTACTCCTTTAATATATCATGTTATGGAAAAATTGAATTTGAATATTCAAGAACACATAACACTATACCAATCAAGATTTTTTGAAAAATATTTTCCAGAAGATAATAATAAATTCAAAAATGTAGTATTAACAGATATTATTGATAAAGATAGAGAAAAATCTTTGTTGGAAATGAGAAACAGAATGTTGGATGAGCATGAATTTGCTGCTGGAGTTTTTATAGGTGGAATGGAAGGAGTAGAAGAAGAATATAAAATGTTCATAAGGAAACATCCACATGCCATTATTCTACCTATAGCAAGTACTGGAGCAGCAGCAAAAAAAATATATGATGAACAATTTTTAGATAAGAATGAGCGATTAGTAAAAGATTATGCATACATGTCTTTATTCCAGAAATATTTACTTAATAATATATAATCAAGATGGATAGAAAAGTTTTTGTGTCATACAAATACGCCGATACCCTAGTTAAAGACTTAGGTGTTTATGAGAAAAATATATGGGGACAAATGGTAAGAGTGGATACCAAAGTCCGCCATTATGTAGACAAGTTGCAAGAAAAAATAGGAAAAGACAATATAAACCTTGGTGAGAAGGATGGAGAGAGTTTAGCTGAATTTTCTGATACAACAATAGAGACAGTATTAAAGTCGAAAATCAGGCAGTGCTCAATAACAATTGTATTAGTATCTAAAGGAATGAAAACGGATCAACCAGAGAAAGATCAATGGATACCTTGGGAAGTTTCATATTCTCTACGCACTGTACCAAATGGCAACTATACTAAGCAAATGAATGCTATATTAGGAGTTGTTCTTCCTGATGAAACTGGTTTATATAATTGGTATTATAAATCAGATTTATATTGTAATTGCACTACCCATTTCACAAGTAAGTTATTTAAGATATTACGAGATAACAGTTTTAATATCAAGGATAAACAGTTTCGACAATGTAATGGGGAAAATATATATATAAATGAAGAACCTTCATTTTTTAAAACCGTAAAGTGGGATGATTTTATGGAAAATCATAATTATTACATAGAAAAGGCTATTGAAATAAAAAACAACAAAGATGCATATGATGTGCATATAAACTTAGATTAATTATGAGTTTTATATCAGAAACACAGCTATCAAATTATAGAAGTAGAACACAAATGTTCTCTGCTGATAATATCGTAGATTTAAATGAAAGTTATTATAGAGATAAATCTCGTCCGATGGTATTTCTTTCTCACAAACATGATGAACAAGAGATACTCCAAGGTGTTGTTGCATTCCTTAAAGAGGAAGGGGTTGATGTATATGTAGATTGGATGGATCCCTCTATGCCTGCCTACACTAATGCGGAAACAGCTCATTCTTTAAAAGAAAAAATAAAGGTCGCTAATAAATTTATTTTGGTTGCTACACCAAGTGCAATTAACTCAAAATGGTGTAATTGGGAGTTAGGTTTAGGAGATGCGGCAAAGTATAAAGAGCATATTGCATTATTACCAATTAATAAAACTAATGAAACTTTTAGGGGAGCTGAATATCTTGCTATTTATCCTTATATAGATTATGAAAATGGGAATAATCAATATTGTGATGGCAGGTATATACAAAAAGGTTACTATGTAAAAACTCAATTGAGTAATGGAAATATACATTTAACTCCATTGAAGAATTGGTTAATTAGATAAAGAAAATCATTACTATCCACTAAAAATCGCAAATAGTTCTTTGAAATTATTGAATTACAATTTGTTACAAAAGGTTTTCTTGCGTAACGATTTGAAATCATAACTTTGCAACCTTTTATGTTAGGCTGTCATTAGTGTCCACTAAAAAATCATAGAAGTTCTTTGAAATTATTGAAATTCAATT
>OGIU01000300.1_pt1 | contig 32976 bp, 25 predicted proteins | sample 1571791 | NCBI WGS metagenome assembly OGIU01 (sample SAMEA2582104, study PRJEB24529) | metagenome | biome: Human gut stool | place: China | collected 2011
TACCAAAGCTCATAACAACCATAGCATCTTTGTTTGGCAAGTTTTGTAAAGCTTCAGTATTGTGTGTACGAACACCGATTGCAGAAGCTTCTTTTAATGCTGGAGTAGGGTCTTTTACTTCAGAATTTAATTGGTATGCAGCGTGACCAAGCACAGGAGCGCCAAATGTTAATGCGAAAGCCGCTAATGCAGCAGAAACTGTTAATGCACGTTTTTTTACACTAAACATAAGTGAATCACCTCATTAAACAACATCATCTGACTATGCAGACATAACTATAATCTATGAATCAATCGTAGCAACCTAGGGTATGGATGTCAATAAACCCCATACCTGTACACGTATAAATAATACGACCGTTTTTTATAAAAAATCATAATAAATAAGGAATAATCTTATGTTTCATAAAAATATTCTTATTGGTTATGACGGTATAATTATAAGTAATTCAATGTTTATGATAGGATTTATCATTCTGTTTTGTTAAAATGATTAATTGTATAAGATGTTAAATTAATTGGGAGGATTTTATTTGCTGTGAATAGACAATTATTAAATTTTTTAAATGATCAACGTTTTCGATGGGTTTCATCGTTAATTTTACTGGTTGGTTTTTTTATAGGCAATTTGCAAGATGTTAATTATAAGTTCTCCATAGTTGTTTTAGAGAGAATGTTTCCTGCTTTTTTATATGCTTGCATTTGCTTAGTACCTGTATATAGAAGAAGAAAACTGTATAAGCTTATATATAATCGAGCTTTAAAAATATGTGGATCAAAAAGAAAAGTATTTTTATATATTCTATTAGGACTGCATGGTAAGTTACTGGGAATCAATATAGCCCATAAAAATAAGTTCAAATGGGCAGTCATCATACTTGCTTATATTATTTTTGTGGGGTGGTCGATACAAAGTGAGATGCCATTTATTTTAAAATTACTAGTTATACTTATAGCGACATATAGATTTGTGGTTGCTATAAACTCTTAACAAATATATATTTTGTAATAGATTGACGTTTACTTGATATTAATTAAGTGTTTATAGAAAGTGTCTTATATAGAATGAGTAAGCATATAAACATAGATAATGAAATAAGATTGTTTAAAGATAATATAGAATCTTTGCGAGTAACCAATGTTTTTAAAAATAGACGAATAAACATAACAACTGCGTTAATTTACTATACAACCATAATTTATATATATTTACTTACGTTGAGTGTAGCTTTTTTTATTAATCCAATGCCGTATGAGTATTTATTTTATGGAGTAGAGATGACTACCAATATATTATTTTTAATAGTATTGGGGTATCGATGTCAGGATTATGGTATTCACAGATGTGTAGGTATCATATTGGTTGTTATGGTTAGTTCCTTAATTACGCTCTGGCAGGGAGGAACCTTTTTCGTTAGTCCCGATAACTTTATAATATCTATAACTAAATCAGGAGCAAGTTCTACACTTAATCTAAATAAATCATATTTTTTTATGATTATGAATAGAATTATATTATTATTGTTATTGGTCCCTGGAAATAAAATTAATCGTTATGGAGAACAACCAAAATCTGGATTTTGGGATGGGACACAGTTGGTTGTTGATCCGTTGAACGTATCGATTATTAAAAGTAAGCTTCACAAGTTTTGGCTCGATTTAATTCGTAGAAATGATGAGGATAAGGGAAGAAGTAATAAGCCATCGACAAAAGCTGAATTGGAATTTATGAATGTCTTACATAATGTATTTATAAAGGATGTATTCAATTTTACTGGTCGTTCTTCTAGAGATGAATTGTTACTTTTCACAGTTTTGTTTTCTATTCTATCTATGGTATTGAGTTATTTTGCACCATTTATTCCTAAAATTATGGGACAAAATAGTATAGTGATGGTAAATGTATTGATAGTTGCTATTTTGTATATTCCTTTTTTTAGTTTACTTGTTCGAAGACTTCATGATAGTGGTAATAGTGGTCTTTGGATTTTCTTCCTTATAGTGCCTGTCGTGAACATATATGTTTTTTATTTAATTTTTGTGAAGCCATCAGTTTAAAAGAGGTCAGTCCATGCAAGTATTACAAAATATGATTTTGAAAGATATTATAAGCAGAAAGGTAATTAATAATGAGTTATTATTGTTAAAAACTAACATTAAATCTTTAATTTTATCATGGCGAATTACTCGTACTCCTTACTTGCTTTCTATAATATTAGTATATTTTTCTTATATTGCTATGCCAGGACTTACATTTAACTCCTTACCAGAATATGAAGAGAGTGTAGTGTCTTTGATTGGATATGCTAATTTAGGAATATCGTTACTAATTTTTTCTGTATTAGCAATTAGACGAATTCTAGATGTTGATCAAAAATGGATTTCAGGATTTGTTATAGTAGCTGGTATATATACGTTGTATACTAATTATTTAAATTATTCACCACCTATATTAGCGGTATCATATACTGAGGATTCACTGATTACAAGTATGTCAGTTAATTTAAACATATGGGTAGTAGGGTTATTAATATTATCTTTGTTTCCTAGTAATGAATGCGATAATGATTATGGCTTATCAAATTGTATTGAAAAGGTTGGTTCTAGCTTTATAAGAATTGACTTTGGCGGATTTGAACAATTTTTAGATGAGTTTTCCTTATATAAAATCGTACCGATTTTAAAAAAGATTTTGTCGCTGGAGTTATTTAACTGGAAGGGTCGTATATCAAGAGGTGAATTGATATATTATTATATGGTATATCAAATTATGGTTCTGTTACTTGTCATGTTAATTTATTCAATAGGGACTATTTTACCTACAATATTATTAAAGAATATATTTTTGTATTCTATTTTAACTATTTTTTTGATTTGGTGTTTTCTATATGTATTAAAAGTACTAATTCAGCGGTTACATGATTCTTATAGTAGTGCACTTTGGATTTTTGGTTTATTCATACCTTATATAAATGTTTATGTAATATATTTATTACTAGTAAAAGGATCCTGGCAATATATGGGATCTTCAAAATAATTATATGATAATATTTCTCATTGACTTTCATACTCTAATCTTGTATTATTAGTACATAGTAGTTGATAATAATTTTCATTTATGAAAATTATTTCATATATATGGGTATATGGAGGTCACATATGAAAGGTATAATTATTGCATCCTTTGGATCAATTTATAAAGAAGCAGTGGAAACATCCATTGGCACTATAGAGTCTAAAGTTCGTTCCTTATACAGAGATGTAGAGGTACGACGTGTATTTTTGTCTGATGCATTAGTGGAAAAGTGGAATGAAAAATATGATGATACGATTGCTTCTTTCACAGACGTCATGCAAGAATTTAGTCGCAAGGGAATTGATGAGGTATATATTCAACCGATTACTCTCGTAGCGGATCAATGCTATCAACAAATGCGTAAGCAAGCACTTAAGTTCTTACATAGCAGTGAATATAATTTCTCTCAAGTTAATATCGGTAAACCCTTATTAACATCGTTAGGTGTTAAAAATTACGCCGATGATTATGAAGCTACATTAGATGGCATCATGCGTCATATTAATACTAAATCTCTTAATAAATCCGTTTTATTGATGGCAAATGGTCAAAATCAATTGGAATTTTCTACATTACAATTGAAAGCTATGTATGGTTCTGCTCCTAATATAGCAGTATTTACCACAAATGGTTTCCCTACATTTAAGCAAGCCTTAACATTGGTAGATAGAATGGGTCATAAAGATGTACTCGTTGTACCATTGGCTTTGATTGGTTCCACTCATTTAATGGATTACCTTGGCGGGGATCGTTCCGATTCTATTTATGCACTTTTGACAGAACAAGGGTACAACGTAGATATTTGGAATGAAGGCCTAGGTGAAAATCCATATGTACAAGATTTATTCTTGAAACATTTAGGTCAAGCGATTCGTATGTCTGATAGAAAACGTAGCTCTCAACGCGAATCATATCAAACTGTTATTCGACCTTCCCGTATAGAAGCACAAGGAATGATTTCCTAATTACTTCTGGTAAGGTTGTATATAAACTCTCTCATAAATACACACTATCTTCAAAAAGCATCCACCTTTAGGGGCGGATGCTTTTTGTTATCCATCTATATGGGTATGAAAGTTAATTATAATATTACCTTTATACGGGGTATGGTATCCAACTATAGTGATGCGTGTGGTATGATGAATAGTGAATTATATTTGATAAGGAGACCGTTATGAAACAAGCTATATTAGTAGTGGCCTTTGGCTCAACAGTTGATTCTGCTCGTGAACATCAAATTGATGCCGTTGTAAATCGTATTAAAGATAAATATACAGATTATGAAGTGCGTTTAGCCTTTTCATCGCGTATCATTGTAAAGCGTTTACGAGACCGTGGTATTGAGATTCCTACAGAGCAAGGCGCATTAGATGCTCTCATTGGTGAAGGATATACAGATATTTATGTACAACCATTGCACTTCACTGGTGGTGAAGAGTTTGATAAGTTGAAACATAATATTTTAAATCACGAACGGGCACAAGAACTTAATACATTGCGTGTGGGCAGACCATTGGTATACTATATGGGACAAGAAGAACACCCAAATGATTATCAAATTTTAATCGATACATTCGTTACATCCTTATCCGTCAGCAATGAAGATGGTTTATTATTAGTTGGTCATGGTGGTTTAGGATCTGGTAATTCTGCATATGGTTATTTGCAATACCAATTGATTCGTAGTGGCCTTAATCATATTCGTGTAGCCACTTTGGAAAATGCTCCTTATGTAGAGGATGTGGCCGTACCTTGGGAATGGCTTGATGGCAAGAAACCTAATAAGATTTATGTGCACCCATTGCTTCTCGTACTTGGCGATCATGCGCTTAATGATTTATTTGGCGATGAAGAGGATAGTGTAGTCAATGTATTGAAAGAGGCTGGTTATGAAGTAGAAGAAATGCATCATGCCCTCGGTGAATATACAGAAATTCAAGATATTTATTGCCAACATATTCAAGATTGTATCGATGATATATATGGTAAACGGAGCAGTCATCGACCAACGATACCTAATATAAAATAAGGTGAGACTTTCACAAACATTTTGAATATATTTAATAAATTAGGTATAATAGTAATGTTAATCATATTGAAATATAGAATAGGAGAATCATCATGAAAGGTAAATTATATGGCATAGGTGTTGGTCCTGGGGACTCTGAATTAATGACTGTGAAAGCTGCGCGTATTGTAGGCGAAGCAGACGTTATCATTACACCTAAAACAGAAAAGAAAGATGGTTCTGTAGCCCTTAATATTGCAAAACCATACATTCAAGAACATACTGAAATCGTTCCAGTTGTATTCCCAATGGTGCTCGATGATGCTACACAACAAGAAGGTTGGGAAGAGGCTAAGCGCGTTATCGTATCTTATTTAGAGCAAGGTAAAAATGTTGTTTTCTTAACACTTGGCGATCCAATGTTCTATAGTACATATATGTACGTATATCGTTTGATTGAAAATACAGGCTTTGAAATTGAAACAATTCCTGGTATCACTGCATTCTGTGCCATTGGTTCCCATCTTGGCTATCCAATCGTAGAAAAAGAAGAGGTTTTGGCTATCGTTCCAGCCACTGCACCTAAGGAAAAAATTGATGCTGTTATGGCTGTTGCCGATGATGCAGTTATCATGAAGGTGTATAAAAACTTTGATGAAGTGCAAGAAGTATTGTTGAAACACAATATGGCTGACGACGCGGTTATGATTTCTCGCGTTGGTTTGCCTGATGAACAAGTTTTCGTAGGTCTTGATAATATGCCTAAGGATAAGAAATTAAACTATTTGTCCACAATTTTGGCAAAACGTAAAGATCGTTAATTGACTATACTCTGATATCTGAATGCTTTTAGTGAAAGCTGTATAGATAGTATTAATAAGAGGTAATACATATGAATACTGTACCCATTCCACGTGTTGTTATAGCTGGTACCAATTCCGGTGTCGGCAAAACGACTATTGTTGCGGGCCTTCTCGCAGCGTATCGAGCAAGTGGCCATGGGGTGCAATCCTTTAAAGTGGGCCCGGATTATATCGATCCGGGCTTTCATAAAATTGCATCGGGCCGTGAAAGTTATAATTTAGATTCTTGGTTAGTTCCACCGGATACATTGCCAACATTTTTTGCATCCATGGCGGGCGATGCAGACCTAGCCATTATTGAAGGCGTTATGGGGCTGTATGATGGGGGTCGAGAAGGTGTGAGTAGCACCGCTCAAATCGCTAAGCAATTAGGCGCACCTGTTGTACTTGTCATTGATTGTAAGGCTATGGGTGAAAGCGCAGCTGCCATCGCAATGGGCTTTAGAGACTATGACAAGGATGTAGATTTTAAAGGTGTAATTTTAAACCGTTTAGGTTCTGATAATCATGAACGTATGGTCCGCGAAGGTATGGAAAAAATTGGCGTTCCTGTTATTGGTGCTATACGCCGTGATGATCGCATGCATTCCCCTGAACGCCATCTTGGTTTGACCCCGGTTACAGAAGTTGATCCTACAGAGGCTATTGCAACGATTCAGCATGCTGTGGAATCTATGGTAGATTTAGAGGCACTCTATAAGGTAGCGGCTAGTGCAGCACCTATGCCGGCACCGATTGATGCAACCAAGGGGGTTACAAAACGAACAAAAATTGGCGTTGCCTATGATGAAGCCTTTTCGTTCTACTACCCAGCCAGCTTGTCTGCCCTTGAAGCACAAGGTGCTGAACTAGTTTACTTTAGCCCATTAAAAGATAGTGTTATTCCTGATGTAGATGGCCTCGTATTTGGCGGTGGTTTCCCTGAAATGTTCTTGCAGGCTTTATCCGAAAATACGGCCATGAAGGAATCAATCCTTAAAGCCAATCAACGTCATATGCCTATCTATGCTGAATGTGGTGGCCTTATGTACCTTTGTGAACATATTCACGATTTTGATGGTAATGTGTTTGATACAGTTGGTGTTGTGCCTGCCAATTGTGTAATGCAACAAAAACTGCAAAAGGTAGGATATGTAACGGCAACGGCTAAACGCAATACATTACTTGGCAATACAGGAACAGCTTTGCATGGTCATGAATTCCATTTCTCCACCATGGAACCAACCATTGAAGATTTCCCTTGGGCCTTTCACTTAGAAGGGGGCCGCAAACCGCAGTCCTATGATGGTGGGTATGCTATCGATAATGTGTTGGCATCCTATCTACATCTTAACTTTGCTGGTTCTCTTGAAGGAGCTAAGCATTTTGTAGATGTGTGCGAAGCCTTTGGTCATACTAAATAAATCTATTATATTAGTATTTAATTGTTATATTAACTATAGATGCAGCCCTACATAGTGTGACATAGATAATAGGAGTATAGAAATGAGCGAACGTGGTTTAATTCTCGTAAATACAGGTAATGGTAAAGGAAAAACAACAGCCGCTTTAGGTGTTGTTTTACGCGCCGTAGGACAAGGCTTGAAAGTTTTGATTCTACAATTCATTAAAAGCGGTCATGGTTACGGTGAACTAGAAGGTCTGAAAAAACTGGGGGATACGGTTACCATCAAATCCATGGGCAAAGGATTTATCTACTACAACCGAGATAAAGTTACTGTAGAAGAATTAGAAAAACACAGAGCAGCAGCTCAAGAAGCGTGGAAAACACTAGTAGAAGAAGTCAACTCCGACAAATGGGATCTCATCGTTATGGACGAAATTAACAATGCCATTAACTATGAACTCATCGATGTTAACTCCGTTGTAGATATGCTTAAACAAAAACCAGAGCGACTACATGTCATCCTAACAGGCCGCTATGCAAAACCTGAAATCATCGATGTCGCTGATACAGTGACCGAAATGAACGTAGTAAAACACGCTTACGAAAAAGGCATAAAAGCAGCAAAAGGAATTGAGTTTTAAATATAGAAAATTTTCGAAAAAGTCCTTGATTAAACTATATCGAAAATGTATAATATAGTCATAGGCACAAGGTGCTAATATTCTTAGACATTAAGTATGTATATAACTATAACCAGGAGGTTAACTATGGCTGTACATGATTACATTAAATCTGGCGATTTCGCTACTGAAAAACACGTTCCTATTATCGAAGCTGCTGACAAAGTAAAAGCAGGTGAAGCATTCGACGTAAAATTATCCGTTGGTAAAGACATTGCTCATCCAAACACTGTAGAACATCACATTGAATGGATTAAATTGTACTTCGTAGCTGAAGGTACTCAATTGCCTTACGAAGTTGGCGAATTATCCTTCAACGTACATGGTGACGGTGCAACAGCAAACGAAGGTCCTGTACATGCAGTTTCCGCAGGTACATTGGCAGTATCCTTGAATAAATCTGGTAAATTGATTGCTGTATCTTACTGCAACATCCATGGTTTATGGGAATCTGAAAAAGCTATCGTAGTTGAATAATAGATTGTATTCAACTGTAAAAGGCCAGCCTTAGGGCTGGTCTTTTTTGTATAGAGAGTATGACAAGTTACGAACATTAACGATTGATTATAAATATAATGCATGTCCGCTATAAAAAGAATTTTGTTCTTTTATGGTGGAAAAATACCGGTATATCCCTTTACAGTGCGGTTTGTTTTGTGGTAAAGTATATGCATGTTATTTTTTAGTACAATGATAAATGAGGGATAATAGTGGCATTAATCGTCAAAAAGTTTGGTGGCAGTTCTGTTGCAACACCTGAAAAAATATTTAATATCGTTGATCGTGTCCTTCATGAAAAGAAAGAGGACGATCGCATTGTAATAGTTGTATCTGCTATGGGGGATACAACAGATGACTTGGTAGCTTTGGCAAAACAAGTAACATCTAAACCATATGGTCGTGAAATGGACCGCTTGTTGTCTACTGGCGAACAAGTGACGATTGCATTGATGGCTATGGCGTTTAATGAACGCGGTCAAAAGGCTGTTTCTTTAACTGGTGATCAAGCAGGTATTACAAGTAGTGATAACTTTAATAAAGGTCGTATTTTAGGTGTGGATCCTAATCGTGTATTTGAAGCATTGGATGCTGGCAATATCGTTGTTGTTGCAGGTTTCCAAGGTATTACCGAATACGGTGATATGGTAACATTGGGCCGTGGTGGTTCGGATACAACGGCTGTTGCTTTAGCAGGTGCTATGAAAGCCGATGTATGTGAAATCTTTACAGATGTAGAAGGTGTATACTCTACTGACCCTCGCGTAGCAAAGGAAGCTTTCAAACTGGAAGAAGTTACGTATGGCGAAATGCTTGAAATGGCACGTTTAGGTGCAGGCGTAATGCAACCGCGTGCTGTTGAAATGGGTTTCCGTTATGGTGTACCAATTCATGTTCGCTCTACATTCAGTAATAATACAGGCACAATTATTCGGGAGGATTATACCGTGGAATCTAATAAACACGTAATTACAGGCGTAGCCGATGATACAAATACCGCAAAAGTAGCTCTTGTGGGCGTTGAAAATAAACCTGGTATTGCAGCAAAAGTATTTAAAGCATTAGCAGGAAAAAATGTTGATGTGGATATGATTGTTCAATCTATTCGTTCTGTAGGTGAACCTAAAACTGACCTTATCTTCACAATTGCTCTTGATGATGTGGTATTGGCACGTGAAGTATTGAAAGAATTACAACAAACTGTTGATATCGAAGCTGTTAATATTGATGAAAATATGGCAAAAGTATCCATCATTGGCGCTGGTATGTTGGGTCAACCTGGCGTAGCTGCTCAAATGTTTGATATCCTTAGTAAAGAAGGCATCAATATTGAAATCATCAGTACTTCTGAAATCAGTATTTCTTGCTTGGTTGCACAAAACCGCGTAAAAGATGCAGTTCGTGTTATTCATAATGGTCTTTTGTTAAACGAACGAGGCTAATATATATGATGGATAGTCTACGTACATTTATGGACGAAATGCTCGATGATCAAGGGCGTAAGGAAGGTTTTATTAGCGATTTATTAGCGAATTTAAAAACACAACCTATCCCCACATTAGAGCAAGCACAGACAGGCTATACAACAGTGAGCAATTTACATGGTATATTTTATAATTATGATGCGTCAGAGGTGACTATATCTTATAAGGTAGTACCAGATATGTATGCTCCCTATACAATGAGTTTTCGCCAATTTGAGGTTGTTCTCGAAGGGCTTTTGACAAGTCGACGCAATCAAAAGTGGCAAATCAAACAAGATAAATAATAAAATCAGGACACTCCTATAAGGGTGTCCTGATTTATTTTGTTATTGTATGCGAAATTTATATCTCATAAATAAGAATAAGTTATAGATAATCTTTGTAATTTGATAATAATTCTTGAAAATTCGTGTAAATCTTCGTAATGTGGTATAATAGATAGTCAATAATAGATTAAGATTTTACATATATATATACATTATAAACAAATTAGAAAGAAGGGTATCTATGGAACTGAATAAAATATATTCTGGTTTTCGCCTTGATCGCATAGAACGTATTGATGAAATCAATGGTACAGCCTATGAAATGAAACATGAAAAATCTGGTGCTCGTCTTATTTATATTGACTCACCAGACACTAATAAAGTATTTAATATTGCCTTTAGAACGACTCCTCAAGATAGCACAGGTGTCGCTCATATCATGGAGCACTCTGTGCTTTGTGGCTCTCGTAAATTTCCATTAAAAGAACCATTTGTAGAACTTGTAAAAGGTTCTTTGAATACATTCTTAAATGCTATGACCTATCCGGATAAAACGATGTATCCTGTAGCAAGCAAGAATGACAAGGATTTCCACAATTTAATGGATGTATACCTCGATGCTGTTTTCTATCCACGGGCAGCAAAGGATCCAGAAATTATGATGCAAGAAGGTTGGCATTATGAGCTTGATTCTGTTGATGATGAGTTAACGTATAAGGGCGTTGTATTCAACGAGATGAAAGGGGTTTACTCCTCTCCGGATTCCGTACTAGAACGCGAATTGATGCATTCCTTGTTCCCTGATACAACATATGGTGTTGACTCCGGTGGTAATCCAGATAATATTACGGACTTGACTTACGAAAAATTCAAGAAATTCTACGATGTGTACTATCACCCATCCAACAGCTATATTTTCCTATATGGCACAATGGATATCGAAGAACAATTGCGCTTTATCAACGATGAATATTTGAGCCATTTCGATGCTATTGAAATCGATACTGAGGTGACTGAGCAGGCTCCGTTTAAGGAAGGTAAAGTGATTACATATCCTTATAGTGTAGGCTCTGATGAAAGTACGGATAATCGTACGTTACATGCATTCTCCTATGTATTGCCCGATGTAACACCAGAACAAAGCCTTGCTTTTGAGGTGTTAACACATGCTTTATTAACATCTCCTGCAGCACCTTTAAAACAAGCATTGGTGAAAGCTGGCATTGGCTCTGATGTATCTGGTTATTACCTAGATAGCATCCGTCAACCAATTTGGGTTGTTCAAGCTAGCGGTTCTAATATGGATAAACAAGGCCAATTACAAGAGATTGTTGAATCCACATTACAACAATTATGTAAGGATGGTATTGATAAGGAATTATTAGAAGCTTCTCTTAATAGCATTGAGTTCACTCTTCGTGAAAGTGACTTTGGTGGTCGTCCAATCGGTTTAGCTTATGTTATCCGCATGATGGACAATTGGTTATACGGTAAGGATCCAATTGAGTTGTTACATTATGAAGAAGCATTAGTTAATATTCGCAAAGGCCTTCAAGGTTCTTACTTTGAGGATTTGATTCGTCATTCCTTATTGGATAATTATCATAAGTCTCTCGTATCCTTGTATCCTGAACAAGGATTGCAAGATAAAAAGGATGCAGATGTTAAGGAACAATTAGCAGCTATCAAAGCTTCTATGTCACAAGATGAGCTAGAAGGTATCGTTGAACAAACAAAACGCCTTAAACTTCGTCAAGAGACACCAGATAGTGAAGAAGCGCTAGCTACTATTCCACTTTTAGAATTATCTGATTTGAGTCCAGAAGTGGAAGATGTGGAACGTCGTGAAAGTACGATTGGTCATACAAAGCTTCATTTTGTTCCTACTTTCACAAAGGGCATCAACTATGTGGCTTACTATTTTAAGCTAGATTGCCTCACTGAGGACGAATTATTCTATGCAGATATCTTAAGTGATATCATCGGTCGCGTAGATACATCCAAACGTTCTTATGAAGATTTGGCAAAATTAATTAATCTAAATCTTGGTGGTTTGAGTGCTGATATTACAGGCATTAGTAAAGCAGGAAAACGAGATGAATTCGTACCGCTCATGGTTGTACGTAGTAAGGTATTGCATGCTAAATTACCTGAATTGTGCAATATCGTAAATGAAGTTATTCACGATGCTCAATACACCGATGTAACGCGTTTAACAGAACTTGTACAAGAAAGCAAAGTTATTTGGGATAATGAGGCGTTCCGTAGAGGAAACACCATCGTTAGTCAACGCGTAATGGCCAAGGTATCAAAGGTTGGTAAATTCCGCGATGACGGTAATTTAGGGTATTATCAAAAAATCAGTGAATTAGCTACTAATCCAGCTGCTTTACCATTATTGCCAGAAAAATTAGCTGATGTAGCTCGCAAGATTTTCCGTTCTAACAATGTAGAAATCATGTTCGTAGGTGAAGAACATGAATTAGTACCATTTACAGAGTTAATGGAACCATTGCTCAGTACTTGGAATACAGAGGAATTGCCAAATAATGTATTATCCATAGAACATACAACGAGCAATGAAGGTATTGTCACAGCTGGTAAGGTTCAATATGTGGCACAAGGTGGTAATTTCATCGATCATGGATTTACTCATGTTGGTGCTATGAGCGTATTAGAAACAATCTTACGTTATGAATACTTATGGATTCGCATTCGTGTACAAGGTGGGGCCTATGGCGCATTTGCTAACTTCTACGACGATGGTAATATGATTTTCTGTAGCTATCGAGATCCAAATCTTGTGGAAACACTTAATGTATATAAAGAGTTACCTGAATACTTACGTCAATTTACATTAACCGATCGAGAAATGCGTAAATATATTATCGGCACTATGAGTGGTCTTGATTTACCGATGACACCTGCATTGCGTGGTCCTCGTGCCATGGGGCTATACTTTAGTGGTGCCAATATTGAAGATAAGGTAGCATTTAGAAAACAAGTCATTGCCTGTAAGCCAGAAGATATCGTAGCTCTTGCAGATGTGGTAGAACCTGTGTTAAAGGATAATCATATTTGCTCTATGGGTAACGAACAAAAAATCAAAGATGCTGGTGTCTTTGATAGCATTGTATCCCTTGGCTAATATATAGTTTGTAAACTGAGGCTATCCTCACCATGTGTTAATATAATAATGTATTAATATATAGTATATTATTAGAGTGCATATAAGGAGATACTATTTATGAAAGGACGATTCGCACCTAGCCCAACGGGGTATATCCACCTAGGGAATGTGTGGATCGCCCTTTTGTCGTATATATCGACCCGTAACCAACATGGTACCTATGTGGTACGCATGGAAGATATCGATATGCAGCGCTCTAAGCGTTCTTTTGGCGAAGCCTTGCTAGATGATTTAGAATGGCTTGGCTTTGAATGGGATGAGGGCCCTCGTGTGGGTGGGCCAGAAACATCATATTGGCAAAGTGAACGGTTGCCAATGTATGATGAGGTCTTACAACGATTAGAGAATACAGGTCTAATCTATCCATGTTTTTGTAATCGTACTCGCTTGCAATCCATTGCTTCTGCACCTCATCGAGGTGAAGTCGTTCATCATTATGATGGACATTGTCGTAGTTTAGATAGTGCCACAGTGAAATTGAAAAGATTAGAAAAAAATCCGTCAATGCGTATTAAGGTGACTGATTCTACTATGGATTTCAACGATATATACCAAGGTCTGCAGCATTTTGTATTGCGCCATGGTGTTGATGATTTTGTATTGCGCCGTGGGGATGGCATGTATGCCTATAATTTGGCGGTCGTTTTAGATGATATATCAATGGGGATTACTGAAATCATTCGGGGGCACGATTTACTGGAAACTACGGCTCAACAAATGTATTTGTACCGCACGTTACATGCTGAGCCACCATGCTATGGCCATGCACCGCTGCTCATAGATAACGATGGACATAGGCTTTCAAAACGGCAGAAAAGTATAACTGTAAAAGAATTGAGAGATATGGGGTGGACTGCAGAACGTATTTTGGGAGAATTAGCTGTATTGGCGGGATTAATACCTCAATGTGATGCACCGAGTATTTCTCTAGCATCATTATTAACATATACAGCACGAACCGAAGAGTTAGGCTGTGAACATATTGTTTTAAAAAAATCGATATAATATATTGACAATTTTCGATATTGATATATAATAGTATATAAGAGGTGGTAAGAATGACTATTAAAGATGCATTAGCTGAAAAAGTTTGGGCTGTAATAGGTGCCACTCATAAAACCGATAAGTTTGGTTATAAGATTTATAGGTGCTTAAAAGAGCATGGATATGAAGTCTATCCGGTTAATCCAAATGTAACGAGTATCGATGGCGATACTTGTTTTCCGAGCCTATCTGCGTTGCCAGTCGTTCCTGGTGTTGTTGATTTTGTAGTGCCAGAAACAGCTGGGCTTGCAGCAATTGATGAATGTAAGCAATTGGGAATTAAGACAATATGGTTACAACCCGGTGCGGATAAACCAGCAGTCTTAGCCAAGGCTAAAGAGGTAGGTTTGGATTACATTCAAGATTGTGTATTAGTTCAATTGCCTTAGGAGGAAATAATGAGCGAATTAAAAGAGTTAAAAACAGCAGAATATCAAGATCTTCTTAATCAAGGTGGCGTAACAGTAATTGATTTCTGGGCACCATGGTGCGGCTATTGTGTACGCATGATGCCGATTATCGAAGAAATCGCTGGTGAACTAGAAGGCAAAGCAAACTTTGTAAAAGTAAATACTGATGAAGAACCAAGCTTGGCACGTGATTTACAAGTAGAAGTATTACCTACATTTGTAATTTTGAAAGATGGCGAAGTAGTTGATCGTAAAATTGGCTTCATGCCAAAAGGTGATTTGCAAGGTGCTATCGAATCTAAATTCTAATTAGATTAATAAACGGTAAAATATATAAGGTCTATTAATGTATACATATACATTAATAGACCTTTTTTATCTGTGTAAATAAAAATACAAGTAAAAATATTAATTAAATATAAAATGAAGAGGAAAATTTCTATATCGGAAAAATTTGATAAACAAGGCTTTTTCAAGATTGTTGCCATATAAAACGATGAGTAAAATATGAAGCATAAGTTTAACTTATTAAAAAAACGCTTTAATTTTAAAATATCTTGTGCTAGTATTTAATTAGATATTGTGAATATTTAGTGAAGTATATTCCAGTATTTTCATTTATTTCATCTGTGCGGGGTGAGAGCCGCATAAGTTGGGAGGGAACTTAATATGAATAAGGTATTCAAAGTAGTATGGAGTGCGACTAAGAATGCATATGTAGTAACATCTGAGTTAGCTAAGTCGCATCAAAAAACAGCAACTACAATTGTAGCTGCAATTTTGTTAAGTGCCAGTTTGGGTGGAGGCATTGCTTCTGCATCCACACCTGCAGATTGGTATAGAACTGATCTTATTGGTAGTCAAAAATGGTTAACACCTGGCCAAGGTAGTCAAGCAGTTGAACAACAACCAATTGATTTACATCAACAAGATCAACAAGATCAACAAGATCAACAACAATGGCAACAAAGCCAACAAAATCAACAACAAGGTCAACAATGGCAACAGCAACAACAATGGGGCCAACAATCTCAAAAACAAGGCTCTGGTAAGGTTATTGTTGATTTAACTAATATTAAAAATCAAGTTAACCAAAATACTTACAATATAAGCGTATTGAAAGGTAATGTTAACTGCCTTAATAGTAAATTCTATTGTTTAGCTGATAATGTATCTAAAAATACATTAGCTATCAATAATCTTAATGTAAAAGTTGATACACTTAATAACAGTGTGAAAAACATTGAAAATAAAGTTACAAATAATGTAACTAAAAATGTTATCAACAAGGTTACTAACAATGTTATTAATCAAGTAAACAATACTGTAAACGCAAAGATTGAAAATAACAATACAACAATCATTAATAAAGTAGACCAAAATATTGATGCTAAGATTGAAAAGAATAATACATCTATCATCAATACAGTAAACAAAACTATTAATGAAAGTATTCAAAACAACAATACTGTTATTAATAACAACATTAAAAACGAAATCAATGCTAACAATGTAGAAATCAACAAGACTATTAAGAATGAAATTAATGCTAATAACACTGTTATTAACAATAATATCAAAAATAGCATTGAAGCGAATAATGTTGAAATTAACAAAACAATTGTTAATAAGATTGACGAAAATAATGTAAAAATCAATCAAAATATTGCTAATGTTAAAAACGAATTACAAGCGAATATTAACAAGGTAGATGTTAAGGTTGATGCTAATAGTAAAGCTATTAACAACTTGACTGTTAACGTTAACAATAACAGCAAGTCTATTGCTGACTTGTCTAAACAAGTTAACGAAAACACTAAAAATATCACTTTCAACAATACTATTGCGATAGAAAACCGTAAACTTATCGGCGATAACAAAAAAGACATCAATGATAATAAAAAAGCTATTGAAGAGTTGAAAGGTAAAGTTGGTACTACTATCAACAACATCAACACAACAATTGATAATAAGATTAATGAAAACAACGCTAAGATTATTAATCAAATCAATAAAGATGTAGACATTAAAATTGATAATAGTAAAACAAATATTATCAATACAGTAAACACTAATATTGATAATAAAATCAACGCTAATAACACAATTATTAACGCTAACATTGATAATAGCATTAAACAAAATAATGTTGAAATTAACAAGACAATTAAAAATGAAATTAACGCTAATAACACAGTTATTAACGCTAACATTGATAATAGCATTAAACAAAATAATGTCGAAATCAATAAGACAATCAAAAATGAAATTAATGCTAACAACACAACTATTATTAATAAAGTGAATGCTGATGTTGATGCTAAGATTAATAATGTTAACACTACAATTAACAATGTAAACACTAAGGTTGATGGCAATACAACTAAAATAGAATTCAATAATAATCGTATCAATACAATTATTGAAGCTATGGGCAACCATGAAGGTCGTTTACAAGCTGTAGAAAATGATGTTAAGAACATTAAGACTGATTTGAGCAATACTACAAATCAAGTCAATATCAATACAAAGGATATTGCTGATTTGAAGGGTAAAGTTGGTCAAAATATTGGCAACGTTCAAGTAGATATTAACAATATTAAAAATGATATTACAAACATCAATAAAAAGATTGATCAAAACGACATTGCTATCAATACAAAAGTAGATAATAAAGTTAATGTAATCAATACTAAGATTGATAATAAGGTTACAGAAATCAATACTAAGATTGATAATAAAGTAATTGCTATTGATCAAAAAATTGATAACAAAGTAACTGAAATCAATGCAAACATTGATAATAATGTAAATATTATTAACAAGAAAATCGATAATAATGTAAATGTTATTAATACAAAAATTGATAATAATAATATTACTATCAACAAAAAAGTTGATAATAAAGTAAACGAAATCAATACTAAGATTGATAACAAGGTTAACGAAATTAATGCTAAGATTGATAAGAACGATGTAACTATCAATACAAAGGTAGATAATAAAGTTAATGAAATCAATGCTAAGATTGATAATAAAGTAACTGAAATCAATACAAACATTGATAACAAGGTTAATGAAATCAATACGAAGATTGATAACAATGTTATCGACTTGAGCAAGAAAATCGATGCTAATATCGTTGATGTTAACAAGAAAATTGATGCTAATACAACAGCAATCAATAATGTTAATGTTCGTGTAGATGGTGTTAAAGGCGATGTAGCAGGTCTTACTAAACGCGTAGATCGTCATGACGAACGTTTAGACTACTTGCAAGGCAATATTGAAGATAACTCCACACGTATTAGTGCTAATGAAGATGATATCAAGAAATTGAAAGGTCAAATTGGTACAACAATCACTAATGTTGAAAATACAATCAATGCTAAGATTGAAGCTAACAATACAGTGATTAGAAATGATATCAACACTGCAATCACTAATAACAACACAACAATTCTTAATAAAGTTGATAAAAATATCGATATTAAAATCAATGAAAACAACACAACAATCCTTAATAAAGTTGATAAAAACATTGATGTAAAAATCAACGAAAATAACAAACAAATCAACAATACAATCAATACTAAGATTGGTGAAGTGAACGTTAAGATTGATGGAGTTAAAGGTGATTTAAATGGTCTTAAAGGCGACTTGGATGGACTCAAAGGTCGCGTGGATCGTCACGATCAACGTTTAGATTACTTAGAAGGCAATGTTGTAGATAACTCTACACGCATTAGTGCTGTTGAAGATAATGTAAAGGTTAATACTACTAACATTGCAAACAATACTAAGAATATCAATATCAATGCTAAAGCTATCGATGAATTGAAAGGCCAAGTAGGTCAATCCTCTACTGTTATCAACGATATTAAAAATCAAATCACTAATATCAACGGTAAGGTAGAAAATAACACTACTAACATCACAAATAATACTAAGAACATCGCTGTTAATGCACAAGCTATCGTGGATAATAGCAAACGCATCAACGAAACAAATGTTAAGGTAGAAAATAACACCACTAACATTGCGAACAATACTAAGAATATCGCTGTTAATGCACAAGCTATCATGGATAATAGCAAACGCATCAACGAAACAAATGTTAAGGTAGAAAATAACACTACTAATATTGCGAACAATACTAAGAATATCGCTGTTAATGCACAAGCTATCGTAGATAATAGCAAACGTATCAACGAAACAAACGTTAAAGTAGATGCTAATACAACAGCTATTAACAATGTAAATGTTAAAGTGGACGGTATTAAAGGTGATATTAATAATATCAATGTAAAAGTTGATGGTATTAAAGGCGATCTAGATGGCTTAACTAAACGGGTAGATCAAAATACAAAAGATATTAATGTAGCTGGCACAATTGCTCTTGAAAACCGTAAGTTTATCGGCGATAACAAGGTAGCTATTGAAAACAACACTAAGAATATCAATATCAACGCTAAAGCTATTGATGAATTGAAAGGCAAAGTAGGTCAATCCTCTACAGTTATCAACGATATTAAAACTCAAATTACTAATATCAATGGTAAGGTAGAAAATAATACTACTAACATTGCAAACAATACTAAGAACATCGCTGTTAATGCACAAGCTATCGTAGATAATAGCAAACGTATTGATGCAACAAATGTAAAAGTTGATGCTAATGCAACTAATATTGCAAAGAATACAACAGCTATTAACAATGTAAATGTAAAAGTTGATGGTGTTAAAGGTGATGTAGCGGGTCTTACTAAACGTGTAGATCGTCATGATGAACGTTTGGATTACTTACAAGATAACATCACAGATAACTCTACACGTATCAGTGTTGTAGAAGATGGTGTGAAATCCAATACGAAAGCTATTGATGAATTAAAAGGCCATATTGGTACTCAAATCACAAATATCGAAAACACTATTACCAACAAAATTAATGAAAATAATGTAGTTATTAATAAGTCTATCGATAACAAGATTACTGAAAATAACACTACAATTCTTAACAAGGTTGATAAAAATATTGATGTAAAAATCAATGAAAACAATAAACAAATTAACAACACAATCAATACGAAGATTGGTGATGTAAATGTTAAGATTGATGGCGTTAAAGGTGATGTATCTGGCCTTAAAGAACGCGTAGACCGTCATGATCAACGTCTTGATTACATTGATGGCAATATTATTCATCATTCTGAACGTATCTCTGCTAATGAAGATGCTATCAAGAAATTGAATGGTAAAATTGGTACGACAATCACAAATGTAGAAAATACAATCAATACTAAGATTGAAGCAAATAATACAGTGATTAGAAACGATATCAACACCGCAATTTCTAACAACAACACAACTATTATTAACAAAGTTGATAAAAATATCGATGCGAAGATTGTTGAAAACAATACGAAGATTGATAGTAAGATCAACAATGTAAATGTAAAAGTTGATGCGAATGCAAAAGCTATTGAAAACAATAGCAAATCTATTACAGCTATTCAAAACAATGTAGCTAATATTAATAGTAAAGTTGATGTGAATGCAGCAGATATTAAAGCAATTCGCACTGATGTAACTAATAATACAACAGCTATTGCTAGTGTATCTAAACAAGTAGCAGGTAACACAGCAAACATCGCAGATGTTTCTGCTAAGGTAAATGCTAACTCCACTCGTATCGATGCAAATGCAGCAGCTATTGGTAACTTGAATGGTAAAGTTGATTCTAATGCGAAAGCTATTGAATCCTTGAAAGGTCAAGTAGGTAAAGGCAACACTACAATCGTTAATGTTGAAAAGAAAGTTGAAAACATTACAAACAACATTAAAGCTCAAAATAGTGTAATCAATGCTAATACTGTAAATATTCAAAACAACACTTCTAACATTAACAATATTAAAGCTAATGTAGTAAACGTTGAAAAGAATGTTAACAATATCAAAGCTGATGTAACTATCGTGAAGAATGATATTACTAACATCAATGCGAAGGTTGATGCGAAGATTAATATTGTGAACAACAATGTTGAAAACATCAAGAATGATGTGAAGACTATTAATAATCAAGTTACAAATATTAAGAATGATGTAACTAGCATCAAATCTGATGTAACCAGCATTAAATCTGATGTAACAAGTGTGAATGCTAAGGTTGAAAACAATATTAAGATTATCAACGGCATCCAAACAGATGTATCTGGCTTGAAAGATCAAGTTGGCAAAAATACACAAGCAATTAAAGACTTGCAAAATGTAAGTGCTGATGTATCTAAGGTAAAAGAACAAGTTAATGCGAATACAATCAAAGCTAACGCTAACGAAGAACGCATTAAAAATGTTCAAAGCCAAGTAGAAGTTAATACTGATAGAATCAAACACAATACTGAAAATATCAATATTAACAAAGCTGCCATCAAGCAAAATGCAGAAGCAATTCAAAATACTAATGTTACTGTTCAAAAAGTAATCAACAAGGTTGATGAACATACTGCAGCAATTAATAGTGTATCTGCTCAAGTTAATAAAAACACTAATAATATTGCCACTATCAATGCATCCGTTATTGAAAATACAAACAATATTACAAAAGTAAATAACCAAGTAACAGCAAATACTACTAATATTGCTAAAGTATCTAATCAAGTTACTACGAATATCAATAATATCAATGTAAATGCTAAAAATATTAGCGTGAATACAGAAAATATTAAACACATTGATAGCCGTGTAACAACTAATGCAAATGCTATTGTTGGTATTACTGAATCTGTGAAAGCAAATGCTAATACTATTAACACTGTTAATAACCGTGTAACAGAAGTATCTAACCAAGTTAATACAAATACACAAAGTATTGCTACTGTAACAAATCAAGTTAACGACAATACTAAATTAACTAAAGCTGTTGGTGCGATTGCATTGGAAAACAATGAACGTATCAATGTAATGGGCTTGCAAGTTAATAAGAATACTGCAGATATTAGTACATTAGCTGAAGCTGCAAATTACAGTTTGCGCGCAAGTGCACTAACACTTCAAGATCATGAAACTATTGAACAACACACAGCACAAATTCAAGATAACTCTCGTCGCATTAGCAGTGTAGAACGTGAAGTTAAAACAGTAGGTGCATCTGCAGCCGCATTGGCAGCATTGAAACCTATTGAATACCATGAAGGCCAAAAAGCTCAAATCATGGCAGCTGTTGGTACATACAAAGGTAAAACAGCAACTGCATTAGGTGTTGCTCATTATGCAAATCCTGATTTGTTATTCCACGCTGGTGCTGCTTATGATGGTGATAATGGTGTAATGGCAAATGCTGGTGTAACTATCGGTATTGGCTCCGCTCCTACAGCACCTTCCAAACCAGCATCTCCTGCAACTGTAAAAGTTCTCGAAGATAAGGTTGCTAGCTTAGAAGCACAAAATAAAGAAATTAAAGAAGTGCTTGAAAAAGTATTAGCTGCTAATCCTCAAGTAGCTAAAAAGACAACTAAATAAGATACCTCCCAAAAGGTAGGCACTGAATACCTGTCTATCTAAGGTATGTATAACCGCGTAGTACACTCGTGCTACGCGGTTTTCTTTTGATTTGAAGATGAAGGAAAATTCATAATTTCATCAATTTTTACGTTTTATTTATTGTAACGAGTGGGGGATTGTGGTAAAATTTACCATATAGTGGTGAATGAGGATTGTAAGGCGGTGATGTTAGATGTTCATGGGTGAATATAATCACACTATAGATGCAAAAGGACGGTTGATTATACCTGCCAAAATACGTGAACAACTAGGTGATCACTGTGTACTTTCAAAAGGCCTCGATAACTGCATCGCTATATATACTGCCGAAAGTTGGGAGCAACTTTCAAAAACATTACAATCATTACCATCTAATAAAGCAAATGCGCGTGCTATCAAACGGTTTTACTTTGGTAGTGCCGCAGAACTTGAATTTGATAAACAAGGCCGAATCTTAGTGCCAAGCGCCCTTCGTGAGCATGCTGAGCTACAAAAGGATGCGGTTATTATTGGTACTGGTGATAAGGTTGAAATTTGGAGCCGCGAACGCTTTGATGCATATGATGCGGAAGTGGCTGACAGCGTAGAGTCCTTGGCTGAAGGATTAGAAGGCATTGTGTTGTAGGAGGCTATCGTGGAATTTAATCATGTCAGTGTGCTGTTGAATGAAACGGTGGATTCTGTTGTTACCAATCCTGATGGTATCTATGTTGACTGTACCTTAGGTGGCGCTGGTCACGCTCATGCCGTAGGTGAACGATTGAGCTCACAAGGCATGATTATCGGTTTAGATCAAGATGAAGATGCCTTAACGGTAGCGAGACAACGCTTGTCTGATTTAACTTGTCAGGTTATGACGATACCTACGAATTTTTCAGATTTAAAACATGCTTTAGAAGAGCAAGGTATTTATGAAGTTGATGGATTTATATTCGATTTAGGTGTTTCTAGTTATCAGCTGGATACACCGGAACGCGGTTTTTCGTATATGAATGATGGCCCTCTTGATATGCGTATGGATAAAGAGGCACCTATTACTGCGGAAATCGTCGTGAATGAATATGAATCTGATAAATTATTACAGATTATCCGTGATTACGGTGAAGAACGCTGGGCTAAACGTATTGTTGAATTTATCGTGGCGGCCCGTAATGAAAAGAGAATTACCACTACCGGCGAATTGGTGTCAATTATAAAAAAAGCTATACCAGCAAAAGCAAGACAAGATGGTCCACATCCTGCCAAACGTACATTTCAAGCGATACGCATTGAAGTGAATCGAGAACTTGCTATTTTGCATGATAGTTTTGTAGATGCTGTGAGTATGTTGAAGCCAAAGGGGAGAATTGGTGTTATTACATTCCATTCCTTAGAGGATCGCATCACAAAACAAACATTTAAAGAGCTAAGTACAGCTTGTATTTGTCCGCCAGAATTACCAGTATGTGTATGTCATCATAAGGCTGTTCTTAAGGCTAAAAATAAGGCCATTGAGCCTAGTGCAGGGGAAGTAGAAATGAATCCTCGTTCTAGAAGTGCAAAACTTAGAGTAGGGATTAAATTGTAGTATTGGAAGGGGTTATTTTAATGTTAGCGAGAAAGGCTGTTGTGGGCCACGTTAAACGTGATGTGTTGCTAGGTGTACAAGCGAGAAAAGCGAGAGCTAGTGTTGTTTTTGATATTAGTCCATTGATGAGACAAATCATTCAAGGTATAGCAATTCTTGTTGGTTTTTTGATGATCATGATGGCTATGAACGCATATACTACAAAATTAGGTTATGAAGTAGTTAAAACACAACAAACTGTAGTACAATTAGCAAAGGATAATGATACCCTTGATGTAGAGGTGGCATCCTTAAAATCTCCAGTACGCATTCAAAAAATTGCGGAAGAACAATTGGGGATGGTTTTGCCTGATTCCTTTGTGTATAGCACTAAAAGTACGACTTCAGAACGCAATGTACAAACGAAACAGCAAATTATAGATTAGCAGGCAAAAGCAGCTCTTATGGGCTGCTTTAATTTGCGTATATAGAGGAGAATGTAGTATGAAAACCTTAAAAGATATTATAAGTACGTTAGATGTACAACAAGTACAAGGTAATGAAAATGTATCTATTCAAGATATAACAGCTGATTCCAGAGCAGTAAAACCCAATAGCTTGTTCATCGCTCTTGATGGGGCTACAGTTGATGGTCACAATTACATCGATAAAGCGGTTGCTGCTGGTGCTGTTGCCGTTATCGTATCAAAACCGGTTACTGTGCCTGATGATGTGTGTGTTATCACCGTTTCTGATACACGTCAAGCTATGATGGCGTGCGTTCCATACTTCTTTGATTACCCAGCTAATCGCATGCGTATGGTCGGTGTTACAGGCACAAATGGTAAGACGACTACGACCCATATGATTCGTCATATCCTTAAGGCTCAAGGTCGCAAGGTGGGGGTCATTGGTACTGTCCATATTATGATTGGTGATACGAGTTATCCAATTCATAATACGACACCAGATGTTGTTGATTTACAGCATATTTTGCATCAAATGGTTCAAGAAAATGTGGAATACTGTGTAATGGAAGTATCTTCTCATGCATTGGCACTCGGCCGTGTTAGCGGTGTTGAATTTGATACGGCCGTATTTACGAATTTGACGCAAGATCATTTGGATTTCCACAAAACATTTGAAAATTACTTGGCTGCTAAATGTAAATTGTTTGAACAAGTTAGTGCAGCTAATCAAGAAAAAGATAATAAAGGTGCTGTTATTAATATCGATGATTCCTATGGTCATCGCGTTATGGAAAAAACTACGGCCCCAACGATTACGTATAGTACATTAGGCAAGGGCACATTGAATGCATCAGATGTTCATATGTCTACTAAGAATAGCCAGTATACTGTGAATTATAAGGGTGAAAGCTACCCTGTATCGATGAATACAACAGGACTATTTAATGTGTATAATACATTGGCTGCTATTGGAGCTTGTTTACAAGAAGGCATCTCCATGGAAGCGATTGATACGGCGTTAAAAACCTTTAGCTCCGTTCCTGGACGTTTTGAATTAATCGAAGAAGGGCAAGATTTTGCCGTTGTTGTCGATTATGCCCATACACCGGATGGGTTGCAAAATATTTTAGAAACTGCAAAGGCAATTAAAGAAAATCGTATCATCATCGTATTTGGCTGCGGTGGCGACCGTGATGCTACAAAACGTCCGATTATGGGCCGTATTGCAGCAGAATACGGAGATAAGATTTATGTAACATCCGATAATCCGCGTACCGAAGATCCTGTACAAATTGTTAAGGATGTTGAAGTAGGTGTAAAAGAAGCACTTCGCGACGGTACTTCTTATGAGGTAATTGTCGATCGTAGAGAAGCAATTAATCATGCAATTCATGATGCAAAAGCAGGTGATATCGTTATTATCGCTGGTAAGGGTCATGAAAATTATCAAATATTAAAAAATGAAACAATTCATTTTGATGACCGAGAAGAGGCTCGAAAAGCTCTTAAGGAGATCTAATATGGCAGAATTTACATTACAAGAAATAATTGATGCTACTAGTGGCACATGTAAGGGCGATGTAAGTTTACAATTTAAAGATGTATCTACAGATACGCGTACGATTGAGGCAGGATATGTATTTGTAGCCTTGCGAGGCGATACATTTGATGGTCATGATTTTATTAATACGGCCATTGAAAAAGGGGCAACAGCAGCAATCGTTGAAAAGGGACGCAGTGTAGACGGTATTATTTGTGTTGAAGTGGAAAACACGCTAAAGGCATACCAAGACTTGGCGAACTTTCACAGACGACGCTTTCAAATTCCTGTAGTGGCCATTACTGGTTCATCAGGTAAGACGACGACAAAAGAAATGGTAGCGGCTGTTCTTAGTACTGAGTTTAATGTATTAAAAACAGAAAAGAATTTTAATAATGAAATTGGTTTACCAAAAACATTGTTGCAACTTTCACCAGAACACGAAGCCTGTGTTGTAGAAATGGGGATGCGTGGATTAGGTCAAATTGAAGAATTAGCCCTTATTGCAGAACCGACAATTGGTATCATTACAAATGTAGGAACTAGTCATATTGAATTGTTGGGCTCTCAAGAAGCCATTGCTGAGGCAAAGGGTGAATTGATTAGATGTTTAGGCCCTGATAGTGTGGCCATTTTAAATGAAGATGATCATTTCGTAAAGGCCATGAGTTCCATTGCAAAAGGAAAAACTGTTACTTACGGTATTCATAGCAATGCTACTGTAATTGGTAGTCATTTACGCTATAAAAAGGATGGCATTAAGTTTACCTGCAAATGTTATGACGAAGTATTTGACGTATTTTTGCCTTTGATTGGTGAGCATAATGTGTATGACGCATTGGCTGCTATCGCTGCAGGCCGTGTGTTAGGCGTTAAATCTAGTAAGATAAAAAAAGGTCTTAGCGAGTTTACGGGCACACCTATGCGTCAAGAAATTGTAGCATTCGAAGACATTGTTATTCTCAATGATGCGTATAATGCCAATCCTTCTTCTATGAGTGAGTCCATCAAAGCATTGGGTCAATTAGAAGGTAAACGTAAAATTGCTATGCTCGGCGATATGCTTGAACTAGGTGATTTTACGGAGGAAGGCCATCGCCAAGTTGGTAGATTATTGGCCGAAGAAGGGTATAGCGTTGTATTTACCTTTGGTGAGGCGGCAAATTTCATTGCTAAAGAAGCGAAATTAGCAGGTTTAGAGGTACATCGTTGTAATAGTCATCTCGAAATGGCAAATGCATACAATGATATTCGTGAAAAAGGCGATGTTATTTTGGTAAAAGGTTCCAGAGGTCTTCGAATGGAACGTGTTGTAGAGGAATTAAAAGAACGTGAATAGAGGTAATAACGGCTAGATTCTTCTAGCCGTATTGGCCGTTATTAGAGAATAGGGGAGTAATATGATTTACCACATTCTATTAGCATTTGTAGTGACATTTATAATTACATTAGTATTGGGCAAAATTGGTATTCCTATGCTTAAATCATTGCATGCTCAACAAAGTATACGTGAGGAAGGTCCTGAAAGCCATCAAGCTAAGGCTGGCACACCGACTATGGGTGGTGCATTTATGATGGTAGCTCTTACGATTGGTGTGGCTATTTTTGCACCATGGAATGTGGCTACAGGTATGTTGTTATTCCTTACACTTGGTCATTGTTTACTCGGATTCTTTGATGATTTTGTAAAAGCTGTTAAAAAACGTAATCTTGGCTTAACTGCAAAACAAAAATTATTAGGTCAATTTATTTTAGCGGCTATATTCTGTTACTTTATTACTGAAATTATGGTCATTCCTACAACATTATGGATTCCTGTTGTAGATGCACATATCCAATTAGGCTTTGCCTATTATATTTTAGCTTTCTTGATCATTGTAGGCGCTACTAATGCGGTTAATCTTACAGATGGTCTTGATGGTTTAGCATCCGGTACATCCGCTGTAGCAGCGATTGCGTTTTCTGTAATCGGTTTGATGATTTACTCCACTGAAAGTTCTGTGGCTGCTGAAAGTGTAGCTTTCTTTGGCGCCATTGTAACCGCCGTATGTCTAGGCTTTTTGGTATTTAATATTAATCCAGCTAAGGTATTTATGGGCGATACAGGCTCCTTGGCTCTTGGCGGCGCCTTTGCAGGCATGGCTATTTTAACTAAAACAGAATTATTACTCGTAGTGATTGGCGGTATTTTCGTAATGGAAGCCTTGTCTGTTATCATTCAAGTCATTTCCTTTAAAACACGAGGCGTGCGCGTATTTAAGATGAGTCCAATTCATCATCATTTTGAGTTATCCGGTTGGTCTGAACAAACTGTAGTTAATCGCTTCTGGTTCGGTGGTGCTGTTCTAGCCATTTTAGGGGTTATACTTGCAACTGTAACAATTTGATATAAGAAACGTATCTTTGCAAATTGATAGTTAAGTACGTGAAAATACTTAACTTGAACGGCATTTAATGGTATTCTTATAAGATGAGATAAAAATTTTTCGTGCTTAGTGATTTAGGTGATATAAATGGATTATGGAGAGAAAAATATTCTTGTTCTTGGTGCTGGTTCTAGTGGAATTGGTGCCGCATGGGTATTGGCACAGTTACATGCAAATGTAGTTTTAAATGATTATAAACCAGTAGATTTTGAATCATCTACGCGTAAACGACTGGAAGAAGCTGGTGTAACTATCATTACAGGGCGACAAGATAATAACTTGCTTGATGGTGTAGATCGTATCATCATTTCTCCGGGCATTGCCTTATCCATTCCAATCGTACAAGAGGCTTTGCATCGTAAGATTGATGTAGTAAGTGAAGTAGAGCTTGCTTATGATGTTTGCAAATCTCCTATTTTAGGTGTTACTGGCACAAATGGTAAAACCACTACAACCACCCTATTAACGCAAGTTATGGAATCTACTGGTCTTCCTGTTAAAGTGGGCGGAAATATTGGTGACTCCCTAAGTGAAGCCGCGTATCATATGCCAGAAGGTGGTTATCTAGTAGCTGAACTCTCTAGTTATCAATTAGAAACGATTAAATCCTTTTGCCCATTAGGCGCTATTGTATTAAATGTAACGCCTGATCATTTAGCACGTCATAAGACGATGGAAAACTATGCAGCTGCGAAGGCTCGTATTTTTATGAATCAAAATCCTGAGAATTTTGTTGTCCTCAATGATGATGATCCTATTGTTCGGGCTATGAAAAAAGATGCACATAGTAAGGTTCTAAGCATTAGCCAACATCATAAGGTTGATAGCGGTGCGTATTTTGAAGGGAATACATGCTATGCCGTATTAGATGGTAAAGCTACTCCGGTTATTGATACAGAACATATCCACATTAAGGGCTCTCACAATATTGAAAATATATTGGCTGTAATTGCCTTAACATATGCTTTAGGTGTAGAGGTAGAGCATATTAAACGTACCATTGAACAGTTTCATGGTGTAGAACACAGATTGGAACGGGTTACAACATTCCATGATGTTACATTTTATAATGATTCTAAGGCTACTAATACAGACTCTGTAGTAAAAGCTTTAGATGCCTTTGATAAACCAGTCATTTTATTGGCTGGTGGTCATGATAAGATGACGCCTTTAGAAGACTTTATGAATATTGTGAAATCACATACTAAAGAGGTCATTTTTATGGGGGAAGCAGCAGATCGATTTGAATCCGTTGCTGTAAAAATGGGTGTTCAACATATTCATCGTGCACAGTCTATGAAAGAGGCTGTTACATTGGGGTATCAATTAGCAAAAGCTGGAGATATTGTATTGCTTTCACCAGCATGTTCCAGCTTTGATTGGTATAGTTGCTTTGAAGAGCGGGGCGAAGATTTTAAAAACTGTGTTAGAGAATTAGAGGAAAGGGGCTAAGGGCGTGAAACGAATCATCATTTCTGGCGGTGGTACGGGTGGTCATATTTACCCTGCCATTACGATATATAAGGAAATCATGAAACAGCAACCTGATGCTAAGGTCCTCTATGTGGGAACAGAACATGGTTTAGAAGCTGATTTGGTACCGAAGGAGAACATTGATTTTGTTACATTACCTGTACAAGGTCTGCAACGGAAACTTTCATTAGGTACATTGGTAACGATGGGGAAAACGGCATTTTCTCTTATAAAGGCCAATTTAATTATTTCAGACTTTAAACCAGATGTTGTTATTGGCACAGGTGGTTATGTATGTGGTCCTATTTTAATGGCTGCAGCATTACGCAATATTCCTACATTAATTCAAGAGCAAAATGTTATTGCTGGTATTACGAATAAAATCTTGAGCCGTTTTGTTGATATAGTTGCAGTTGGTTATAATGAAGCAGCCAAATCGTTTGGTAAGGCGAAACGTGTCGTATATACGGGTAATCCAGTACGCCCTGATGTACTCGTAGATTCTCGTGCAGAAGGCCGCCAATTTTTTGGATTGTCTGATGATATTTTTACAGTCCTCATCGCTGGTGGTTCTCGTGGGGCACGTACGATTAATACGGCCATGATAGATGTACATAAACATTTTCAAGGTAAGCCGGGCATTAAGTTGATACACATTACAGGGAATGGGGAATATAACACTGTATTAGAGCAACTAGGTATTGACGATGGTACTGGTTTGGGAGAATCATCGTTGATTTTGCCATATTTACATGATATGCCAAAGGCGCTAGCCGCTACGGACTTGGCTGTATTTAGATCTGGTGCTATCGGACTGGCTGAATTGGCAGTACGTGGTATTCCATCTATATTGGTGCCATATCCTTATGCTGCAGAAGATCATCAAACGTATAATGCGCGTATTTTCGTACAAGAAGGGGCTGCGCATATGATTGTAGATAAGGTTTTGACGAGCCATGATTTAATTGGTGAAATCGAAATGTTTATGGCAAATCGTGAATTGTTGGCTCAAATGGGGGCTAGTGCGTTGCGTTTAGGTAAACCGAATGCAGCTCATGATATTGCTGAATTAGCGTTATCTATTGCGAAATAGTTAAGGAGAGTAATTATGTTAGAAGGTATCCATAAGATTCATCTCATCGGTATAGGTGGATCTGGTATGCGCGCTATTGCGAATATTTTAATTCAAAAAGGATATGAAGTATCTGGTTCTGATGTTAAAGAATCTGATGTAATTGAACGTTTTAGACAAATGGGGGCTACCGTTCATATCGGTCATAATGCTGATTATGTACAAGGTGTAGATGCTGTAGTTCGTTCCACAGCTATTCGTGAAGATAATCCGGAAATCGTAGCAGCAAAGGAACAAGGTATCACTATTTTACATCGTTCTGATATTGTAAAAGCCGTATTGGATGTTACGAATGGTATTGCCGTAGCCGGTGCTCATGGTAAAACATCTACTACATCAATGATTGGTCAAATTCTCGTAGAAGGACAAATGGAACCAACTGTTATTATCGGTGGCGAAGTTGATTACCTCAAGGGGAGTAGTTGTTTAGGTAAGGGTGAATACTCTGTTGTTGAAGCCGATGAAAGTGATGGTTCGTTCTTAAAATTAAGACCTAAGACGATTGTTATTACGAATATCGAAGATGATCATATGGATCATTATAAGACGATGGAAAATCTATTGAATGCATTCTGTCAATTCGTTGAAACATTACCTGTTGATGGTAAAGCAGTTGTTTGCGGCGACAATGATAACATTCGTTATGTTATGAGCAAAGTGGAACGTCAATTTATCACATATGGTTTAGAAGAGTCTAATGATTATGTAGCAAAAAATATCCACTATGAAGATAGTTCTTTAGTTTACGATGTAGTTCGTAAAGGTGAAACATTGAGCAGAGTGTCCTTACGTGTACCAGGTAATCATAATGTGCTAAATTCTTTAGCATCTTTTATTGTGGCTCACGAATGTTGTCACGTTCCGGTGCCATCCATTGTGAAAGCATTAGGTAAATTTATCGGTGCTAAACGTCGTTTTGAAACAAAGGGGCATGTAGCTGGTGTATGGGTAGTCGATGATTATGCTCATCATCCAACAGAAATCAAAGCGACTTTAAAAGCCGCTAAGGAATTAGAAAAGCATCGTGTTATCTGTGTGTTCCAACCTCATCGCTATTCTCGTACATCCTTATTGAAAGACGAGTTTGCTACGGCTTTCACCAGTGCAGACGAAATTTATATGACAGATATATATAGCTCTGGAGAAGATCCAATTAGCGGCATTGATGGTCATACAATTCCGAATATTATTAGTGAAGTAACGCATCAACATGTAAATTATGTGGAAGATGTAAATGATTTGCCAGCAGTCCTTGCGAAGGTAGTACGACCAAATGATTTGGTTATTACTATGGGGGCAGGTTCGATTAATCAATATGGTCCAAAGTTATTAGCGTTATTGGAAGAAGGTTTACAATGAAAGATAAACATATCATCGTATTAATGGGTGGTCCATCTGCTGAGGCTGAAGTATCTCGTAGAACTGGCGCAGCCATCGCAGAGGCTTTGATTAGCAAGGGGTATCACGTTTCCACATTAGAACTAAATCCTCGTACTGTATTACAAGACATTGAAAACCTTAAGGGCGATGTTGTATTTAATGCGATTCACGGACGTTATGGTGAAGATGGTGCACTACAGGGCGTTTTAGAAATGGCTGAAATCCCATATACTGGATCCGGTATCATGGCTCATTCTGTAGGAATGAATAAAAAAGTAAGTAAAGATGTGTTCAAAGGCGCTCACATTCCTACGGCGGAATCTATTTCCTACAATGGCAATCTACAGTCGAAAGAAGATATCATTAAAGATATTGAATCTAAATTCTCCTTGCCGGTTGTATTGAAACCAGCAACACAAGGTTCAAGTATTGGCGTTACCATTGTAAAAGAAGAAGATCAATTGACTAAGGCTGTTACAGAGGCGCTTACCTATGACCCAATTCTTGTAGTGGAACAATATTTAAATGGTCGTGAATTTACCGTTTCTGTATTAGATGGTAAGG